>Ga0067045_1028116_pt1 | contig 42711 bp, 36 predicted proteins | sample TerdegcTABiofilm_FD_59184 | JGI IMG/M metagenome (GOLD analysis project Ga0067045, IMG submission 59184) | Combined Assembly of (Gp0054472, Gp0054536) Wastewater bioreactor microbial communities from Singapore -Terephthalate degrading... | reverse complement strand
GCCGCGGTAGTGGCGGCCGCCGAGCGCCTCGGCCCGGACCGGCCAGGATTCCTTCATCCAGGAGCACTCGTCGATCTGGTGGATGTAGAAGTCGCTGTAGACGCCGCCGCTGGCCCAGAGGAAGGAGTGGAAACGCTGGATCTGGTAGAGCAGCTCGTTCATGTTCTCGGGCTTCCGGCCGGTCATGCCGCCGCCGTCACCCATGCGGTACGCCCGGAGCGACATCACGTCGCCGATCTCGCCCGACTTGATCCGTTCGAGAAGTTCCTGCCGGCCCCGGCAGTGGCGGACCATGAGGCCCACACCCACCTTGAGGTTCTTCGCCACCGAGGCTTCCCCGAGCTTCAGCATCCGGCGGGTGCTGGGGCCGTCGACGGTCACCGGCTTCTCCATGAAGACGTTCAGGCCCTTCTCGATCGCGTAGGTGAAATGGACCCAGCGGAACGCCGGGGGCGTGGCGAAGATAGCCACGTCGCCGGCCTTCAGGCAATCCATGGCTTTCTTGTAGCCGTCGAAGCCGAGGAAGCGGCGGTCCTCGGGCACGTCGACCTGCTTATCGAACTGCTTCTTGAGATTCTTGTAGCTGCCGTCGAGTTTGCGCTCAAAGACGTCGCTCATGGCGACGAGCTTGATCGGGCCGTTCTTGACGGACAGGGCGTTGGCGGCCGCGCCCGTGCCACGCCCGCCGCAGCCGATCAAGGCGACCTGGATCGTGTTGCTCTCGCCCGCGTGGACGTGCGGAACGGCGACCCCCGCCAGGGCGGAAACGGCCGTAATCCGGCCGGCATGGGCGAGGAAATCGCGGCGTGAGGTGGACTTCTTGGTGGGATGACTCATGAGGAGACTCCAAACAATGGTGGGTAGGAAAGCCCACGGGCTGCGACCCGTGGGCTTTGGAACTGATCAACTCATTCCTCTGCGGTTTCTAAGCGGCGCCCCCTTCCTCGAGGACTTTGAACCCCATCAGGTCGCCGAGGTCCTGCATCGCCTTCATGTGGTCGCCATAGAAGACCGCGCGGTGCAGGAGGGTCATCGTGTCGCCCTGGATCACGTCGGCGCCCCAGTTGAGGAAGAGGCTTCGCGCGTCGGCCACCTGTTGGGTGAACTGGGTGCGGCAAGCCAGCGGGCTGCGGCCGGTCTCGAGGATCTTGCCCGGGCAGACCAGCATCGTATCGAGGTTCACCAGCTTGGCGCAGGTGACCGGCTGCCCGACGCGGTTCTCGACCTCCAGGGCCACGCCCCCCTTGCTGTCGGTCTGGCTTCGGATGCGGAAGGGCAAGCGTTTGCCGCAGGGGCCGTCCATCTTCGTGGCCGAGGTGCAATGGAAGTGGACGACCGCGTTCTTGGCGGTGTCGATCACCGGGTCGGTGATGAAGCCGGGCACGCGGAAGGCATAGGCGAAGATCAGCATGGTGAGGGTCGAGTCGATGTCCCCTTCGCACGCCCCCACGAACCCGAGGTCGTTCAGCTTGCTGCAGGTCAGGCATGCCCGCGGCGTTCCCATGCAGGCCCGGTTGCACACGGCCTGGGCCTTCTCGCGGATCATGAGTTCCTTGGTCGCCAGGAAGAGCCGCGCGGAGTCGACGATTTCCGGCCGCTTCGGCTCGATGATCTCCCGGGTCTGGCTGAGCCAATACTCCTGGGCCTCCGCCTCGGCGGCCTTGGGATCGATCGTCTTGTAGATCTCCATGACCTTCGCGTTGGGGACGGTCACGAGGTCCGCGCCGAACTTCTTCTTCACCTGCTCGGCCGAACACGCGGCGGCCGTGCCGTTCGGACCGTCGATGGCGAGGATCCGCGTCTGCTTCATCCAGGCCGCCGTGCGCAGGAGCGCGGCCGCCTTGTCCAGCTCGCCCCAATCGCTACTCGGCAAGAGAACGACCTTCTTGCCCTGCTTGTGCCATTGAGGGAAGTACATCCATCCGTGGCCGCTGAAGGGCTGAGAGAAGAGGGCCGTGGGCAGGCCCACGTCGACCAGCTTCGTCAAGACCGGCGCGTCGCCGCCGTGCCCGGACAGGTGGATAATCAAGAGGGCGTCGGCATCCTTCAGCTTGGCCGCCACCTTGGCCACGTCGGCCGGAGGAACGAGGTCGCCGCCGATGAACTTCACGTCGCCCAGCTTCTTCTCCAAGTCGGCGAGGTACTTGTCGAACTTGGCGAGTTCCTCGGTGGGGCGGGTCAGGTAGGCGTCGTTGGCGACCCGGCCCGCGAAGACCTTGTAGATCTTCGCCGGAGGGAGCTTCGGCAACGCCGCCGGCTGGCCGGCTGCCGGTTGGCCGGCTGCCGCGCCGAAGGCCGCCAACTCCGTCGCCAGCAGCGCTCCACTCGCGGTGGTGGTTCCCAGAAACTTCCGTCGCGTCAGGAAATCGCTCATGGGGGCACTCCTCAAGAAACGTGGCTACACGCCCGAACGTCAGGTATTGCCCACGATACCCAAGACGCCCGACCGAAGCAACCCTTGCTCGCACGGGGCGCAATAACGGATTGGGAACGGATTATGGGTGGCATGCCGTCACGCGGCGAAGCCGCGGGTCGGCATGAACGCGTCCGCGGCGGTTTCCATGCTTACCCGACGCTTCGCGTCGTGAAAGCATGCCACCCGCCGACCCTGCGGCGAGGAATCCGACCATTGCCGGCCGTCACTGCGCCATGATCGCGAAGTAGTTCTCGCACGCCATGTCGAACGCCTCGTCCGACAGCACCGGCGGCACGCCGCGATACGCGCAGAAGTTACGGATCTGGAGGAGCAGATCGCGGGGATGGCAGAAGCGGAACGGGCGGCCCTTTCCCTTGTAGTGCTTCTCGATGAGGTAGTCGACGGGCCCGGGCCGGTATTCGATGCCGAGCTTCTGGCTCAGGATCGTGACGAGCCGGCGGAATTCCTCCTCGGTCGGGTCGTAGACCTCGATCTTGTAGGGGATGCGGCGGAGGAAGGCCTCGTCGACCAGTTCCTTCGGCTCGAGGTTCGTCGAGAAGACGATGAGCTGGTCGAAGGGGACCTGGATCTTCTTGCCGTTGGGCAGGGCCAGAAAGTCGTAGTGCTTCTCCAGGGGCACGATCCAGCGGTTCAAGAGTTCGTCGATGCTCATCCGCTGCCGCCCGAAATCGTCGATGACCAGCGTGCCGCAATTGCTCTTCAATTGGAGCGGCGCCTCGGAGATGCCGGTCGACGTGTTGACCGTGACCTCCAGGGCCGACATGGTCAACTCGCCCGCCGCGACGATGGTGGGACGGCGGATGCGGACCCACCGCTTGTCGATGGCCCGCCGGTCCAGGATGCCCGAGCCGGCCTCCAGCGGCGCCTCGACGTGGTTCACCGGATCGAACGTCCGGATGATCTCGCCGTCGACGCCGATCGCGCGGGGAATCCAGATGAACTTGCCGAAGGCGGCCGTCACGCGCTCGGCGATGCTCGTCTTCCCGTTGCCCGGCGCGCCGTAGAGGAACAGCCCCCGGCCCGAGTTGACCGCGGGACCGAGCCGGTCGAGCATCTTCTTGCTCAGCACCAGGTCGCCGAAGGCGTGTTGCAGGTCGTCGGCCGTGGGATGCTGGTTGGTGAGCGACTGGGCCTCCACCGAGGCCACGTAGTCGGCCAAGGACACGGGCGCAGCACCGAAGTAGGTGCAGTGCTGCGAGTATCGCCGGGCCCGTTCGCGTCCCAGGTCGCTCATCTGGTATTCGTAGTCGTTCATCGGCGCCGAACGGCGATGCACGACGAGCTGATCCGACTTCATCTGCCGGAGCAACTGATCCAGGAGGACGAACGGCAATCGCACCTGGTCCGCAACTTCCCGCCCCGTGGCGTCGCCGCGCGAGAGGAGGAATTTGAGGATCAGGGCCTCCACCTCGCTCTCGCTCAGACCGGCCTGCCGGAACGAGGCCGGCTCGCGGGGGACGAAGGGGTTGTCGGGGTCCACCTCCTCAGGGGTTTCATCGCGGTCCGCCGCCCGACACGCCGCGGAGCCCTCGTCGCCTTGCCACGCCCCCGAGGCCTTCGCCCGGCCCATCAGGGCCTGAAGCCGCTCCGGGACGACGTCGGAGTATCGCACCGGCCGGCCGTCGTCCGACACCTCGGCCGCGGGTTGCGGCTCGGGCTCTTGGCCCCGGACGATCTGACGGAGACTCTCCAATCGCGCCAGCAGGTTGTCTTCCAGCGGTGTAGACATGGATCATTGTGTGGGAACGGTGCGCAGGGTGTCACGTCAACTCTAGCTTCTCTCCTGGATGAATCACTCCACGAAGACGCTACCGGCAACACCAGTTTGCCCTGCATTCTCCGGTACAATCGCTTTCACCGGATTGTTCGGCAGACTCCGCGGCTTGGGTGGCATGCCGTCATTCGGCGCAGCCGCAAGGAAGAGAACGGCTCGACAACTAGGAGCCCCTTGACATCGAGGGCCCTATCAGGGAAGTGACCTTGGCGGCTGGGAGGGGTTGGTCGCCGTGGGTGCGGATCCACTGGCGCGTCCAATCGACGGCCTCCAGGCCGGCGCCGACGGTGCCCGTCGAGAGGAAGATGATCCCTTGAATGCGACCCGATCGCAGCCACTGGTAGCCTAGCTCCACCTGTTTCTGCATGAGCGGCACGGGCAGGGGCTTGTTGTTGCTGAAGTTGAACATGTAGCAACCCAGAAAGAGTTGCTTGTCCGGGGCCAGCCGTTCCAGGGCCGTGAAGTTGGCTTCGAGGTTCTTCAGGTCGGGCGGCCGCCAGGTCCAGAGGCAGATCTGATCGACTTCCGCCAGGTGGGCCCGCGCTCCCGGCTTCACCTGGGCCGTGTAGATCACGCACATCAAGGGCACGCGCCCGCCGCGCACGGACCGTTGGCGGATCGCGCGCAGCTCGGCCGGGGTGAGCGACGCCCGAAAGGGCTTCTCCGGCCCGGGGTCTGCCGCGTTGCCGCCGCTGGGCTCGTGGAAGAAGTCGTCGAGGATGAACCCCACCACGTTCTTGTGCTTCTCGGCCAGGCCGTAGGCGGCCTCCCGTGCGGCCTGAGAGGTGCCCCCGCCCGCGGCAACCAGCGACCAATAGACCCGATCCAGGCGTTCAAACGGGCGGTAGTAGTCGTCGAGCGGGCCGAGGTCCCCGGTGGCGATGAAGGTCATATTCTTGATCCCCATCTCCTCCGCTCCGGCGACGGGCTCGACGGTGGAGCGGAGCCCCATGGGGCGGAAATGGGTGTTGTTGTAGACGCCGGCGGGGCGTCCCCAGATCCACAACCGGTCGCGCACCGTCTCGGCGCGAAGGTCGAGAGATGCGCAGCAGAGCACCGCCGTCGCCGTCAGGATCACTCTCGTCATGGTCGTCGTCCTATGGCTTCATGTCGATGTCGAAGGGGGGATTCTCGCCCTCGACGACGGAGACTTTCAGGGGGCTGGTGCGCGGGTTGCGATACTTGAGGGGGATGTTCCGGTATTCCTTGACCGTCATCGGCCCGAACGCCTTGGAGCCGGGGCTTTCGATCACCGGGGGCATGATCGCCACCTGGTAGTCGCCGACCAGGATGCCGGGCCCGCTGCTCATGGCGACGGAGTACGAGCCGTTGGGCTGGATGCGTGCGCCTTGATAGACCATCAACTCCGGCTCGAAGAAGACGACCATGCCTTCGGAAACGGGCTGGCCCTCGAACGTCACCGTGCCGCGCACGATCCCGTAGTCGCCCTTGCGCCCGCAGCCGGCCACCGTGAGACACGCCAGCCCGAGGGCAGCCGCCAAGAGCCAGGGCCTGCTACTCGTCCAAATTGACTCTTTTGCCGTCATCGCGATTCGCCAGGTTGTAGAGGATCTGGAGGTCCGTGCTGCTGGAGAGGAAGCGTGCGGAGGCGTCGGCCATGAGGACTTGGGCGCCTCCGGGGTGGGCGGATTGGAGGGGACGGTTCGGGCCGCAGTCGCCGGCCACGCCGTAGGCCAGGTACGAGGTCTCCCCGACCGGGTGAATCACGCAGGTGAGGTTGAACTGCCGCTCCCACGTGTCGTTGCGGCTGACGCCCATCGTGAACCCGTAGCCGCAGTCGCTGCGGCAGTCGACCTTGGCCCCCGTGTCGTCGGTGCACCAGCCCGACTGCTCGCCGACCATGATCGTCTTCGAGGTGCCGTCCTTGATCGAAGAGATGGGAACACCGGCGTTCTGGGCGGCAACGGGGTTCGTCGCCGTGGCAAACGACTCCGCGATGAGGATGCCGCCCCAGGAGATGTAGCCGGGGGCGCCGGTGGCGTTCTTGTCGCGGGTCGTGGAATGGTCTCTCGCCCCGGAGATGCCCACGTAGGTCGAACTCATCACGTTCGGGCTCTCGGCGGCGTACTTCGTGAGCACAAGCTGGTCCAGGCTGCTGGAAGGGCAAAACATCCAGGGAAACCGCTGACTGCGGAGCAGGTCGCGATTGTGGAGACTCCAGGGCAACGTGTCGGAATAGAGCAGGCCCGTGACCGCGCCCACCTGGTCGAATTCGTTGTAGAGACTCTCCTCTTCGATGTACGGGAGGAGCCGAACGAGCCAGGTGTGTCCGAAATTGCCGGCCGCCGTGGAGAGTCCACCCGGCGGGAAGACCTTGTGCGTCCCCTCGTAATTCGCAAACGCCAGGCCAAGCTGCTTGAGATGGTTGAGACACTGGGATCGCCGGGCCGCCTCGCGGGCCATCTGAACGGCGGGCAGCAGCAGGGCGATGAGCACCCCGATGATCGCGATCACCACCAAGAGTTCGACGAGGGTGAAGCCGCGGCGGGACGGCGCAGGAGACGTGACTTTTGCGGTTCGGCGCGTCGGAGCGATCATAACCCTACCTCCGGAGATCGGAATCGTCGGGCCCGAGCCGCGTCTCACACGGAAAGGCCGAGCCCGCCCCCCTTCTATGATAGTAAAGATCCGGCCACCCGCAATCACCTGTGGACACAAGGGGGGTGTCAGCGTGCCTCCGATGCGTTAGAATCGGGGGGGGGTAGACCGTATTCCCGCCCTCGTTCCCACGCAGAGCGCGGGAACGAGGACGAGGACACGTGTCCGGACAAGCAAAGGAGGTTTGCGCTTCATGTTGGGGGTACATTTGGGAGTCGGCGACTACTTCGCTCGCCTCAAGGCGGAGTTGGATCGGGTCAGCAGGGCCGACGTCGAACGTCTGGCCGAACTGGTATACGAGGCGTGGGAGAAAGGACGTTTCGTCTTCGTCTTCGGCAACGGAGGGTCGGCCGCCACGGCCTCCCACTTCGCCGCCGACTGGGGCAAGAACTCCGTCTCGCCCGACGACCTGGCCAAGATTGCCGGGCGGCGCCTGAAGATCCTCAGCCTCACCGACAACATCCCCTGGCTCTCGGCCCTGGGCAACGACTGCGGCTACGACCAGATCTTCGTTCAGCAACTCGTCCACTACGCCTCGCCGGGCGACCTGGCGATTGCGGTGAGCGGATCGGGCAACAGCCCCAACGTCCTTCAGGCCGTCCAGTGGGCAAACGATCACGGCCTGGTGACCTTCGGGCTGACCGGCTACGGCGGCGGCAAGCTGAAGCAGCTCCAGCAGGCCGGGATCCACGTGGCGCTGGACGACATGGCGATGGTCGAGAGCATCCACACCTGCATCGGCCACTGGATCGTCGACGACCTCACCGCCCGAATCAACGGCATCGGCCGCTACGCCGGTTGAATCGTCGTCTGTGATTCTGGGAGGCCTGGGTGGCGTGCTTGCACGACGCGAAGCGTCGGGTGCGCACGGGAACCGCCGTGACGCATCCATGCCGAAGGCACGGCTTCGCCGCGTGACGGCATGCCACCCAGAACGACGAATTCCTGCGAGTTGCGCTGTGCCATGTGTCATGGCCTGTTCCGACTCTTGACGCCTCTCTTGGGCACGCCTATTCTGGCCGGTTCCGGAGAGGGGAGCTTGGCCTATTGGTCGTCAGGCTGGGAAGCCTGAGCTACGGATTGTCAGGCTGGGAAGCCTGAGCTACGGATTGTCAGGCTGGGAAGCCTGAGCTACTTGGGAGGGCAAGGCGATGAAGCGTCGCGAGTTTCTGCGAACGGTTCCTCTTGGCGGAGTGGCTTGCCTGGGGCCCTGTGCGTTGGCTGCCGCGGCGGACAGCCCGGGCCCCTCCGCTTCGCAGACCGCAGGGCCGGCACTCAAGCTGCGGCCCTATCAACTTCTCTGCCTGGTGTGCTCCGTGGGGAGTGAAGACCCCGGCGCGTGCGGCGAGAAGCTCCGTCGCGCACGCGAGGTGATCCGCAAGAACCCCGACGTGCCCGTCACGCTGGCCTGCAATGCGGGCGACGTCTACTGCTACCAGGACCCGGGCACGGAGGACGATACGCCGGAAGGAAGGGACTTCAACCGGAAGCGGGACCTCGATGTGCTGACGATCCTCGACCTTCCCCCCGGCTGCACGATGCCCGCCCGGGCCCTCCTGCTGACGCTCTTGAGGCGTGTTCCCACCGTGGCCGGGATCTGCGGCTACAAGACGGTCACGTCCGACGCCTGGAAGGGCTGCCCGAAGGCCGCCAGCGGCGACTACGAGAAGGGCGTCAAGAAGGGCATCACCGCCCTCATCCAGGCCCGCACGGAAAAGGAAATGCAGGAGGAGAAGAAGAAGTCGATCGAGGCCCTCGCGCAGGCCGAGGAGGTGACGACCCGGCCGCACATTCTTCTCTGTGCGGTGTGCCAGTACGGAGGCGGGCTGCGTCCGCCGTATGCGGAAGACAATCTCCCGGAGTTGTTGGAGTTGATCCTGACCAGGAAGCCGGACCTGCCCATCAAGATGGCCCGCAGTGCCGACTGGATGATGTGCGCCCCCTGCCCGAACCGGGCCCCGAAGCTGAACGCCTGCGTCAACGTGCTGGGCTCCGGCGGCCTGAGCAACGAAAAGCGCGACCTCGACATGCTCCAGAAACTCGGCCTCGAGTTCGGCAGCACGATGAAGGCCCGCGACCTGTTCCGCTTGATCTTCGAGCGGATCCCCACGACCCAGGAGATCTGCGGGCGGGAGAACGTCCTGCCGTCGGTCTGGTGGGACGGGTGCGGCGAGAGCAACCGCACCAAGGGGAACCCGAGCTACGAAAAGGGACGGAGAGAGTTGATGGAGAAGCTCAACCTCGCGTAGCGGCGGTTTTCCAGACAGGCGTGTGGCACAGCCGCCCTCGGCTGTGCGGACCTTCCAGACAGGCGTGTGGCACAGCCGCCCTCGGCTGTGCGGACCTTCCAGACGCAGCACGCTTCCGCGGTACGGACCTCCCCAGCACAGCCGAGGGCGGCTGTGCCACAGGGTCCTTCTTCTCACGCGAGCCGGGCGAAGCCGCTGTGGCGCACTGGGCCGCCGATGCGGGCTGCGGCGTCGCCGCGGCGGGCCGCCTCGGAAAGCTCGGCGAAGATCTCGTCGGCTGCCGCCAGGTAGCGGTCGACGTGCTCCTCGGTGTGGGCCAGGCTCGCGTAGAACGCCCCCCCGGCGAGAATGCCCCGGCCGAGCATCCGCACCGTGAGCAATGTCTGCAAGGCCAGGCTTTCGGGAGAGTCGAATGCCAAGGTCGTCAGGGGCGGATGGCCGGCCAGCTTCAGGCCCACGCCGTGCCTTGCGGCGATCGACTCCAGGCCGCGACGAAACCGCAGGCCGATGGCCGCCACGTGGGCCGGGACGTCCACGCGCTGCATCTTGCGGATCGTGGCCAAGGCCGCCGTCGGGCCGACCCCCTCGGTCCAGTAGGTGCTGGAGATGAACGATTCCTGGGCCGCCTGCATCACGTCGGCCCGGCCCAGGATCGCGGCCATCGGATGGCCGTTGCCGATCGCCTTGGCAAACACGGCGACGTCGGGCGTGACGCCGTAGCGGAGATGCGCGCCCCCGAGCACGAGCCGCCAACCGACGGTGATCTCGTCGAAGATGAGCGACGCGCCCGACCGGTCGCATAGCTCCCGCACGCCCTCCAGGAAGTCGGGCTGGGGGTCGACCGAGCGTGTCGGCTCCATGACGACCGCCGCCAGACGCGGCCCGTGCTCCTGCACGATCGCAGCCAGTTCGTCGAGATGGTTGTAGGCGAACGGGAGCGCCGTGCCCGCCAGTTGCGAAGGGACGCCGCCGGGATCCAGGCCGGGCAGAAGGTGCGCCTTGAGGCAATCGCCGCCCGATCGGCCCGTCCGGTTTGCGGCCAGGTACCAGTCGTGCCATCCGTGGTAGCCGCAGAAGGCGACCAGGTCGCGCCGGGTTCTGGCCCGGGCGATCCGCACCGCAACGGCCATGGCCTCGCCGCCGGTGCGGGCGTAGCGGACATTCTCGGCCCAAGGATGAAGCTGAAGGAGCAACTGGGCGAGCTCGACCTCCTCGGGACTGTTCAGCGTAGCCATCGAGCCCGCGCGGACCCGGGCAACCACGGCCTCCGTGACGTCCGGATCGTTGTAACCCAAGAGGCACGCACCGATGCCCATGATCGACATATCGACGTAGCGCCGCCCGTCGAGATCGACCACCTCGCAACCCCGTGCCTCGCGGAAGTATCCCGGCCACTGGTCGGGGGCAAACATCTCCGGCCGCTTGCTCAGCAGTTGCGTGCCGCCCGGAATGAGCGACTTGGCCAGTCGATAGAGGGCTTGCGTCTTCGACCCAGTCTCCGCGGTCATGGCACGTTTCCTCCCGGACGGTACGCCGCAGTCGTAGGGCGGACCGAGCGCTAGCGTCGTGATTCAGGCTGTAGGGCGGATCGAGCGTCAGCGAGGCCCGCCGATTGGAGCTTCCTGGGGAACTTCCTGGGACACGAACCGATTGTGCTGGACTGGGACGAATACGACATCACCTATTCCACCATTATCGGTTCGTGGCCCCGGAATCCCCCCGGAATCCTTTCGGAGTGGCTGGGTGCGGTAGGGAAAAACTGAGAAAAAGGGACTATCCGAGCCGTCGTGCAAGAAATACTCTGGGATTTCGGCGGATAATCCCCTCATCCCCGGCCCCTCTCCCGTCCAACGGGAGAGGGGAGGAAGACTCGCACGGCCGCTGAGGAGCCTCCCCTCGGCACGGCTCGAGCGGTACATTGGGGAGTCGCACGGAGGAGTGGTGTCTATGGCATGTCACGAAGGTTGGATTGAGGCCGCCGACGGGGTGCGTCTGTGGCACCGGTCTTGGCTGCCCGAAGGGGAGCCGGCGGCAGGGATTGTCTTCATCCATGGTTTCACGGAGCACTCGGGGCGCTATGTGCACCTGGCCGAGGCGTTGTGCCGTTGCGGTCATGCGGTCGATGCGATCGACCTGCGGGGACACGGCGCTTCTCAGGGCCCCCGAGTGTGGGTCCGATCGTTCGACCAGCATGTCGACGAGGTGGAGCGGATGCTGGTCGAGGTCCGCCGAAAGGCCCCGGACAGGCCCATTTTTCTCATTGGGCATAGCATGGGAGGGACCATTGTCACGCTCTTGGCCATCCAGCGCCGGCCGGACGTCGCTGGGCTGATTCTCAGCGCCCCGCTCCTCAAGATGCCCAACCACTTGTTTCGGACATTGCGCTACCTGGCGATTTTTTCCAGTCGCCTCATTCCTCGCCTCCGGGTCGCGAGCCTTGGATCGAGGTACATCTCCCGCGATCCGCAGGTCGTAGCCGACTTTGACTCCGATCCGCTGGTGTTTCACGGGCGTTTCCCAATCCGGACGGGTGCGGAGATCCTGCGGGGGCTCGGAAGAGTGCGTCGTCGCATGGAGGAGGTCGCGTTGCCGCTGCTGATCCTGCACGGCACCGGCGATCTGGTGACGGATCCCGAGGGAAGCCGGCAACTCCACGCTCGGGCCCGGTCCCAAGACAAGACGCTCCGGCTCTACGAAGGGCTCTACCACGACCTCTTTCACGAGCCGGAGAAGGAAAAGGTGCTGGGCGACGTGTTGGAATGGATCGGGGCGAGGACTCCCTGACGATGGGTTTTCTTGATCGCTTGAGAGAGACGTTTTCCGGCAAGAAGCTCGACGTTCGTTCGCGGTTCGAGTTGCTCCGCGAGGCGATCTCGGGGACGATGTCGAAGTTCTACATGGCCCGGGACCGCCACACGGGCGAGATCGTCGGGCTGAAGGTCCTCGACCTCGAGAAGACCGCCGCGTTTCGGGCCCGTTTCAAGGGGCGCAGGCCTCCGAGCGAGGGCGAAGTCGCCGTCCGCTTCGACCACCCGTACATTGTCAAGACGTTCGAGTACGGGCGGACGACCGAAGGAGCGGAGTATCTGGTGATGGAGTATCTGGGCGGGCCCGGGATGCAGTTCATGCTTTCGACCGGGGATCGGCGGATCGAGGGGAACCGCGTGAAGTTCATCCGCCAGGCGGCGGAGGCGATTGCCGCGGTCCATGCGGCGGGTTTCGCCCACCGCGACATCTGCCCGAGGAACCTGATCTTCACCGAGGACTGCCAGACGGTCAGACTGACCGACTTCGGACTCTCGATCCCCGCCACGCCCCCGTTCTTCCTGCCAGGCAATCGGACGGGGACGCCCAACTACATGGCCCCGGAGTTGGTCCGACGGCAGGCGACCGATCTTCGGGTCGACGTCTTCGCGCTGGGCGTGACGGCCTACCAGATCTGCACCTGCGAGCTTCCGTGGGCGAGCGGCGACACGGGGCAGGTGGCCATGACCCACGATCGCCCACCCGTCGACATTCGCCGGTACCGGCCAACGATCCACGACGGCCTGGCCCGGGCGATCCACGCCTGCATCGAGCCCGACGTCAAGAAGCGGTGCCGCTCCGTCGAGGCGTTCTTGCAGCAGATCCGGTCGATCGAGCGGGAGGATGGTTGAGGCCGCGGCTTGACGAGTAGAATGCGTTTCTGTCGGTTCTCGCTGCGGAAAGCGTAGGGGGAAGCGTAGGGTGGGACAAGCGAAGCGCCGGCCCACCGGAATTCTCGCGGTTTCCTGGTGGGCCGGCGCTTCGCTTGTCCCACCCTACCTCTCTTGATCCGGAGGGCACTTGCGATGCGTCTTTCAAGAAGGTTGCTTTCTCCCGTCGCGATCGTGGCCGTACTCGCTGGATTCCCCCTTCTCGGGACGCCCTCGGTCCGGGCCCAGACGGGGCCGCGCGGCCCGGCGATGTCCGCCGTGCCGGATGGGGGCGGGGCGCTCGGACACCTGACCGTGTTGCGGCCGGGCCGCTCGGCCAGGGTCTCTTCGGCCGCGCCCCAGCGGTCCAGCAACTGGGACAACCGGCGGATCGAGCCGGGGAAGACGCTGGTGCTGGCCGATCTCCGGGGGCCGGCGACGATCAAGCACCTTTGGCTCACCTTCCCCGATCCCGCACCGGGCTGGCTGGGACGGAACGGCAACCCCGATCACTCCGAGTTGGTGCTCCGCATGACCTGGGACGGGGCCAAGGAGCCGGCCGTCGAATCGCCCGTGGGCGACTTCTTCGCCGCCGGGTTTGGCCAGCGGGCCGAGGTGAACTCGGCCACCGTGATCGTCGAAGGGGGCGACGCCTACAACTGCTACTGGCCCATGCCCTTCCGCAAGTCGGCCCGCATCGAGCTCGAAAACCAGAGCGATAAGCCGCTTGGTTCCTTCTACTATCAGATCGACTACTTTCAAGAGACCTCGCTGCCGCCCGACACACCCTTGTTCTGCGCCCAGTATCGCCAGGAATTCCCGGTACAGTCGGGCCGCGACTACCTGATCCTCGACGCGGAAGGGCGAGGTCAGTACGTGGGCACGGTCCTCTCGGGCCGGGCCCGCAGTCCCATGTGGTTCGGCGAAGGCGACGACAAGTTCACCATCGACGGCGAGAAGACCCCGCGATTGTTCGGCACCGGCACCGAGGACTACGTGTGCAACGCCTGGGGCATGGGCGTGGGCACCTTCGCCTACTTCGGCGTGCCGATCCTGGAAGGGGAATGGGACATGGTCGGCTGGCGCACCACGGTCTACCGCTGGCACCTGCCCGACCCGGTCCGCTTCGACAAGTCGCTCCGCGTGGAGATCGAGGACGCCGGCTGGATCTCCAAAGACGAGATCAAGGAGGGCGTCCACGAGGGGTTCGTCGAGCGGAACGACGATTTCGCCAGCGTCGCATTCTGGTACCAGATCGGCCAGCCCAAGCGATTCACCACCCTTCCCTCGGCCGCCGAGCGCAAGCTGCCGAACCTCGACCTGGTGATCGAAGGCAAGGACCTCCTCAAGACCGCCTCCAAGAGCCACGGCGGCCTGCGGCTCCAGAAGGGCTACGGCTGGACGGGCGACGGCCAACTCTTCTTCGACAACGAGCACGGCAAAGGCGCCTGGGTCGAGTTCCGTTTCCCGGTCGAGAAAGAAGAGCTACGCCAACTCACCCTGCGCATGACATATTCCTACGACTTCGGCATCTACCGCATCCTCCTCGACGGTGAGGAAGTCCGCGGGCCGATCGACTTCTACAACGAGAGCGTCAAGGTGCGTGAACTAAACCTGGGCCAGCGCCGGCTCTCTCCCGGGCCCCACACGATCCGGCTGGAATGCACCGGCGCAGGCGGCCAATCGCACGGCACAAAGCTCGGCATCGACTCGGTCCGACTCCGCCAGCGATGGAACGTGAAACGCGAGCCGCCCAAGGACCTTGGATCGTAAGCCCCCGGCTACCGGCCGTTAGGTGTCGCGAGGGAATTGCCTGCTGGAATCCCCAACGAGTGCTTCTGTAGGGAACGCCCTCCGTGGCGTTCCCTACAGACCTCACTCCGGTAGTTAATTCTGGTTCATCCGACTGAAGGGTGCGCAGAGGCAAGTTGTTGCGCGGGTTGCGGCTGCGCCGCAGGATTTTCTTAGGCATGGGTCCGGTGTCCAATGGGTTTCATGGCTGACAAACCGTAGGCAAGTACCATTTGGACACCGGACTAATGCCTTGAAAATCCCGGGCCGAAGGCCCGCGCACCCTTCAGTCGGATGAACCCTAATTCTCTCGCAACGCCTTACGGTCCGGCGTGAGGAGTCCGTCCGGGCGGAAGCCGAGGATCGGAGGGATGCCGCGCATCTCGACGCAATGGTCTTCGAGCACGCCGGTCTTTGGACGGCCGAGCTTGATGCGCCAGACCTCGTCGCGCGCTGTGTCCTTGCGCTCGATCCGGCAGGATTGGGAGGCGGAGATGTCGTCCTGCTTCCATACCTGTGCTCCCGAGGGATCGAAGACCGCGGCGGACACGCGTTCCAAGTCGCCCTCTCCCCAGAATCGCACCGCGCCCTGCTTCACGCCGGCCGGTACAAGGAAGTAGAACTCGCCGGTGGCGGCCAGCAGGTGGATCGGGCCGGACTCGCCGGCGATCAGCGGTGCGTGACTGCTGGACGCCACGCGCACGGTGTGGGAGCCGGGCAGGCACTCCACGCGGTAGACGCCCGTCTCGGCGGCGGCGAATTCGACCTGCCCCTCTTGGAGAAACTCGATCTCGGACCGCTTCACCTCCTTGCTCGACGGGCCGACGATCCGCACCGGGACCGCCTTGCCGGCGGTGCGTCCTACCGCCTGGGAAGCGAGACGCATGGTGACGGTCTCGCCCTGCCGGGCCGGAACGAGGAACAAGGCGTCGCCGCGCAGGCGTGCGCCCGGGAGCGCGCCGCCGGTGAACGTGCTGGGCTGGGCGACGGTCAGGGGTGTCTTGTTCAGGGGCCAGCGGGCGATCCGCGTGGCCGGGTCCGTCGGGATCAGGCTGGCAAGCGTCGGCTCGTCGAGCCGGAACACGCGGCGATCCCCGTGATACTCCCGGGTGATGTCGCCGGTGACCTCGACCAGCGGCACGCCGGCCGGATCGTTCAGCTTGAACAAGGGCCTGTCGAGCCGCTCGCGGACCGTCACCTGGCTGAATTCAATGCCGCCGAACGGCTCGACCGTGTCGGGCCGGGTCTGAAGCAGGATGGGCGCCGCCAGCTTCGACTGCTCCGACGGATCGGCCAGCGTGCAACCCACCATCCGAACGCGGACCCCACGCGGCGTGGTCGAGGCGATCGTGATCGCGGTGGTCCCCGCGTCCTCGAAGCGGCAGTGGACCAGCTCGATCAGCCCGGAGACCGGACCCTTGGGCCCGCTGGAGACGACGATGCTCGCCGACCGGGCGTTGGTGCCCCGGGTCACGCAGTTCTCGATGCGGATCGAGAGCGGCTTGCTCGTCCGGTCGAAAACCGGGGCGTAAATGTGCAGGGCATAGCCCTGGTTGTTCTCGATCGTGCAGTCGCGCATCACGCAGTTGACCAAACGCTCGTTGGCGAGGTTGGGCTCGAAATCGATCCCGGCCGCGGGCGGCGTCCCGGCGGTGTCTTTGAGAATGCACCGCTCGATGAGCAGGTTCTCCGCACTGATCACGCTGATCCCCTGGCGGTAGTTGCGGTCGCAGACCACGTCGCGGATCACCACGTCCTTGCAGGGCGTCCCGCCGGGGCCCGCGCCGAGGTAGATGCCGTCGCCGCCGCTCTCGGCGAGCGTGAGCCCTTCGACGGTAATGCCGGTGCAGCCGTGGAAGTTCAATACGTGCCGCCATTCGGCCCGCCGGTAGTCCTTGCCGTCGTAATCGGCGCGGCGCATGCGCAACGTGGCGCCCGGCCCGATGAGCCGGAGGTTCTTCTTGCCGGCGGCGCTGAACAGGGAATCGCTCGTCCCGTGGAACGCCCCCGTCTTGGCGAGCACTTCCGCGCCGGCCTCGAAAAACAACTCCTGGTCGCCGGCCAGACGCAGCTTGTCGACCACCCAGGGCGAAGGCATCTTCTCGACGACCACCTTCTTGGCCCCGGAGTCGATGGCCGCTTGCAGCGCGGCGGTCGACTCCTCCGCCTCGAAGCCCCACCAAGAGGCGTGGGCGACGGTCCGCTTGCCGGCCCGCACCTCCTCGACGGCCTGCGGATCGGTGGCGGCCAACAAGCCGGCGGGCAAGAACAGGGTCAACATCGCGGCGAGGGGAAGACCACGTGCCGAGTGGACGCGCATCACAGGACTCCTTTTCGTCGCACATCACTTGACGCTGCCGGATTGCGGTCTTGCGGGCAACAGGCCGGCGCGATCGCCTGATCGTACGCCACCTCCGGGGCCGCGTCAAATCCTTTCGCCGGCCGAGCCTGGGATGGTGAAAGGACGGCATGGTTGAACGGGATTGCGGAGTCTTGACTCCATGCCGGCAAGGGGAGAAGATGGCGTCCGGTGCTCTCAAAACGTCCTGCCTGTGGTCCTGCCTGGGTTCGTCAAGCCTGTGTTGACGGAGGTCCCACCATGCGAAGGGCCTTCCCAACCGTGGTCCTTCGATCTCCCGTCCGACCGCCTGCAACGGCTCAACCAGATCACGATTGTGCCCGGGGCCAAGGGCAGCCTGGAGGTCAGCCGGCTAAGGATCGAGTACGGCGGCCGGTCGTTCGGCGACGTTCGTTTCGGCCCCACCACGAAACGGCGGGCGGACAGACCGGCCAAGGGCCGAGCGCCGCTCGACTACTACATCGACTTGACCTATCCCGGCCAGCGCGGGACGCCTTGATACGACCTGCCCCGCTTTTTCCGGCGGGATGCGGCGTTCCTGGCCGCCCCGGTGTTGCCGTTGTGCAAGATCGACGCCGAGGACACGTGGGCGCGTGAGTCTACTTGGACTTGCGTCGGGACCGCTTCCGGCGATCGGCCTGCTTGCGGCGCTCGGCCGACGCGCGGCGATCCTCCGGAACGATCTGGTCCAGGCCGCTCCCCGATTCGAGGGCTCCCAACGGGCCGAGGTCGACCTGGCGCCGCGAGCCGTCGCGGCGTCGTTTTCTCCGCCGGTCGGTCTCGACGCGTTTTTCGACCAAGTGCTGCAAATCGGCCGGAAGGGGCAGTTGGTTGTTCACAGCAGACTCCTGGGGGAGGATTAGGGATTAGGGATTAGGGATTAGCGTCCTACGCCGTGGGTTCTTCTCGCCGTGTGCGCGCGTCTCGTGCAGTCGTTTGCTCAGGTGCGTGTCCGCGTAGCGGGCGGGCTTGCCCGCCGCTGGTCCCAGCCCCAAGTTCGGCACATGCCATCTCTCATCCCTCATCCCCCATCCCTCATCCCTTATCTCTCATCCCTCATCATTTTCTCGCTTAGCGGCACGACGTATCGCAGTGGCGCGGCGGCAGGCTGGTCGAATCGTGCATGCTTCACGGGCGACGCCCCCGGCAGCGGGGCGGCGGCCCGGGACCGCGGTGCCTCGGGCCGGTCGCCTTCCGGCTCGTAGGACGTCGGTTGGACCGCGTTGGATGGCGGTTGCGGGGCTGGAGAGGCCGAAGGCGGCCACGGCATCGGGACGCCTTGGTACGGCGGTTGTCCGGCATAGTAAGGATGAGCCTCGGCCGGATCGCCGGGCTGCATCTGGCGTTTCTCCTCGCGGCGCTGCGGGCTCGGCAGATGTTCCCGGAGGAGCCAAGGGTTCTCGACCGCGTCGGGCAACTGGCCCTCCCAAGGACGCGGGTAGCGTTTCAGATCGGGGAAGACCAGCGGCGTCCGGCCCCGCTCGAGTTCCAGGGCGTGCCGGTCATTATCGGCGAGCGCACAGGGGACGATCCTGGGGAGCAGGCAGATGATAACTTCGTGGCGTTCGCGGGAGACGGTCCGCTTCTGGAAGATCCGGCCCACCAGCCAGAGGTCGCCCAGCAAGGGCACCTTCTCCTGGTTCTCGGTGTCTTTTTCGTCGATCAGGCCGCCCAGGACCATGCCGCGGCCGTCGGGGAGCATCACGTCGGTCTCGACCTCGGTCGTCGTGGACCTGGGCAGCCCCTCGATCACGTCGCCGTCGGAGACTTCGGGCCTGACCCTCATGAGGATCTGGTTGTCGGCGCTAATGCGCGGCGTGACGCGCAGGATCGTCCCCACGTCGAGGAAGTTCACGCTTTGCGTCGTGCTCGTTTCCGTGGTCGTCTGGACATAGTAGCCCAGTTGCTTGCCCATCTGGATTCGGGCCTCTTGCCCGTCGAGCACCAGCAGTTTGGGCGATCCCAAGGTCTTGGTGGCCGCCTGCGACGACAGGGCCTTGACGATCATGTCGAAGTGCGTGCCGTCGAAGGTGAACAGGAACTGCCCTGCGGGGTTGGTTGCCAGCGTCTTGGGGATGTCGCCGACCTGGAGATTGGCCTGGGCCAGGTGCGCGAACAGGTACTTGAAATCCACGCCGTGCTCGAGGCCGGAAGTCAGGTCGATCGAAAGGATGTGGGCTTCGATCATCACTTGCCGCGGCGGCCGGTCCACCTGCGCCACGTACTGCTCGATGCTGCGGAGATTGCCGGGCAGATCCTGGACGACGAGCACCTCCTGGGTGCGACGGTTGTCCGTATTCTTGGCCTCGGTGGTGAACGACTGGCCGACCGGCGAAAGAAGCCCCTTGACCGCCGCATCCATGTCCCGGGCCGAAGTGAAGTCGAGCCGGAAGACCTTCAACTGGCGTCCTTGAACGTCGGCGGGCACCTTCGACGTGGCGCTCGTGCTGGTGATGTGGATAATCCCGTTGCTTTCCGCCCAGCAGCAGCCGGAAATCGAACAGACGGCGCTGAGGGCGTCCTCGAGGGAGACGCGCTCCACGGTCAGCGATACCGGCATGCTCACCGTGTCGGCGCAGACAATGTTGATGCCGAGCTGCTGTCCGAGAAGCATGACCAACTGGTTCAACGGCACCGCGCGGGCCGTCAGGGAGATCTGCCCGCCCGATTGCCGGATCTCCACGCGCTCGTTGGGCGCCGACGAGGCCACGGGGATTCGCACGGGCTTGCCCGGCGCCGCCGCCTGGTCCCTGGCTTGCCCAGCGTCATTCGGCGCGGGAGGCATTGCCCGCGGCGGGGGTACTTCCTCCGGCTCCATGCGCGAGGCTGCCGACCGGAGCCGATTCAGGACCGAGGATCCGCTGCCCGTCGCGTTGCCCGAAGGAAGCGGCGCGCTGCCCGGATTGCTGCCGGAGGAGGTGGTGGAGGCCCAACGCAGGGAGGTTTGCCCCCCGGCGACGGTCTGGCCGCAGACCGGGGTTACACCCAGCACGCCAGCCACGAACAAACAGACCGCGGCCGCGGCCGTCCGAGGTAGATCGACGAAGAGAACCCCTGCGGACCGTCGCGGACGGTCCGGCACGACTGTCCTCCCGTGGTTCCGTCTCCGTGGACGCGTCGGGGGTTGAGCCTTCCTGGCCATGGTCATTTCCGTTTCTGGGGGGGAGTCTGCTCGACGACGGGCTCCAACAGGACGCCCTGGGGATCGATCGACACGACGCGATGCCCTTCCACCACGTCGCCGACGCGCACCGTGCGGTTGCCGATCACGGCCGCTGCCCCGCGCTCGCTCCGGAGCACGGCGGCGGTTCCCTTGCTGCAAAGGGCTGCCACAACCCCGGCGTTCGATCTCTTCGCCGGGACGGAAGGGACCGGCTTCTTCACGTCGGGGCCTTTGCGGGCCCCGGCCAGTTGCCGGGTGAGCGCGTCGGGTACGGCGAAGGGATCGTACTGGGCCGCGGCATCGGCGGTGAGCTTGGGCCAAGGCGGGGCCGCCGATTTGGCCTGCGCCGATTCCGCCGCCGGCGTCGCGGACGAAGTTGCGGGCTTCGGGGCCGCGTTCAGGGCAGGAGCCGCAGCGGGTTTGCCGGCCGTACTGCCGGCATCCGCCGCCTTCGTCCCATTCGACGCGCCTCCGAACTGCCCGATCAGGACGGCCACCAGGATGACCGAAAGCACGCCAATCAGGACCAACTGACGCGGCGTGACGGCCTTTTTCGAGGGTGCCTGCAAATCAGCCATGCTTCGTGCCTCCCGGCTTCGCGACCCGCGGGGCGTCCTTCGCCGCGTCCTTCAGGCCGAAGTAAATGACCAGCGTTGCGGTCATCGCACAGCCTTCCGGCCTTGCTGCCGTGACTTCGGCACGCGTGATCCGCCACAACCGGTCCAGCGAGGCGAGCCGGTCGAGAAACCGGCACAGGCTGCGGTACGGGCCCACACACGAGAATTCGATTTCCATCTGAGAGCAGGTTTCCCTCGCGCTGACGACCCCCGGGCGGTAGTCCCGGATCTTCAGACCGGCCTGCGCTGCCGCCGCCGCCGCTTGGGAAAGGAACTCGGCTTCCAGAGGTTCGTCGGGCACTCGCTTCGCCAGCGCGGCCGTTTCCTGTTCGAGGGCCGCCAACCGGCCGGCCAGTTGCTGCTGTTCGGCCCGGAGCGGGTCCGCGTTATTGACGCGGTCCTCCAGTTCTCCGGATCGCAACTCGCACGCTTCGATCCGCTGGTCCAAGGGACGCAGTACGAGGCCATAGCCGGCAGCCGCCACCACCAACACGATCGCCGCCCCGGCCGCGTGCAAGCCGATGCCGAGGTATCTCAGCTCTTTCGCAATATCGCGCTCGAACATGGCGACGGAAAAAGGGGTTAGGGGTTAGGGGTTGGGGGTTGGGGGTTGGGGGTTGGGGGATTGGAGCCGCCGACCAACTCGTTTAGCAGCGACACTCGTGCCGCTGCCGACGCCTCATTCATCATTCATCATTCATCATTCATCGCTCATCACTCATCACTCATCCTTCCTCAGTATCCGCACTCGATCAGGTAGGAGCAGACACGGGCCCCGCCGAGGGGCTGCTCCTGCGTCGACTTCAAATCCACACGCTGGAAGGCCTTGCTGCGACGCAATGCCAGGACGAACTGCGACACAGCCAGGTTGTCGGTGGCGATCCCTTGGATCGCGACGACCGCCGTCGCGCCGGATTCTGGCTTCGCAGCCGCTTTGTCTGACTTCTTCGCGGACTCGCCGCACGGCTGGACCGACAGGCTCTCCACGTGCAGTTTCCCCTGGCAATCCCGGGCGCTCTGGCTCACCAGTCCCAGGAGCGTCAGGGCGGGCCGGGGGTTGTCCAGTCCGGCGACGCGGGCGGCGCGTTGGGAGACCTCTTCGACCTTCGCCTGCTGCTTCTTGATCTGCTCGCCCATCGCCGCCACCGGGGCATGGTCCCGTTCGAGGTGCTCCAGTCGGGCTTCGGCGGTCCGATAGCGGCTCCACTCCTCGGCTCCCAGCAATCCGACCGCGGCTGCGGCGATCGCGCACGGCGCCGACCACTGGAGGACGCGCAGCCGGATGGCCTGCATCCGGCGGCATTTCCACGGCAGTAGGTTGACGGAGTTCTTCATGATAGCCAGGCCAGTGCCGACAAAGCGGCGGCAGTCCCCAGGATTTCCACCGGCGGCCGAGTCCCGATCGCGGCCGAGGAATCGCTCCACGGCAGCCCCCACGCCTCGACCGGCAGCCCAAGACGGGCCGACAGAATGGCAGGCAAGTTGCGGACCGTGGCGCCCCCGCCGAAAAGCCAGATCCGCTCCGGCAACAGCCGGGAGCGATGCAGCTCGGGGTATGCCAGGGTCTTGTCGAGCCGCGACACGGCCTTCCCCAACGCCTGAGCCGTGACGTCGGTAAGCACTTCCTGGGCCTCGCGGAGCGGGCCGTCGGTCCGGGCCGGATCGCACAGGCCGTGCGTGGCGAGGAGTTGCTCGGCGTCGTCCACCGACAGCCCCAGCGCCTCGGCTACCGAGATAGGCAGCGACGCGTACCCGCAATCCCGCAGGTGGCGCGTGAAGACCGGGAGACCGTCGCATACGATCGAGAACGTGGCGCTCGTGCTGCCCCAGTCGAACGCGGCAACGGGCACGCCCGGCTGCGGAGCCGAGACCAGGCCGATTGCCCGCGCCAGGACCAGGGGGAGGGCGTCGATCACGTCGCAGAGCAGGCCCGAGCGGGTCAGGCTCGCGAACACCGACACCACGTCTTCCTCGGCGACGGAGACGGCATTGACGTTCTCCAGGGAGGATTCTCCCGTCGCCGCCGGCCCTCGCGTATCCCAGAAGTCGAACGCCCGCCGCCCGGGACTGCCGGCAAAGACCGTCTCCAACTCGTTGGCGATCATGGCCCGACGTTCCGCGTCGGAGCCCTCCGGCAGATTCATCGCCCGCAAGTCGGTCTCCGAAGCCGACAGGACACAGGCCGCGTTGCGGCCGGCGAAACCGCGCCGGAGCGGTTCCCGGCGTAAGACGTCGGCCCACCACGGGGCCGCCGTTTCCGTGGATCCGTTTCCGTCACCGGCGGGGCTGCGGCGCACGACCCGAGCGCAGGCCAGCCGATACTGCCCTGCGACCTGCTCGACCTGCGCCAACTTGACGGCGCCGGTCCCCAGGTCAATGCCGATCCAACCTTTCGAGCGGGCGAAGAACACGATTCACACTCCGCAGACGGGCCCTTCCAGGAATGCAAGGTGGGACAAGCGGAGCGCAGTCCCACCGGACTCTTTGCCGTTTCATGGTGGGACTGCGCTCCGCTTGTCCCACCCTACACGCTTGTGCCACCCTACACTCTGCGTCGTATCTCCCTATTGGTTCTCGATTGCCTCGCCGGCCAACGGGGCCGGCTGGTGGGCCGCCTCGGGGTCGGTTTCGCGCAGGGCCTTTTCAAAACGGTCCAGCCTTTGGTCGATCCGCTTGAGGGTCTCCGAAATCTCCTTCAGGACGATCTCCGACCGGGCGCCGCCGCTGAGGAACTGCTCGCGAACCGGCGCCTCGCGCACGTCGCCTTGGGCGGTCGTCGACAGGGGCGAACCGTTAGCCGCCAACAGCACCGCCGCGACGGCGGCGCCGCACCACGCGATCCAAGGGCTCTTGGCCCAACCCGATACTCCCTGGTTCGCCATCTGCGTCACTCCTTAAACGCCGTGCTGCGCGGCGGTCGCAAAGTCGAACATCGGCAACATGACCGAGAGCACCACGCACGCCACCACAATCCCCATCACCACAATAATCAGGGGCTCGATCATCGAAGCCAGCTCGCGGAGCCGGGTCTCGCCTTCCTCCTCGTAGTACTCGCCGATGAGCTGCGTGACCATGCCGAGCGTACCGGTCCGCTCGGCCGTCGAGACCATCTCCGTCGCGCCGCTGGGAATGAAGGGGGCCGTGGCGAGGGCATCGGCCAGAGGCCGCCCGTTGAGCACGTCGGCCTCCAAACGGTCGAACAGATCGCGGAAGAGCGTGTTCTGGATCGACGAGCGCGTGAGCCGAAGCCCTTCGATAAGCGGCACGCCGCTGTCGATCATGATGCCCAGCAGGCGGAATGCCCGGCCGGTCACGAGCGAGCGGGTGACGTCGCGGATCATGGCCGCGTTGACGAGCATGCGATCCCAGGCCAGGCGTCCGGCGGGGCTCCGTCGCCAGGCGACCAGCCCGAAGATCGCCGCCGCCGCCAGGCCGATCCACAGCCACCAACGCGAGCGAAGCTCCCGGGACACGGTCAGCAGGACTTCGGTAATGGCCGGAAGCGACATGCCGAACCGTTCGAACACGCCCGCGAACTGGGGCAGTACGAAGAACATCAGGGCGAGGATCACCAGCCCGGAGACGCTCGACAGCACGATCGGATAGGCCAGCAGGGCCCGGCGCGTGCTCCGCTGGCGGGCCTCGGAGCGTTGCATGGCGGCCAGACGTTCCAGCACGTCGGGCAACCGGCCCGACGCCTCCCCCGCCGCCATGCTGGCGACGTAGGCGCCGTTGAAGACCCGGTCGTGGCTCTTCATGGCCACCGACAGCGATTTTCCGGAGAGGATGTCCTGGTGGACGGCCTCGAGCGTCGATTTCATGGCCGGGTTGCGGCACTGGCGGGCCAGCGATTGAATCGCCCCGGCAATGTCGATGCCCGCCTTCGACATGATCGCCAGTTGCGACGTGAAGGCCATCAGCTCCTTCTGGGAGACTCGCCGACGGCCGAACCCACGCCCGGCGCGTCCCGCGCTCCCGTCCTTTTCGCCTGCCGGTGCGAGCACGGTCGGGAACAACCCCTGCTGGCGAAGCTGCTTCTGCGCCAGCACGAGCGAATCGGCCACCAGCACGCCGCTGGCCGTCTCACCGCGAATCGACTTGGCCGTGTAAGTGAAACGCATCGATGGATGACCTCACCGTTGCCGGCCGGAGCGAACGGGAACGAATAGGAAAGAGTGAATCAATACGGAATACTGAATAAGGAACAGCGAAGTCAGAATGTCTTCCGCGGGTCCACGAACTCCCAGGCACGGCTTGGCAACGCAGATTCCAACGCTACTGCCCTTCATCCCTAATCCTTCATCCCTAATCCCCAATCCCCAATCCCCAATCCCCAATCCCTCGCCCCTATTCAAAGAACGCTACACGCATGACTTCATCGAGGCTCGTCTGCTCCTTCTCTGCCAGGCGGATCCCCTGCTCGAACAAGGTTTGCCCCCCTTGGCTGCGGTACCACTCGCGGATCTGGTCCACGCCGGCATCGCGGACGATGAGTTGGCGGAACTCCGGGGCGCCGCAAAGGACCTCGTAGATCCCGAGTCGGCCCAGGAAGCCGGTGTCGTGGCACTTCGGGCATCCCTCGCCGCGGGCGAACGGACGCCGCGTGTCGCCCTGGTAGTGGATACTCGCCAGAAGCTCGCTCGACGGATAGTACGTGGCCCGGCAATGCGGGCAGATCGTGCGGACCAGGCGCTGGGCCATCACGCCGACGAGCGACGCGGCCACCTTGTAGGGCGCCACGCCCATATCGATCAGGCGGGTCACGGCGCCGGCGCTGTCGTTGGTGTGCAGCGTGCTGAGGACCAGGTGCCCGGTCAAGGCTGCCTGGACCGCCATCTGGGCCGTCTCCCCGTCGCGAATCTCGCCGACCATGATGACGTCCGGGTCCTGCCGGAGGATCGCACGCAGCGCGTTGGCGAACGTGAGCGAGGTGGCGTCGTCGATCGGCACCTGGTTGATCTGTTCCAGTTGATATTCGACCGGGTCCTCGACCGTGATGATGTTGCGGTGGACCGACTTGATCAGTTCCAGGGCGGAGTAGAGCGTCGTGGTCTTGCCGCTCCCGGTCGGCCCCGTCACCAGCAGCAGTCCGTGGGGCTTGGCAAGCAACTCCTTGAGCCGGGCCAGGAGTTCGGGCGGAAGGCCCAGCAGATCGAGGTTGAAGGTCACGCGGCGGCGGTCGAGCACGCGCATCACGACCTTCTCCCCGAGGACCGTGGGCAGGGTGGAAACCCGCAGGTCGATCTCGCGTCCCTCGACCACCACGTGGAGGCGCCCGTCCTGCGGCAGACGGTGCTCCGCGATGTCCATCTTGGCCATCACCTTCACGCGGGAGACGATCGCCGGGTAGATGTCGCGCCGCGGGCGGAGCACTTCGCGCAAGAGGCCGTCGACGCGGAATCGGACCACGCCGTAGTGCCGGCTGGGCTCGATGTGGATGTCGCTCGCCCCCTGGCGGATCGCCTGGAGGATGATGTAGTTCACGAGATTGATGATCGGGCTTCCGTCGACCATCGACTCCACGGAGTCGATCTCCATGTTGCCGAGGTCTTCGCCCAACTCAACGGCGCTCTCGTCGAGGTCGGCCGTCACCGCGTCGACCTGGAAGCCGTCCTCGTAGCATCGCTGGATCATCTTCTGGATGCTCGAGCGCAGCGCGAAGACCGGGCGAATCTTCAGGCCGGTGACGCACTCCAGGTCGTCGATCTGGAGGAGGTTCTGCGGGTCGCCCATCGCGACGCTGAGCGTGTCGCGGACCTTGAACATGGCCACGGCGCAGAAGGCCTCGGCCTTGGCCCGCGGGATCCGCCGGACGACGAGCGGGTCGATCATCCCCTCGCGGAGCTTCGTGGCCGGCAGGCTCAGGTGCCGCTGGAGGTGGGGGAGGATCTCGTCCTCCGACACCACGCCGAGTTCCACGAGGGCCTCGCCCAGCTTCGACTTCGAGCGGCTCTGTTTCTGAAGGGCGTTATCGAGGTCCTCGGAGGTGATCAGGCTCGCGCCGACGAGTTCTTCGCCCAGCCGGGAGGATCCCGACGACGACGAACGCCGCGAGAGGAACGCTGCCTCCGCGGGAGTCGGCGCCGGGCTGACCTGAAAACTCGTCATTGTACGAAACTGCCTACGGCCGATGCCGCCTCGGGGTAGATCTCAAAATGCCCCCCGACGCCGGTGACCGAGAGGATCTCACGACACAGCGAACCGGAAACCGCCAGCTTCAAGGTCCCGCCGCGTCGCTGGAAGTCCTCCTGGACGTCCAGCAGCATCTCCAGGCCCGCGCTGTCGATGAGCGGAACGCCCTGGAGGTCCAGCACCGCGCGCGGCTGCCCGTGCGCGCCGCACTCCTGGAGGAGTTGCAGCACGCGGGGGACAAAATCGACGCTGAGCGGATCGTCGCCCCGCACCACGTCGACCGCACCCTGCTTGGCTCGCTCGAACATCCCTAATCCCTCACGCCAGCGGCAGCGTCACGGTGAACCGCGTTCCCTTGTTCAATTCGCTTTGCACGCCCAGTTTCCCGCCGTGCAGACGCACCACCTCCTGCACCAGCGACAGGCCCAGTCCGCTTCCCGTCTGCTGCCGGACGCGCGGATCGGAACTGCGGAAGAACTTGTCGAAGACCTTGGGCAACTCTTCGGCGGAGATCCCGAAGCCCGTGTCCTCCACGTCGATCTGCACCACGTCCTGCTTCACCTGGACCTTGAACTGGACCTGGCCGCCTTCCGGCGTGTACTTTGCCGCGTTTCCCAGCAGATTGACCAGCGTGCCCATGATCTTGTCTTTGTCCACGCGCATCTTCGGGAACTTCTCCGGCAGGGAGCTGCGCAGCGTGATGTTCCTCTGCGCCATCTGCGGGCGGACTTTTTCGACCACCTCGTGGAAGAGCCGCTCGGTGTCGGTCTCCTGCCGCGACAGCGACAGGGCCCCGACCTCCATGCTGCTGATGCTCAACAGGTCGTCGATGAGCCGGGCCAGGCGGGTCGCCTCGCTGTTGATCGTGTTGCAGAACTGCTTCTGCTGCTCCACGTCGAGCATGTCGCTCAGGGTGAGCGTCTCGGCATAGGCCTTGATGTTGGCCAGCGGGGTGCGGAGTTCGTGGGTGGCCGAGTTGACGAATTGGTTGCGCATCTGTTCGGCGAGCTTCTGCTGAGTGACGTCACGGAGGCTCCAGACGTGGCCGGCCCCGGGGCTCCCGTTGGCGCCGCGAAGCGGATGCCTTGCGACGCGCAACACGCCTTGCGACCTGTCGCCCGAGCCGTTCAACTCGGCCACGACGGTCCTCGCCCGCGAGTCGGAATCGAGGAAGGCCTTTCCAGTCTCGTTTCCGGCGTCAAGCCCCAGGAGGTCTTCCATGGTCTTCCCGTTCAGAGCGCCCCGGTCGCCGGGCGTCCCAAGGAGGGCCCCGGCCGCCTGGTTGGCGAACGTGAGCTTGCCTTGGTCGTCGGTCAGGACGACGCCCTCCGGGAGACTGTTGAGGATCTGGTCCGCCTTGCGCTGGCGGAATCCCTCCAACGCGGCCGAGAGGCGGGACTCGACTGCCCCGGTCTTTCGCGCCAGGCCGTATTGCTCCGCCAGCCGGTTCCAGCCCGCCGCCGCGGTGCCCGCTGCCGTGACCGGCTTCAACTCGACCTCGGCCGGCGAAGGGGCGGCCGCCACGTCGTCGAGCTGGTGTTCGATTTCCGTCAAGGGACGGACCGTTCGCTGGAGAACGCAGATCCCAAGAAACATCAAAAGGAGCGGTCCGAGGATGGCCGCCGGGGCGTGCGAGGCCACGGCCGTGACGATTCCCCACAGGCCAGGCTCCACCACGGCAACCAGAAGCGTGCCGAGCGGCTTGCCCGCCGCGCGAACCGGCGTGCGATACTCCCGAAGGACCCGCGAGTCGCTGTCGACGAAGCGGACCCGCACAACGTCACCCCATTGGACGACCGCCCCGGTCGGTTCGCCGGCCTTCTGCCCGACGAGATCGTGACGGCTATGGGCAAGGAAGCTGCCCGAGGGGTCAGCCACCGCGCAGTAGGCGTAGCTCTTCATGGCGCCGATTCGATCGACGAACGGCTGCAAACGCGAGGCCCCTCCATCGGTGTATTCGGCTACAAGCACCCCCGCCGCCGACCCGAGGTCCGACAAGCACGTGCTCTCAGCGTGCAGACTGACGATCGACCGGGCCACCACGACCACGCCGATCGTGAGCCAGGCGATCGCCGCCAGACCGAATACCAAGTAGTACGCGGTGACGCGGCGAGGCAATTCGAGGTGAGACGACTTCCCAGGCATCCTGTTCTTCCCGCACGATGGCGGATGGGGCCGCGACGGCCGTCCCGATTCCGGCAGCTCCGCTCACGGTTGTGCTCCGGAACCTGTCGCCAAACCCAGCCCGCTGTAAACCGCCTCCATCAACCCTAGAACGCTAAAAGGCTTGGGCAGCACCTCGCGTACCCCAAGCTCCTCTTGGATCCTCGACGACTCCAACTCCAGCCTCTTGGCCGTGACCAAGAGAACCGGCGTGTCGGCCAAACGGGGGTCCTGCCGCATCCGCCGGCAGAGGTCGCAGCCCGACAAGTGAGGCATTTGCTGATCGGTAATGACCAGGGCATAGTTCTCTCGTTGCAGTCGCTCCCACGCCTCAAGGCCATCGCGCGCGACATCCACCTGAAGCGCGGCGCGCTCCAGGTGGAATCGCATCACAGCGGCCAAAGCCGGATTGTCCTCGGCAACCAGGACTTTTCGTACTTCCAGTGAGGGGCTATCACTCATGGGTCCCAGGAGGGTACTCCCCTCGCTAGAGTACATTCTCCGGCAATCTCTTCGCAGTCACACCAAACCACCGCCGCCGCATTATCGGCATGCTCGATGCACATTCTGCAATCGTTAATGTCTGACATCCGGGCGAAAGTACGTCTTCAGGGTGGTTCGATATCTCGCCTAGCAGGCTATCAGAACTTGTCGTAGGTCGTGCTGCCGTCGGCGCAGGTGGCGGTCGAGTTGAAAATGAACCGTCCGTCCTTCTTGTTGTACATCCAGCTCGTGCTTCCATCCGCGGTCAATGCGGCGTCCGCGGCCACGTCCACGACGCTGACCGAGGTGTCCTTCTTGCCGAGCGGGCACGTCGGGAACACGCCGTTCTGCAAGTAGGGTTTCAGGTCGCTGAGGAAGGTGGCCTCCGTACCGTCGGCGCCGGGCAGGGCACTGTTGTGCTGCGCGGCATACATCTCGATGGCGTTTCGCACGACGTGGATCGTGTGCTTCAGCGAGTTGTCGGTGGCCGAGGCGGTGGCGTTGATGAGCTTCGGCACGGCCACGGCCGCCAGGATCCCGAGGATCATGATCACCACAACCAGTTCGACCAAAGTGAAACCAGTTCGACGCGACATTCTTGGACTCCCGTTAGACTGGAGGTGGACCGTCGCTTCGTCGGGCGCGACCGCAGACGTCCTGCGGTCGGGTTCGGCGTTTCATCGCTGTGACGGAAGGTTGTGCATGGCCTCGGCCGGGCGTGCAACGGTCGTGATGGTGTTGAACCGCCCCCTGCCGGAACGCCGGGCGTTTCCAGCGGGGGGTCCAAAAACTCTAGGTCAACCTGAGCGGGATGCAAACGAGGCGTCCAGAAATTGTGCGGGCCTCCGGTTCCTTCGCCTTGGTCGAGGGGGACAGTTCTCCGGGAACGGACCAAGAGGGATCCGGGCCACCCCGGTTCCGTAAGCTATGGTTCCCTGAGGGACCGGGTCGTTACAGCCGTTAGGAACCATAAGAAGACAACTCACCCAAGTCCGAAGGACGGCCTTTCCCGGCCGTTTCACAAGAAGCAACGGCCTGGCAGGGCCGTCCCGCAATCATGGCAGACTTCTTGACTGCGACGGCGTTGTGTGCGAGCGATGCGGATCTGGTCGAGTCGGTCCGGACGGCCAGCGGGGCTCTCGGTCCGGCTTTTGGCGACACGCTCGACTTCTGGACGCTGGAGCCCGGGACGGGGCGATGGAACGCCGTACCCGCCGGCGCCGAGTCGCCTGCGGTCGACCGCCCCGCCATGGCGCTGGCGGAGCCCCTGGAGTCGCAACTGCGGTCTGCCACGGAGCCGGTCCTCGTGACGCAAGACGGGACGACTTCGCGCATCGGCCTGCCGCTGGGCAAGGTCGGCGACCGCCGCCTGGCGGCCACGGCGAGCATCGAGGACTCGCGGGCGAGCCTGGCCCTGAAGCTGGGGCGTCTGTCGTTGGGCAACTTCTATCTCCAGCAGCAACTGCGACAGTACCGCGACGACATGGACGTGTGCGCAGCGCAGATCGGCAGCGACTACGAGGAGCTCGCCTTCCTGCGCAAGCTCGCGGAGCACCTCGACGTGTCGGAAGCGTCGCTGGGGACATGGCACGTGGCCGAAACGGTGTTGCCGCACCTGGCCGCGGTGATCCACGCGGAATCCCTGGTGCTGATCGACGCCTCGCCCGGGAGTGAGAGGGGCGAAGCGGCGGGCGGCGGGCGGCCGGTCCTTTGGGTGGGACCTGAACGCCTCAGCGACACGGCATGCCGGCGGTTCACTCACGAATTCGCCGCCGACGCCCGCGAGCAGCCGCTCGTGGTGAACCACTTCCATGAGGATCCGCGCGCGGCCGACTTCCCAGGGGTCCGCAAATTCATGGTCGTCGCGGTGGCCCGGGGTCCACGGTTGTTCGGCTGGCTGGTGGCCATCAATCACTCGCACCAGGAAGACTGTGTTCCCGACGATCCCCTTTTCGGCTTGAGCCAGTTTGAATTCGGCACCGTCGAGGCCGGGCTGCTGACCTCGGTCGCCTCGACGCTCGCCACGCACGCCCACAACGTGGAGTTGTTCCGCGAGAGGGAGTCGTTGCTGCTTGGCATTGTGCGGGCGATGGTGTCGGCGATCGACGCCAAGGACCCGTACACTTGCGGCCACAGCGAGCGAGTGGCGATGGTGGCCCGGTACGTTGCGCGGAGACTGGGGCTCCCGGAGGACCAGTGCGAGCACGTCTACCTCGCCGGCCTCCTCCACGACCTGGGCAAGCTGGGCGTCCCCGACGCCGTGCTCCGGAAGGAGGGGCGTCTTACCGACGAAGAACTCAATCAAATCCGCCCACACCCGGAGCGCGGCTGGGCGATCCTCCAGGGCCTCGACCCGTTGAAGCATCTTGTCCCAGGGATCTTGCACCATCACGAGCAGTATGACGGGGGCGGATACCCCGACGGTCTCTCCGGCGAAGAGATCCCCCTCATTGCCCGCATCCTCGCCGTGGCCGACTCCTACGACGCGATGATCAGCGACCGGCCGTATCGCAAAGGGATGCCTGAGGAAAAGGTCGAGAGGATCCTGTGCGAGGGCTCGGGCACACAATGGGACCCGAGAGTCGTCGATCTCTTCCTCCGGAATGCCCCGGAAATCCGGGCCCTTTGGAACGAGTACCGTCCGCCGGTCCCTCGCCGGCACCGCCTGGGGAAAAAGGAGGGACACGACGGTGAGTGAGTCCAACGCAGGGCGCCACGTGGTCGCGTCGCTCCGTGACGCGGATTCCCGGTCTCGGAGAGACCGAACCACTTGGCTCGGCGTGACGGCGGTGGAACTGGTCGTGGCGATCCTCATTCTCGGGATCGTCGCGGCCGTGGCCGTGCCGCGGTACGCCGACAACCTCATGCAGGCCCGCGTCGATGCGGCCGCACGGAGGATTGTCGCCGACCTGGCCGCCGCCCAGGCCCGCGCCAAGGCCGCCAGCAGCAGCCAAACGGTGACCTTCCTCGTCCCGCCGCAAGGAAGCCGCTACGAGATCGTAGGGATGAAGGACCCCGATCGACCGGGTGAAACGTACGCGGTGAACCTGGAGGCGGCCCCCTATCAGGTCGCGTTCCGCGCGGTGAATCTCGGCGGCGGCACGACGTTGGTCTACAACGGCTACGGAGTGCCCGACCGGTCGGGCACCCTCGTGGTGCAGGCGGGAAAACTCGTCCGAACGGTCACGATCGACTCCAGCACGGGAATGGCGAGCTTCCGATGAACGGTCCGGCCCTGCCCGTCCGTCCGAGCACTTTGCGTCGCGGGCTCACGCTCGTCGAGGTCACGATCACTGCCGCCATCATGACGATCCTCTTGGCAGGGATGGGCTCCGCGATCCTTTTGGCAAGCAAGGCCCAGCCGGAGGCCGGGAGCGTTCCCTCCGCGGTGATTGCCTCGAGTCGCGCGGTGGACCTGTTGGCGGCCGACCTTTTCCACGCCACATCGATCATTTCGGCCGGGGCCACCGAAGTCGCGTTCAGCGTGGCCGACCGCACCGGCGACGGCGCTGCGGAGACGATTCGCTACGTCTGGTCCGGCGCGTCCGGCGACCCGCTGCTCCGCCGGATCAACGGCGGCGCGTCGGCGACCGTCGCAAGCGACGTCCGCGAGTTCCAGCTCGTCTACGACAAACGCCAGGTCGCCCTGCCCACCAGCTACTCCGAGGGCGCGGAAGTGGTCCTGGCCAGCAACGACAGCCAATACGCCGTCTCCAGCGTGACGGTCAACAACAGCTCGTTCTCCGCCCAGTACTTCCAGCCCACCTTGCCGGCCAACACGACGAGTTGGAAAGTGACGCGCGTCCGGATCCGACTCGGCTACCACGACTGGCCCTGGGGCCGCACGGCGGTCCAACTGCGTCTGGCCAACGGGGCCGTGCCCGGCGACTTCGTCCTCGAAGAACAGTCCATCATGGAGTACTACCTGGGCTGGTACGACCAATGGGAGGAATTCACGTTTTCCAACGCGGCCGGACTTCTGCCGGGAAACGCCCTCTGCCTGGTCTTGACCGGGAATAGTTCCTCCGGCACCTGTGAAGTCCAGGTTCAGGGGTTCAGCGGGACGGGGGCCAGCCGATACTACGTCAGCTCCTCCAACGGAGGAACGAGTTGGACGGTCCGGTCCGGACTGAACATGAACTACTGCGTCTACGGCAAGGTGAGCACTCCCGATCCGGTCCGCTATCAGGACCTGCTCACGGACGTCCGTTGTACGCTCCGCAGCGGCCCCGACGCCGGAGCGCGGATCCAGACCTCGATCCGCGTGGTCAACGAACCCCAGGTGACCGGACCATGAACGGGAGGCAGTACGCAGTAGGCAGTAGACAGTACACAGTACGCAGTACGCAGTACGCAGTACTGAGTACTCAGCACTCGGTACTCAGTACTCGGTACTCGGTACTCAGGAGGTGTCGGCGGGCCTCGCTTTGCTCGGTCCGCCCTACGGGTGGGCCCACTGCATCCCTCAGTCCTCAACCCTCATCCTTCATCCCTCAACCCTTATCCCTCATCCCTCATCCTTCATCCCTTTCCCGCCGGGGCTTCAGCCTCTTGGAGGCCGCGGTCTCGTGCGCGCTGGTCGGGATTCTCCTGGTGGCGGCGATGCGCACGGTCGGCATGTCGGTGGTGGCCCAGTGTCGTTCCGCGGAGCAGGCCACGGGGCGGCTGCTGGCCGACGGGCTGATGGCCGAGGTCCTCGCCAAGGCCTACGAGGATCCCGATACCACTCCGCGATTCGGCCTGGAATCGGGGGAGTCGTCTGTTTCGAGGGCCGCCTTCGATGACGTCGACGATTACCACGGCTGGAGCGAGTTGCCGCCCGAGTTCCCCGACGGCGCGACGATGCCCGACCTGACCGGCTGGCGACGGACGGTCGCCGTCGATTGGGTGGATCCCTCCGATCCCAGCCGGATCGTGGGGTGGGACACGGGCGCCAAACGCATCACGGTTGCGGTCGGCCACAACGGCATCGCCGTTTGCACGCGGACCGCCCTCCGCACGGAGGCCCCATGATGTGCCCCCATCGCGGCCTGGTGTATCTTGCGGCCGCGTGGCATGCCGTCACGCGGCCCAGGTGGCATGCCGTCACGCGGCCCAGCCGCGGGTCGGCATGGACGCCGCCTTGGCAGTTTCCATGCTCACCCGACGCTTCGCGTCGTGAGAGCATGCCACCCGCCCGTCGCGGCCTGGCGTATCTGGCGGTGCTGGCGGTCACGGCGATCGTGGCCACCATGGGCCTCGGGGCGTTGCTGGCCGTCCGTGTCCAGGCCCGCGCGGCCAAGCTGATGGGCGAGGTGGCCGAGGCCCGGCTCGGCGCCCTGTCGGCCATCGAACTTGGGCGCCTGTGGATCAGCCAGGATTCCAACTGGCGCACGAACCGCTCCAACGGCGTCTGGGTCTCCGGCCAGGCGATCGGCTCGGGCACGTTCACCCTGGAGGTCACCGACCCGATCGACGGCAACCTCACCAACCGGCCCCACGATCCGGTGGTGATGAAGGCGACGGCTGTGAAAGGGCAAGCGCGGCAGATCCTCCAGGTAACGCTCGTGGCGAGGCCCACGCCGCTGCCGGCGTTGGCGTGTGCCTGCCACACGGGCGGGCAGATCCACGTCGATAGCGGCGACCGCCTCACGGCCAAGTTCGCCACGATCTCGACGAACGGGAACCTCGACAACGCCGGCACCATCACCGGAAACGTCCAGGCGGCGGCCGCAGAGGCGGTCGGAAACGTCAACGGAACGCTCACCCTCGGTGCTGCCGCCAAGGCGTTTCCGGCCTCCACCGTGCCGGAGATGTACGCGAGCCTGGGGACCGAGATCAGCCCCGGCACCACGATCAACAAGCAGGCGCTGGGCCCGGGCCGCAACCCCTGGGGCGCAGCGAACGCCGACGGCGTCTACGTCATCCGCACCAGCAACGACCTGACCATCAAGCGGACTCGGATCTACGGGACGCTGGTAGTCCTCTGCCCGGGACGCACCGTGACGCTGCAAGACCAGGTATTCCTCCACCCCGTCCGGAGCGATTACCCGGCGCTCATCGTTCACGGCAACCTCGCACTGCAATACACGACCGCGAACACGCCGCTCTCCGAGAGTTCGCAGAACACCAACTACAATCCGACCGGCGTTCCCTACGAGGGGACCACCGACTCCGACAAGTACGACCAGTACCCAAGCGAGATTCAAGGACTGGTTCACGTCACCGGGACCGTGGATCTTGGCAACGATGCCCTGGTCCGCGGCGCCATCCTTGCAGAATCGACGGCCATCACCGGATCGGTGAAGTGCCACGACAACAACGAGATCGTCTACACCCCGACCCTCTACACCAATCCCCCCCAAGGCTACACAACCGCCGTGCCGATGGTGCCTCAGCCCGGAAGCTGGCAGCAAGGGGTCGACTAAGAGGCAGGGTGGGACAAGCTCCAGCGCAGTCCCACCGGAATTCTCGCGGTTTCTCGGTGGGACCGCGCTGCGCTTGTCCCACCCTACGGTTTCCGCAACGGCGACTATTTCGCGGCCGAGTTGCTCAGCTCGAGATTGTCCAGATAGAAGACCGTCTTCTCGGTGGCGATGCTACAGAATCCGAGCCAGTCGAGCTTCTTCCAGTCGGGGGTTCCGTTCTTGAGTCCCTTCTGCGTTGTCACGACTCGGGCAGCCGAGCCCGGGCCGGGCACGGTGACGGCCAGGTCCCAGGTCCCGGTTGATTGAGGCCCCAGGCCGGCCGAGATCTCGAAGTGGATCCAGGTGTTCTCGGGAAGCTTCATCACCTCCCGGCCGGCGGCGATGAGTTTGCCGTGGTGGACCCGAAGGGAAGGCCCCACGCGGTACGGGCCGGAGTCGTCGCGCCATTCGTGATGGAAGACCACCCCCGGCCCCACCCGGAGGTCAAAGGCCATCGTCGTCACGCCTTCCGTGTGCGCGGGCACGAAGTAGAAATGCGGGTTGAAGGCGTGTTGCAGGCCCTTGTTGTCGATCACCTTGAGGCTACGTTTGCCGCCGGCCGCGGTCTCGTCGGTCACGACGAGTTGGTCTCCTTTGCCCTCCACAAAGACCCGGGCCTCGCGCACGGGGGTGCCGCCCGGCGTTTCAAAGTCCTCGTGCAGCACCAACGGCGGCGGGGGCGGGGGCTCGGGAGCGAATCGCACCGGCGGGTAGTTCACGTCGCCTGCGAGCTTTGCCCACGCCGGATCGCCGTACACGCCCGCCTTGCTGAAATCGAAGGAACGGAAACCGATCTTCGGGGCCGGGGAGTCGGGCCGGAGATGGAAATCGAACCTGGCCGCATCGACGAACTTCGGGTCGGCCACCAGCGATCCGGCGTCCTTGCCCGACGCCTGCCACTGGGCAAGCGTGAGCCCACCGAACGTCACCGGGGCGCCCGAGGCGTCGAAGTACAGGTTGTTCCGGAGCTTGACGTTCGCGTCGCGCCAACCCCCGTGGAAGAGTTCGCCGCCATTCCAATAGACGATATTCCGCTCGAAGGTAAACGAGAGATGGTTCTCCACTCGGGACCGCTGCAACTGGCCGTCCATGCTGAAGGCGAAGATGTTGTTGCGGACCACGTTCTCCTTGCCGTAGTGCTGGTGGTAGCCGCCGGTCTTGACGTTGTAGACGAGGTTGTTCTCCAGGACGATGTTCGAGCTCCCCTCGTCGTTGTAGAGTCCCCAGCCGCCGCGACCGTAGCGGTCGTAGGAGTAGACGTCGTGGACGACGTTGTTGCTCACCGTGGTGCCTTCCGAGGGCCCCAGGGTGTAGACCCCGCCCATGTCGCTCAACACACCCCAGCCGAGATGGTGGATGTGGTTGAACTCGATCTTGTTGTGATGGGCCCGGCTGGGGGCATAACCCCAGCGCCAGCCGACGGAGACGCCGGTGTAGCGGAAGTCGGCGATATCGTTGTGGGTCACTTCGTTGTAGGGGCTATGGCCGATCCAGACGCCGACGGCCCCGCCGAACACGTGGCCACCGGAGCGGATGATGTTGTTGTCGATCACGACGTGCGAAGTCTCGTCGGCCGCGGCGACCTTCTCGTTGCCCCGGCCCTCGCCGATCCGCACGCCGCCGGCGCCCAGGTCGTGGAGGTAGCTCTGCTGCACGCGGCAGTCGCGGCAACCGCGGCGGAACCAGAGGGCGTAGCCGGCCACGTGACCGATTTCGCAGCGGTCGAGGACCACGTTCCGCGTCCCGTCGGCGAGGATCGCCGTGGGGGCCGTGACCGAGGCCTGGCCGTCGCCGTGCCCTTGCGGCGGCAACACGTACTGATCGTGGCAGAATGCCAGGCCCTTCAGCGTCACATGCTCGACGAAACGCCCCTTGGCCGGGTCTCCGGCGAACCGGACCAGGCCGGTCGACACCGGGGCAATCACTTCGGCCTTGGCCATGTCTTCGCCCGGACGCGGGATGTAGGAGAGCGTGCCGTCGCGGTCCAGGAAGAACTCGCCCGGGGCGTCGAGGGCCGACGCCACGTTCTCGAGGTGATACCGCTGGCTCGACGTCCAACGGAGTACGGGCCAGGGGGCGTTGCCGGTGAGGACGACGGCCCGCGCCTTCGGATCGAGCCACGCCACGCGGTGGCGCGATGTCTCCCAGGAGTGATAGAGCTTGATCGTGACGTCATTGAGCCGTTCCTTGGGGACGCCAGCGACGATCGCGAAGTCGTCGGGCGAGGCCACCAGGGCGCGGCTGCCCAGCGTCTCCACCTTTCCTGAGGCCGGATCGATCCCCGAATCGACCTTGCCGCGGACGTAGAAGTAGAACTCGTTGGGCGATCGGGCGCGGATCGCGCGCCGCCCATTCACGAAGAGTTGCTCGAAGGTCCACTTGCCGGCCGCCACCTCGGGGATCCTGGTCTTCCACACGCCGCCTTGGGCGGGCTGGAAGCCCTTGATGAGCCGTCCGCCGGAGAAGACCGGCTTCGCGCCCGGGGCCGCCTCGTAGACGACCGGGTGCTCCGCCGTGCCGCGGTCCTCAGGCTCGAACACGACCGGCTCCTCCATCCAGTAGGTGCCGTCGGCGATTACCACGCGGTCGCTGCCCACGATCGAAGTCATCGCCCGGATCCACCGGATCGCATCGCGAGCACGGGCCAGGGTGGCCACGGGCCCGTCGGTCTTGTCGGCGTTGGGCCGGGCCAAACTGCCGCTCCAGGAGTCGTTCCCGTCGGGAGCGACGTAGTACGTGCCCGCCGACAAGCGGTCGGCCACCAGGGCAAAGGTCGCGGCGAGAAGCAACGCTCCAGCGTGGGATCGCCTCATGGTCATGGTCTCCCGAGACGCAGTGTAGAGCGCGGCCCGCCGGGAATCAACACCCGCGGTTCTCGAGAATCCGCCAGATCTCATCGGGCGTCATGGTCGCGGTGACGACAATCCGGCGGATGCGGACGTCCAGCTCCCGGTAGTAGTCCATGATCGCATCGGTCCGCTCGTGGAAGAGGGCTACCCGGGCGCGAACCTTCTCCGGATCGTCATCCAGGCGACCGTCGCGATCACCGCCGACGTTGCTGCGGATCCGTTCGAGCAGCGCGTCGGTCGTGCAGCGGAGACATAGAATCGTGCCGACGTCGAGGATGGTTTCCACAGCCCGGGCCTGGTCCACGTGCCGAGGCAAACCGTTGAGCACGACGCACGTCTGGGGATCGGAAACCCGGTCTGCGAGGAATCCCCGGAGAATCCGCTCGGCAAGGGGCCACTGGTCGTTCTCCAGCAATGCCCCGGTGTCGATCACGCGGGCGGCCGTCGCGACGTCCTCCGAAGAGAACCGCCTGCCGGCAGAACCGTCGGCGACCATCGCGCGCAGCCGATCGCCGAAATCGAAATGCACCCACCGGCAATCCCAGAGCCCTCGCTCTTCGATCAGGTTCCCCAAGGGGGTCTTCCCGGAGCCGGTCGGGCCGAGCAGGACCAGCGCGCGGCATCTGGACGGCGCGTTGTTCATGCCGTGGTCCCCCGCTGCCCAACCAACTCCCCGACCAGGGGCTCAGCCCCGCGTGCCGGCCGATAACGGACCGGAGCGGCCTCGTCGCGACGAAGCTCGTCGGTGTTGGCGATTTCCACCCGCCCGCGTTGCTCCAAGTATTCTACCCTGGAACCCACGTCCGTCAGAGCCAGCAATTCGTGAAATCCTCGCTGCCGAGAGTACATCCGCTGGGTGAGTTCGGCGATGGTGGCAGGCCACGGGGCCTCTCCCATCAGCCCGAGCACCCGATGGACTCTACGATCCTGGGCCGCGATGATCTCCGAGAACCGATGCCGGATCGCGTAGACGGGGGGCTCGTGTGCCCCCAGACAGACAGAGATCCCCTCCAAACGACTGATTTTCGCCAGCGAGTCCAGGTAGCGAGTCAGGCCGGTGCACGGGGCGACGGTTTCGGGCCACTGCTGGGGGATAGTCCGAGCGAGGATGTGGTCGCCCGAGAGGAGGATGTCGCCCACCAGGAAACAGACGTGGCCTGGGGAATGCCCCGGAGTGTGGATCACGCGAATGCCGTCGAGCGGCTCGTGCTCGTCGAGCGAGAAGCCGACCGGCACGCTCCTCATGCGTCCCGGCGTGAAACCGAACGCCTCGATCAACTCGTCGTGGCGGGCTGAGGGCAAGCCGGCGCGATGGAAAAAGACCCGCAAGCAAGCACTGAAGGCCACGGCCCGGTCGTCCCACGCCGAGACCACGCGGCGATCGAGTCGGTGGACCCCCACGCGGGCACCCGTGTGCTCGACCAAGGCCGCGAGCCCGCCGATGTGGTCGATATGCGCGTGCGTCACGAGAATCCGCTCGATCTGCGTCGGGCGGAAATCCTCACCGAACTCGCCGCCGATCGACTCCAGGCCGGCAAGAATCTGGTCCGTGGAAGGCCCTTCGCCGCTCCCGGCGTCGACCAGGGTGGGCGGACCGGCACCGAGCAGCAGGTACACCCGCCCGGAGATGCCCGGCAGCACGTCGCACGCAATGCGGTAGATCCGCACCCCGGTGCTGGAGACGAAGCGGCGGGTGGCAGCCAATCGCGGCATGAGCGTGAGGAAAAGGCCCAGGCTTCCAAGAGTTCCAGCGAAGGGCCTCGGCTTCGATTTGGGTAGGCCTGGTGGGGGAGTCGGGAACTCGGGTGCCCGGCGGCATTGGACGTGACTCTGTTCCCACACGCCCGCGGCGCGGTAGCTTGCGTCGCGCGCACGACGGAAACGTACCTCTTATTGTTGCCTCGAAATGCCCCGACGACAAGGCCGTCGGCTTGCGAAAGCCCTGTGGGACATCTAGATTGCCCAAAGTGAGGGGCAGTCGGATTCGCACAGCGGCCCGACTTCTTACCGGGAGCCTCGCCCTCCCGGGGCTGTGTGCGGTCGGAGCGATGAGCCCGAAAAGGAACTCTACAACCCTCTGGAGGTGGATCGGATGCGCAACTGTATCCTTGCTCTGGATCAGGGAACCACGTCGAGCCGGGCGATTGTATGGGACGGGGGGGGACGGGCCATCGCAACGGCCCAGCAGGAGTTCGAGCAGATCCTCCCCGGGCCGGGCCTGGTCGAGCACGACCCCGAAGCGATCTGGTCGTCCCAACTCCAGGTGGCACGCGACGCGCTGGCCGGCTCGGGCAAGGGGGCCGACCCGATCGCCGCCCTGGCCATCGCCAACCAACGTGAGACGGCCATCCTCTGGGACCGCCATACCGGCCGGCCCGTGGCCAACGCCATCGTGTGGCAGAGCCGGGTCAGCGCGGGGATCTGCGACCGCCTGAAGGCCGACGGACTGGAACCGGTCTTCCGTACCAAGACCGGACTGGTCCTCGACGCGTACTTCTCCGGCACCAAAATCAAGCACCTCCTCGATACGCGCGAAGGACTACGCGATCGGGCAGCCCGGGGCGAGGTCCTCTTCGGCACCGTCGATAGCTGGCTGGTGTGGCGGTTGACCGGCGGCCGCTGCCATGTGACCGATCCCAGCAATGCAAGCCGAACGCTCCTCTACAACATCCACACGCTCGATTGGGACGACGAACTGCTGGCCATCCTCGGCGTTCCGCGAGCGATGCTCCCCGAGGTGCGTCCCTCCAGCGGCATCTTCGGCGAGACGTCGGCCGAGTGGTTCGGCCGACCCATCCCCATTGCCGGCGTGGCCGGCGACCAGCAGGCCGCCACGTTCGGCCAGGCCTGCTTCGAACCGGGCACGGCGAAGAACACCTACGGCACCGGCTGCTTCATGCTCATGAACACCGGAAGCAAGCCGGTGGCGTCGAATCACAACTTGCTGACTACGGTGGGTTGGTCCCTGGGCGGCGAGGTGACGTACTGCCTGGAGGGCTCGGTCTTCGTAGCGGGGGCCGTGGTCCAGTGGCTCCGCGATGGATTGGGAGTCCTCGGCAAGTCGTCCGAAGTGGAGACGCTGGCGGCCACCGTGGACGACAACGGCGGCGTGTACTTCGTCCCGGCCTTGGTCGGGCTGGGGGCGCCGTATTGGGATTCCTACGCCCGGGGCACGATCGTAGGCATCACGCGCGGGACCACGGCCGGCCACATTGCCCGGGCCGCCCTGGAGTCGATGGCCCACCAGACACGCGACGTCCTCGACGCCATGCAAAACGACGCGGGGATCCGGCTCCGCGGCCTGAAGGTCGACGGCGGGGCCTCGGTCAACAACCTGCTCATGCAGTTCCAGGCCGATCTGCTCGGGGTCGAGGTCCGCCGGCCGGTGATCTCGGAGACCACGGCGTTGGGCGCGGCGTACCTGGCCGGCCTGGCGACCGGCGTCTGGCACGACCTGGCCGACCTGGCCCGCCACTGGACGCTCGATCGCGCCTTCCTCCCCAAGATGTCCGAACCGACCCGCCAAACGCTCGTCCGCCGCTGGCAGGAGGCCGTGAGGCGATCGAGGGACTGGGTCGAACATTAGCCGTCCGACATCGAGCCTTCGCCGGCTCTCCTCAGCCCCAAAGGGGCAGGATAGGAGAGCCCAGGGCAACGCCCTGGGACAGCGAATCGGGATTCACGTGGAAGCCCTGAAAGGGCGAAATTGACGCGACGATCCTCGTCTATCCCGCCCTTTCAGGGCTGCCGATCCTGGGATGGGCTTTCTCCCCAGGGCGTTGCCCTGGGCTTCCCTATTTTGGTTCATCCGGCTGAAGCGTACCTGGGCCGACGACGTCGGTCAAAGTGCGGCTGCGCCGCAGGATTTTCTAAGGCATAGGTCCGGTGTCCAATGGGAGGAAAGAAACGGCCCCCGACGGCATTGGCGGTCAGGGGCCTGACGGGCCATGGGCGC
>Ga0067045_1028115_pt1 | contig 42733 bp, 41 predicted proteins | sample TerdegcTABiofilm_FD_59184 | JGI IMG/M metagenome (GOLD analysis project Ga0067045, IMG submission 59184) | Combined Assembly of (Gp0054472, Gp0054536) Wastewater bioreactor microbial communities from Singapore -Terephthalate degrading... | reverse complement strand
CAAAAGCTTTGTTTGCTAAACGGTCTGGCTCCGCCAGACCTATGGCTCGCGTTCGCTTCTACCAGCGGTAGTGCGCGAACGCCTTATTAGCCTCAGCCATTTTGTGCATGTCGTCTTTCTTCTTGATGGCGGTGCCGGTGTTGTTGAAGGCATCGAAGAACTCATCGGCAAGGCATTCGGACATCGGCTTGCCGGTGCGGGCACGCGCAGCACCGATAATCCAGCGCATGGCGAGCGCTTCGCGGCGCGACTCGCGGATTTCGATGGGCACCTGATAGGTAGCACCACCGACGCGGCGCGACTTCACTTCGATGGAGGGTTTTACGTTCTCGAGCGCCTTATTGAAGACATCGAGAGCCGGCTGGCCCGACTTCTGCTGAAGAAGCTCGAGCGCATCGTACATGATGCCGGTGCAGATCGATTTTTTGCCCTGCCACATCATGCGACAAATAAAACGGGAGACCGTGGTCGAATTGTACTTGACATCGGGCGCATGCCCCCTGTCGATCGCTTTCTTTTTCCTTCCCATGTATCACCTCACTCAAGCTTTGGGCTTTTTGGCGCCATACTTCGAACGGCCCTGTTTGCGGTCTTCGACGCCAAGCGCATCCTTCGTGCCGCGAATGATGTGATAGCGTACACCAGGAAGGTCTTTTACACGGCCACCGCGAACGAGCACCGCAGAGTGCTCTTGAAGATTGTGCCCGATTCCGGGAATGTATGCAGTCACTTCGATACCATTGGTGAGGCGCACACGGGCGACTTTGCGGAGAGCCGAGTTCGGTTTCTTCGGCGTTACGGTCATGACGCGCGTGCAAACGCCACGGCGCTGCGGACAACCCATGAGCGCGGGCGACTTCGTCTTCCACTGATTCTGCTTTCTTCCATTTCGGATAAGCTGGTTAATAGTCGGCATATGAGTTCCAGACTCCCTTTGTGCCCACACATGTCAGCATCATGTGCAGGCTTCATCTATAAAATAATATCCCATGCCGCGGAAAATGCGGTGGCTATTTTCGCAGCGGTGTAGAATACCTTTCTCGCACACGACATGTCAAGTGCTGAATGACTGGGCGCGCCACAAAGACCTCTCTCGAAGCGCACACAGCCACTGTAGACAGTCCCGACCTGTCGCTATTTTTTATTCTTCCCGCACGTCACTCTCTTCACTGAACCCCTCATCGTTGTCGAACACTGACGGTTCGTCGAAAGTTTCCTCAGTGGCACTGCGGTCCTGAAGAATCGCCGGCGGCGCCAGTTCGCGCTCTTGCTTGCGCTTTTCGATCACTTCGTCCACGAGGGCGTTGAGATCTTCGTTTTCCGCATCGAATAGCTTCATCTGACGATACTGCTTCATACCGGTGCCGGCTGGAATAAGGTGACCGATGATGACATTTTCCTTGAGGCCGCGCAGCTGATCGATTTCGCCCTTGATCGCCGCGTCCGTAAGCACCCTCGTGGTCTCCTGGAAGGAGGCTGCTGCAAAGAAGGAATCGATCTTCAGTGAGGCCCGGGTAATACCGAGAAGAATCGGTCGCGCGACAGCCGCCTGACCGCCCTCCTCCATGACTCGCCGGTTTTCCTCGTGGAATTTGTGCTTATCGACCTGCTGGCCATAGATGAAGACCGTGTCGCCCGGATTGACGATTTCGACCTTCTTCATCATCTGGCGAATGATGACGCCGATGTGCTTATCATTGATAGTGACGCCCTGAGCACGGTAAACCTGCTGCACTTCTTCCATAAGGTAGTGCTGGCAAGCCTGTTCACCAAGAATTGCGAGGATGTCGTGCGGGTTTTTATTGCCGTCGCAGAGCATCTCGCCGGCGACTACTTTGTCTCCGTTGCGGACGAGAAGGCGGCGGTTCTTCGCCACAAGGTGCTTGTAGGTCTTGCCAAAAGCGTCGCGGATGTTGACCACGCGCTTGCCCTTGAGCGAACCTCCAAAGGAGACCGTTCCAGACACCATCGCGAGGACTGCGGGGGTTTTTGGTTTTCGCGCCTCGAAGAGTTCACCGACGCGCGGCAAACCGCCAGTGATGTCCATCGCCTTGGCGCTCTCTTTAAGAATCTTCGCCAAGATCTTGCCGGCCTTTACCGTCTCGCCGTCTTCGACATTGACGTAGGCGCCCTCGGGCAAATAGTAGGTCTCGATATCGTTGCCGGCCTCGTCAGTGATGATGATGCGCGGCTCTTTGGTATCGCGCTCGTTGCCGACATCGGTGATGATCTTCTCGACATTGCCGGTTTCGGCGTTGATCTCTTCCTTGAGAGTGGAGCCGGGGACGATGTCCTCGTATCGGGCAATACCATCGTGTTCGGAGATGATCGGGTCATTAAAGGGGTCGAAGGTCGCGATGGTCTCGTTGGCGAGAAGAAGCTCGCCCCGCTTGACCACCATCTCGGAACCGTTGCGGATCTCTACTTTTTGCTCCTGGGCGATCAGAATGAGCTTACCCTCGAGCACCTTGGCATAGGAGATACTAGGCGACCTGATTTCGGTACCGTCCGCCTTTTTGATGACGGGGTCCTCTTTCAGGACGCGCTGGCCATCTTCGACAAGCAGGACATCGCCCTGTGTCAGATCGAAGGCACCAAAGACCCTGTTGACGTAGATGTAACCGCGGCGGGTGAACAAGAGATGTCCGAGTTCGGTCTTGACGTAGGAACCTTCGATATCGGCGATGTAGACCGGGTAGTGGAGCGAAATGCGGTTTTCTTCCGCCGCCTTCGTCGCGGCGCCGCCGATATGGAAGGTGCGCATCGTGAGCTGTGTACCGGGCTGACCGATGGATTGGGCCGCAATGATACCCACCGCCTCGCCAATATCCACGGTCTTGCCGGTCGCAAGGTTGCGGCCGTAGCACTTGCGGCAGACACCGTGCTCAGCTTCGCAGGTGAGTACTGTCCTAACCGATACTTCTTCTATGCCGGCAGCCTCGATCTGGTCGGCGACTTCCTCGGTGATCTCCTCATTGGAACCGACGATGATCTGGCCTGTAATCGGGTGACGGATCGGATCGAGGGTGAAGCGGCCAATAATGCGTTCGCGCAGCGATTCGATGATCTCATCGCCGTCCTTGATCGCGGTGTGAATGGCGCCATTGATCGTGCCGCAGTCGTCCTCGTTGACCACGACATCCTGGGCGATATCCACAAGGCGTCGCGTGAGGTAACCTGCGTCCGCAGTCTTGAGCGCCGTATCGGCCAAGCCCTTGCGGGCGCCGTTGGTGGAGATGAAGAATTCGATGACCGACAAGCCCTCGCGGAAGTTCGAGCGGATCGGCAGCTCGATGATGTCGCCTGATGGTTTGGCCATAAGCCCTCGCATGCCGGCGAGCTGACGGATCTGATTCTTACTTCCTCGCGCACCGGAGTGGGCCATCATATAGATGTTGTTGAAGCCGTCGCGGTCTTTCTCGAGCACCTTCATCATGACCGCAGTGAGTTCCTCGTTTGTCTTGGACCACACTTCGACGACGCGATTGTAGCGCTCTTCCTGCGTAATGTGGCCGGCGAGGTACTGCTGTTGGATGGCTTCGACTTCCTTGTTGGCCTTCTCGATCATTTCGCCCTTCTCTTTGGGAATGACGATGTCGTCCATGCCTATGGTCGCACCGAAGAAGGTTGCATACTTAAAGCCCATCTCCTTAATGGTGTCGAGCATATTGACCGTGATGAAGGGACTATGCATTCGGTATACGTACTCGATAAGCGAACGTATATCCTTATCAGTCAAGGCATAATTGATGTAGGGAATCTCCTTGGGCAGCGCCTCGTTGAGGAGAATGCGGCCTGCGGTCGTCTTGATGAGGCTGTTGCCGCTCAGCACGGCGGGTTTATTATACCCATCCCACACAGGCTCTTTGGGAACAGGCACATATACGAGCGCCTGATAATCGCACGAACCGTATTCGCAGGCGAGTAAAAGCTCCTCGGCGCTCGAATAGCGCTTGCCCTCGCCTAAGACGCCAGGTCTATGGCGACTCAGAAAGTTGATGCCGAGGACCATGTCCTGCGATGGGTAGACAATGGTCTTTCCGCTTGCAGGATCGAGGAGGTTGCGGCTCGAGAGCATGAGAGTCCAGCACTCGGCCTGGGCTGCGTGGGTTAGAGGCACATGGACGGCCATCTGGTCGCCGTCGAAGTCCGCATTGTATGCCTTACAGACGAGGGGATGCAACTTGATCGCCTTACCCTCGACGAGAATCGGCTCAAAGGCCTGAATGCCGAGACGGTGCAGGGTCGGCGCGCGATTGAGGAGCACGGGATGTTCTTTGACCACTTCGTCAAGCACCGCAAAGACTTCCGGTGTCTCCGATTCGACGAGCATCTTGGCCTTCTTGATGTTATAGACGACATCCTTCTCTACAAGCTTCTTCATAATGAAAGGCTTGAAGAGCTCGAGGGCCATCTTGGTGGGCAGTCCGCACTGCCACATCTTGAGCTCCGGTCCGACGACGATGACGGAACGGCCGGAATAGTCGACACGCTTGCCGAGAAGATTCTGGCGGAAGCGCCCCTGCTTGCCTTTCAGCATGTCGGCCAAGGACTTCAGTGGCCTGTTCCCTGCGCCTTTCACCGCACGGCGGCGGCGCGTATTGTCGAAGAGCGCATCGACGGCCTCCTGCAGCATGCGTTTCTCGTTGAAGATGATGATGTCGGGCGCATTGAGCTGCAGCAGTTTTTTAAGGCGGTTGTTGCGGTTGATGACGCGGCGGTAGAGATCGTTGAGGTCGCTCGTGGCAAAGCGCCCGCCATCGAGCTGGACCATAGGTCTGAGTTCAGGTGGAATGACAGGAATAACCGTCAGAATCATCCATTCAGGACGGTTGCCAGACGATCGGAACGACTCGACGAGCTCGATGCGCTTTAAAAGGCGCTTGTCGGATTTGGCGCCGCGATCGATCATCTTCTGTCTGAGCTCCTGGGACAGCTTATCGAGGTCGATCTGCTCGAGGAGAGAACGGATGGCCTCGGCGCCCATGCCGGCGGTGAATGCACCACCGTAGCGGTCCATGGCCTCGCGGTACTCCTCGTCGGTGAGAAGCTGCATCTTCTTGAGTTCGGTCTCTCCCGGATCAATGACGATGTATTTTTCGTAATAGAGTACCGACTTGAGTGTCGCCATCGGCAGGTTGAGCAGAAGGCCCATGCGGCTAGGCACCGAGCGGTAAAACCAGATGTGCGACACCGGGCTCGCAAGCTCAATGTGGCCCATGCGCTCGCGGCGGACTTTCGAGTTTGTAACCTCGACGCCGCAGCGATCGCAGATGACACCCTTGTACCGGATCGACTTGAATTTTCCGCAGTAGCATTCCCACTCCTTGGTGGTTCCGAAGATGCGCTCGCAGAAAAGGCCATCGCGCTCGGGTCGGAGCGTCCTATAGTTGATCGTCTCAGGCTTCTTGACCTCTCCATACGACCATGCGCGGATCATCTCCGGGCTGGCGAGATGGATGGAAATATTGTCAAAATCCTGAATATCTCTCATGCTACCCCCTCGGGCTTCGACATCGAAATGCCGTGGCATGCATCATGCCGTCGCCTCCGCGGCTTTGGCCGCAGAGTAATATTCCAAGTAGCGCCTCGATGCATTCAGAATGCGCCACTCTGCTTCTTGATGATATCTTCGTCGCGCTCCGTGAGCGCGATCTGTTTCCCTTTCGAGTCGTATACCTTGATATCGAGTGCGAGGCCGCGCAGTTCCTGCACCATAACATTGAAGGCCTCAGGGATCCCTGCAGCGGTGTGCGGCTCGCCCTTGACGATCGCCTCGTAGACCTTGGAGCGGCCGGTCATGTCGTCCGACTTGATCGTCAGGAGCTCCTGCAGCGTATTCGCAGCGCCGTACGCTTCGAGTGCCCACACTTCCATTTCACCGAGGCGCTGGCCACCGAATTGAGCCTTTCCACCGAGCGGTTGCTGGGTGACGAGCGAATAGGGCCCTGTCGAGCGCGCGTGCATCTTGTCGTCGACGAGGTGATGCAGTTTGAGAAAGTACACCACGCCCACGGTGATCGGATTCTTGAAAAACTCGCCGGTTTTTCCGTCGCGGGCCATCACCTTGGACGAAACGGGAAGCCCCGCCTGGCGGAGTTTATCTTCGATTTGTTCCTGCGAGGGCGACTGGAAGACGTGACAGGCGTACCACTCGTTGAGCGTGCTCGCAGCCCAGCCGAGTTCAGTCTCCATGATCTGGCCGATATTCATTCGCGAAGGGACACCCAGCGGGTTCAGACAGATGTCGAGCGGGGTGCCGTCTTCGAGATAGGGCATATCTTCGACCGGAAGCACGCGCGCGACGACACCCTTGTTGCCGTGGCGGCCTGCCATCTTGTCGCCCTCTTTGAGCTTGCGCTTGACCGCGACGAGGACCTTGACCGTTTCCTCGACGCCCGGCGCGAGGTCGTCGTTGGCGGCCCGGGACATACGCTGAACATCGATGACCGTTCCCTCGATGCCGTGCGGCACGCGCAGCGACGAGTCTCGGACGTCCTTGGCCTTTTCACCGAATATCGAGTTCAGGAGCTTGAATTCTGGTGTCGTATCGGAGTCGCTCTTGGGGGTGACCTTGCCGACGAGAATATCGCCGCTCTTCACCTTGGCGCCGATGTGCACCACACCCTCGGCGTCGAGGTTGTCGAGCATCTTCTCGCTCGTGTTGGGGATGTCGCGCGTGATGCGCTCAGGGCCGAGCTTAGTGTCGCGCACCTCGAGGATGAACTCCTTGATGTGGATCGAGGTGAAAAGGTCTTCCTTCACCACACGCTCGGAGATGAGGATCGCGTCCTCGTAGTTGTAGCCGTTCCAGGGGACAAAGCCCGCCAGAATGTTGCGGCCCAGCGCGAGTTCGCCCTGGCAGGTAGCGGGGCCGTCCGCGATCACCTGGCCTTTCAGCACCGTTTCGCCGCGCTTTACGATCGGCCTGTGGTTGAAACAAGTGTCCTGATTCGTGCGCTGATATTTGATGAGCTGGTAAACATCGGTATCATCCGGTGTCTCGGGTTTGTCCGGACGGATGACGATGCGGTTGGCATCGACATACTCGACCACGCCAGGACGCCTTGCCTTGAGGAGGACACCCGAATCGTACGCAGTTTTCCACTCCATACCCGTGCCGATGCGCGGCGGCTCCGTGAAGACAAGCGGTACCGCCTGGCGCTGCATATTCGAACCCATGAGCGCGCGGTTCGCATCGTCGTGTTCAAGGAAGGGAATCAGCGCCGCAGACACCGAGATGATCTGTTTGGGCGAAACGTCCATGTACTGGATCTCGTTCGGCGTACGCATGGTGTAGTCGCCCTGATGCCGGCAAGAAATGGTCTGATCGAGGAATCTCCCCTGCTTATCGATGCGCGCGGATGCCTGGGCGATATAGTATTTGTCTTCATCGATGGCGGAGAGGTATTCGATCTCGTCGGTCACGATGCCGCCTTTCACCTTGCGATACGGGGTCTCGAGAAAACCGTAGTCGTTGACGGTCGTATAAGTCGCGAGCGATACGATGAGACCGATATTCGGTCCTTCCGGCGTTTCGATGGGACACATACGCCCATAGTGCGTATAGTGCACGTCGCGCACCTCGAAACCTGCGCGGTCGCGATTGAGCCCACCAGGGCCGAGAGCGTTCAGTCTGCGCTTGTGTGTGAGCTCTGCGAGCGGATTGACCTGGTCCATAAACTGCGAGAGCTGCGACGTGCCGAAGAACTCTTTGATGGCGGCGACGATCGGCTTGATGGTGATGAGATCCTGAGGTTTGGCGGTCTCCAGGTCCTTGCCGGTCATGCGGTCCTTCGCGGTGCGCTCCATGCGGCTGAAGGCGACCTTCATGACATTGGCGAGGAGTTCGCCCACTGCGCGCACGCGACGGTTGCCGAGATGGTCGATGTCGTCGATGTTCGCCTCGCCGTAGTAGACGTTGATGAGATGCTTCATCGTCGCCACGATGTCTTCTTTGGTGAGCGTGTTCGTCTTGAAGTCGAAATCGAACTTCTTGTTGAGCTTGTAGCGCCCTACCGCTCCGAGGTCGTATTGCCTGGCTGTGAAGAACATGTTGTGCAGATCGCGCTCGGCGTTCTCCATGGAGATGGGCTCACCAGGACGCAACACCGAATACACAGCGGAAATGGCGTCCTCTTTTGTGGGCTCATCCTGGTCCGGCGTCTCTTTGACGAGCTTGACATCCTCACGCTCGAAGCAGTTGAGGATCATCTCGTTGTGGAGGGATTTCTCATCCTCGAAGTCGATGACGTCAATCGTATCGATGCCCAAATTGATAAGCTCATCAATCTCGTGGAGGTGGATTTTATCTCCTGCCCTGAACAGGCGTTTCCGTTCTCCGTCGAGCTCGATGTAGACGGCTTTTGCGAGGATTTTACCCACAACGGCATCTTTTTCGGCCTGCCCCTCGGAGAGCCGGACTTCCTTCGTGGTGTAGAAGGCCGCAATGATCTCCTCGCGGGAATGAAAGCTGATTGCGCGCAGGAACATGGTGCCGAGAATTTTCCGCTTACGGTCTATCTTGGCGTGGATGAGATCGTGTTTCTGGTCGATCTCGAATTCGAGCCAGCTCCCACGGTACGGGATAATGCGGGCCGAAAATACGCCTTTTTCGTGGCTAAACACGACGCCAGGAGAACGGTGTATCTGAGAGACGATGACACGCTCGGCGCCGTTGATGATGAAGGTCCCCCTGTCGGTCATGAGGGGAATGTCGCCAAGGTATATCTCTTTTTGTCGGATTTCCCCCGTCCTCTTGAACACGAGGTTGATGACCGCCTTGAGGGGCACAGAGTATGTGAGGCCCTTTTGCTTGCACTCGAGCTCCGAATACTTTATCGCCTTCTCGTCCAGCGAATAGCGCTCATACTCGATCACCAGATCGCCGGACGGGCTCTCGATGGGGAAGGTGGTCCGAAAAACTTCTTCAAGGCCGATCATATCGAGCGGCTCGTTCTTTTTGAGCTTGTCCCTCTGCAGAAAGCGCTCATACGAAGAAATCTGAATATCGATCAGGTCGGGGATGTCCATCACGTCTTGATAGTCTTTTCCTATGTATGTACGCTTGATCTTCTGTTCGGTATATGCCATCCGTCACCCCTCCATGCGCGTTCGCACGCGCGGGTCAAAGGTTCCATACACTCACGACAGCGAGCCGTGAGCGCCTTCAAAATTTTCCGTCATCAGGGTGCACTCCGCGGAGATCACGCCGAATGCACCCTGAAAACGGAGGGACCACTCCGCACCCCAGAACCATGGGGCACCAAAGCCAGCTGTCCCTTTCCGCAAGCACATCAAAGACGCTTCGATTACTTGATCTCGACGGTGCCACCGGCGGCTTCGATCTGCTTCTTGACTTTCTCTGCCTCCTCTTTGGAAACATTCTCTTTGAGGGGCTTATCGCCGGCTTCAACGAGATCTTTCGCTTCCTTGAGACCGAGACCGGTGATTGCACGGACTTCCTTAATAATAGCGATTTTTTTGTCAGCAGGCACATTGCCCTTGAGGATGACCGTAAACTCGGTCTGCTCTTCGGCAGGGGCGGCTGCCGCACCGGCTGCGGGGGCTGCTGCAACGGCCACTGGGGCGGCTGCGGTGACGCCGAATTTCTCTTCCATCGCCTTTACGAGATCGGAAATCTCAAGCACGGTCATCGAGGCGATTGCATCGATAATTTGCTCTTTTGTCAGTGCTGCCATATTATCTCCTTTATTCTTTACTGGCCCATCACTACGGACAGGCGCTCTATCGAACTCCGACAGGAACGGCAGCGTCCGAAGCCTGACGGATTCTTCCTTTCAATGAAGGCACATTTCAATGGGAGCGCCTTTCAGCGCTCCACAAGCGCCGCTCAGTTGGCGCCCGCTTGGGCCTTCTGTTCCTCGATCGCCTTGAGCACGCGTACGAGCTTTGTAGGAATCGCGTTGACGACATACACGAGGTTCTGCATCGGTGCCTGCATGGCCGACATGAGCATCGCGATGAGCTGGTTGCGGCCGGGCAGCTTGCTGAATGCCTCGATCTGTTTGGCGTCCATAAACTGGCGATCGATCATTGCCCCTTTGATGAGGAGCGCGGGTGTTTCCTTTGCAAAATCAAGAAGCACCTTGGCAACCTCATTCGAGTCAGCCTTCACGAAAGCGACGGCTGTCGGTCCCGTGAGAACCGGCTCTACCGCACTTGAATAGCCAAGCTCCTCAAAGGCCAGGCGCGCAAAGTTGTTCTTGACCACATGGAGCCTTACCCCCTTTTCGCGCAGCTGATGCCTGAGCGTCGTGAGCTGCTCCACGGTGAGCCCGCGGTATTCGGTGAAGATGAAGTCATTCGAACCAGAGATCATCTCTTTGAGTGCGCCTATGGCTTCGACTTTCTTCGGCTGGATTTTCGATGCTTTAATGGCCATAGTCTTACCTCTTCTCCGATTTATTCAATGCGACTTTGACGCTCGGCCCCATTGTCGGCGTCAAATAGACGGAAGCGACGAAGTCGCCTTTGGCATCAGCGGGACGCTTGCGATTCACTTCTTCCACAAGCGTGCTGAGGTTTTCGGCGATCTTCTCGGCGTCCATGGATACTTTACCGACCGGCAGGTGGATAATGCCTGATTTGTCGGTACGGAATTCGGTGCGGCCCTTCCGCAGCTCGTTCAGGGCTGCGGAGAGATCGTTGGTGACCGTGCCGGTTTTCGGGTTCGGCATAAGACCTCGACGTCCAAGCACCATACCGAGTTTACCCACATCCTTCATCATATCGGGCGTTGCGACCGCAATATCGAAGTCGAGCCATCCACCCTTGATCTTCTCGATGAGCTCATCGCTGCCTGCGTAAGTAGCTCCGGCATCGAGGGCTTCCTTGACGCGCTCAGGCTTGCAGAACACGAGGATGCGCTTCTCGGCCCGGAACTGATGGGGGAGCACCACGGTGTCGCGCACGGATTGGCTTTTCTTAAGGTTGAGTCTGATATGCACCTCGACGGTCTCGTCGAACTTCGCTGTCTTGAGTTCCCTTACGAGCGCGCACGCAGTCCCTAGTTCATACGCCTGCGAAGGATCGACCTTCTTCGCCACTTCGATGTATTTTTTGCCGTGTTTCATCTCACCACTCCACTTCTACGCCCATGGAACGGGCAGTACCCGCAATGATGCGCTTCGCGGCTTCAAGATCGTTCGCGTTGAGGTCGGGAAGTTTCTGCTTCGCAATCTCTTCGAGTTTTGTCTTGGAAAGCTTTGCCACCTTATCCTTCTGAGGCTGCGAAGAGCCTTTCTCGATCCCACAGGCTTTCTTGATGAGCACGCTGGCGGGTGGTGTCTTCAGGATGAAGGTGAAAGTCTTGTCCTGATAGATCGTGATGATCGCCGGGATAACGAGACCCGGCTCCATGCTCTTCGTGCGCTCATTGAACTGCTGACAGAACATGGGCGCAGAAACGCCATGAGGACCCAAGGCGGGTCCTACAGGTGGAGCCGGCGTCGCTTTGCCGGCGGGGCACTGCAATTTGACGATTGCAGTAATCTTTTTCTTGGCCATAGCCGTTCTCCTGTCGTGGTATACCCGGCACTCATCGGCCGGGATAGCGTCCCTGTCGGGCAGGGACTCCCATCATCGGAGCATACACCCCTTATCTGAGAAGCACACCGACAATTGTGCCGACATGCTGCTGTACAAAGAACACCGCACCTCTCGGCGAGGCACCGACTTACATCTTTTCGACCTGCGCCATGTCGACTTCGACAGGCGTGGATCTACCGAATATCTGAACGCTTACCTTGAGTTTGTTCTTCTCTGCGTTCACCTCATCGATGACACCGGAGAACGACTCGAAGGGGCCTTGCGTTATTTTTACCTGCTCGCCCACCGCAAAAGTCTGGCGGAAATGCATCGACCGTTCGCCCTTGAGTTCACCGGTGCGCTGCAGAATGCGCTTCACTTCCTCCATGCTGATGGGTTGGGGCTTGGCGTTGGACGCAGAGCCTACAAATCCCGTGACGCCGCTGATGTTGCGAATGACGGCGCACGTCGTCTTCCACCCATTCTCCGGCAAGTCCATCTCCACAAGAATGTAACCAGGCAAAATTTTTCTGGAGACCGTCCGCTTCTTGCCGTCTTTTACCTCAGAAATCTCTTCGGAGGGAACCTTCACGTCGGTAACGACGTCGCGGGAAAGCTCGTTCGAGTCTATGAGCATCCGGATCGTTTTTTCGATCTTGTTCTCATAGCCGGAGTATACGTGAAGAATATACCAGGATTTTGCCATCCTTATACTGCCTTATCGAAAGATAACATCGATTCCCAACACGATGAGGAAATCAATGAGGCCAAGCACAAGAGCCACTACAATCGTAGAGACGATAACGATTCTCGTCGAGGCGATCACATCGTCTTTTGACGGCCACACTACTTTCGAAAGCTCTGCGTAGCTGTCTTTAAAGAACTGAATGATTTTTTTCATGGTGGCTCCTTGCACCCCTTTCGCTTTTACGCTGTGAAAAACACGCAGCGTCACGTGGGCTTTCTGATAAACCAGGCCAGGTAGGACTCGAACCCACAACATCCGGTTTTGGAGACCGGCGCTCTACCATTAGAGCTACTGGCCTAAATTTGGATTACTTTACCTTCGTCTCCCTGTGCAACGTGTGCTTGTGGTCCCACTTGCAATATTTCATGAGCTCAAGCTTCTCCTGAGAAGTCTTGCGGTTCTTCTTGGTCGTATAGTTGCGGCGCTTGCACTCAGTGCACTGAAGCGCAATGATCTCTACGTTCTGTTTCTTCTTGGATGCCATAGCTCCCTTTCCTTTCACGGCGCCACGTCATGATGTACGCCGCGCTCATCATAGTATGATTCGAGCCCCCGAACGGAATCGAACCGTTGACCTTATCCTTACCATGGATATGCTCTGCCAACTGAGCTACAGGGGCACAAATAGAGCGTGGCGAATATATCACTCGCCGAGGCATGTGTCAAGATTGCGACGTGCCTTTCCTATGAGTCTTTCGCGAAAATGCATTGGTTATTGAAGCAGCAACTGGATCTTTTGTCAACACAAGGAGGCCGATACCGACCGCTGCAAACACAACTGTCGCCACGACCAGAGGGACGCCCGCTGCCACAAACCGCGAATCAGCGGCCCCGATCCTTGCGAAAACCATCCTGTCCGCAAAAATAGCCGGCACCACCGCAATGAGAGAAAAGAGCAGCATTCTCAGCATATACTTGAGCGACATCCACAGTTCCGTTCTGATGCCCTCGGTATTCCTCTTGATGAGCGCCCTCACCAGGAACGCAGTATTCACCGCACTCGCACATGAAAGCGCGAATGCAATCCCCGGCCCCTGAAACCTAAAGGCGAGCGCCAACACGAGGATCACATTCACCCCGAAACTCGCTATCCCCGCCCATGTGGGCGTCTTCGTATCGCTGCGAGCATAGAAAGCCGGCGCGATCAGCCTATTCATCGCAATGAACACAAGCCCTGTCTGGTGCCAGAAAAACGCGCCCGCAGTGAGCTGCACCGACATATCCGAAAAGTCACCGCTCTTGAAGAGAAGCATTACAATCCGTTCGGGAAAGGTCATGGAAAAGACCGCGACCGGCACGGTGAGCAAAAGCAAGCTGCGCATCGTGCTCCCCAGCGCGCTCGAATACTTGCGCCATGCTCCTTCTCGAACTGCATCAGCGAGTCGCGGCAGCAGCACCGTCCCCGCCGACACCGCGAAGATACCAAGAATCAATTCCTGCAAGCGCAGAGAATATTGAAGACTCGAGGCCACTCCCGTACCTGCACGCGAGGCAAAAGCCGTGCTCACAAGGTCGTTGACTTGGTACGCTGCCATGCCGAGGATGGTCGGAGCGATCAGCGTAAAGACTTTACGCATGCCCGGGTTGCGGAAGGCTCGCGTGGGGTTCATGAACCCGAAACGACCACTGAGCCTCACGACAGCCGGCACTTGGATGAGAGCCTGGGCCATGCCGCCGATCACCACACCCACGGCCATCGCGCGCGCAGGATTGCCAAAGCGGTTGCCCACAAGCCATGGCACGACGATAAAGCAGAGATTGAAAAGAATCGGTGCGAGACCCGAAGGTCCAAAGATCCCATGCGAATTCAGAATCCCTTGAAGAAGCGCCGCAAATGAAACGAGTGCCAGAAAAGGAAACATGATCCGCGTAAGAATGGCCGTCTCGACCGGATCCGAGCCGAAGAGCTTTACGATGACCGGCGCAAACGCAATCCCCAGCAACACGAAGGTCACGACGCAGATCGTGAGCACCGTGAGGCTTGCGGAGAGAAAGTCGCGAGTTCCCTGGTCATTTTTGGCGTGGAGATAGTCCTTGTAGGTAGGGATGAATGCGACCGTAACGGAACCCTCGGCGAAAAGGCGGCGCATAAAATTCGGGATAATGAAGGCGACGGTAAACGCATCGGAATAGATGCCCGTTCCGAGAAAGCGCGCCTTAGTCATCTCTCTGATGAGGCCCAGCACGCGAGATATCAAGGTCAAAAACGAAAGAAGACCCGCGCTGCGCACCATCGTTGCGGTGGAGTGTGCAGTCCTGTCGGCAGCTGCATTCTCAGATGATCGGGCAGGTCCGGCTGGGTCCTCTTGATTGGGTAGGCTCATTGGAGTTAGCCTACTTCAAGCACGAATAAAGGTGAAGTCCCGAGCTGTGAATATTCGGTGCGGCGCGCGCGAATCGTAGACTTCAATGTCGCGCGCAAGTATCTCTTCGGCACAAGGGCAGATGTATGCCAAAGCGTGCTCCCCATTTCAAAAGAGTGCACCCACATGGTTAAATAGGGGCCATGAATCAAGCAGTACAAAAGACGCAGATTAGACTCATCGCGCTCGATCTCGACGATACGCTCCTGCGTGCCGATCTCTCGATCTCGGAAGAAAACAAACGCGCGCTCCAGCGCGCCGAAAAACTCGGCATTCATATCGTACTCGCCTCGGGGCGGAACTATTTTTCGATGCGCCGGTACGCGGAAGAGCTCTGCATTCACCGCCGAGGAGACTACCTCATTGGATCGAACGGCGCACAGCTCATTCAGGCCAGTACGGGCAAACTGCTGGAAGATCTCAAGTTGCCTGCCTCTTTCTGTAGAACCTTGACTGCGGAACTCGAACGACAAGGATATGCGTGGCAGTTCTATATAGAAGATACAATCTACTGCAATCGCATGAACGAGTGGGCGATCACGGATCACCGGCTGTCTGGTCTGGCGGTCGAGGTCATATCCGACATGGATGCCCTCCTCAGCCACGATCAGACCAAAATCCTGGTGGGAGGAGAGCCTCCTCGTATCGAATCGTTGTACAAGGAACTGAAAACTCGCTTTGGATCGCAGGCCGAAATCGTGACGTCGAAACCATATTTTCTCGAGATACTGCCGAAAGGAGCCGACAAGGGTGCGGCGCTCGAGCGTCTTGCAAAACGTCTGCGGATCGGTATGGAATCGGTGTTGGCGGTGGGCGATGCGCGGAATGACCTCTCTATGATTCAGAAGGCCGGTTGGGGCTGCGCCCCTGCAAATGCCGATGAAGATGTGCGGCTGGCGGCACGTCTTGTGTCGACGAAGAGCAATGAGGAAGATGCGGTGGCGGACATCCTCGACCAGATCGTGTTCGGCTAATGGGGCAGCGCGGCGAGGAATTCGATCAGATACTGCTGAATGCCGAGGAAGAAGCGCGCCTGCATCTCGGCGGCCGGAGGCGAAATGTACCGATAGTGCCAGCTCTCCCAGCGGTAGCCAGTGATGGCTTCCATGTCTTTCGGAAACGAGAGCGAAAAACCGAACTTGCCGGCATTTACAGAGAGCCATTGGCTGGCCGCGGTTTCGGCGAAGTCGTCTGAGATAGAGCCGAAATCGATGGCCGTCCCAAGCTGGTGCTGAGATCTGCCCGGCGGCGCAGATACGCGCTCGGCTTCGGCCCTTCCCATCTCGTTGACATTCCGTTCGAATACAGTTTTTTGATACTCGTATGAGCGATACGCCGAAGAGACCACGAGCGTTTTGCCTTCTTTTCGAGCGGCCTCCGCCATGCGCACCAGCGCATCCCGTGCCGGGGCGCGCAAGAGCATCCCCTTTTTCGACACCACATACGGGAATGGGCCATCGAGCGGCACAAGGTCGTCCGGCACAAAATCCGCGGGAAGCGCGACTGTTTTGTCCACGCGGCGCAAGAGGTCCGGATCTTTCTTCATCACATCCCGAACTTCCCGAAACAGAAGGGCAAATCCGGATGGGTCCTCGCCGATCGCATCGACGATGCGCTCCTTGTCCGTATCGTCGATGCGGACAGAGGACAGAGCGGCCTCAACCTGCGCACGGATATCCTGTGGTAAGGCCGACAATCCCTTGTTTTTCTGAGCGGCACACGATGAAACGGCTCCAAGAACGAGCATCACGGCCAAAATGCTTACAACACAAGACAAAGATCGCATAATGAAACCATACCATAATCCTCGGGATAGCAACTACTGATTTCGCCCTCGGTGCTGTTTTACGCGCAGATATACCTGTTTGCCCGGAACCATTGGGTTCGTCCGCTCATCGATCTCGAAGAGGTTCGTCGCCTTAATGAGCTCGCCGAGCTTGCGAAAGCCGTAGTTTCGGGGATCGAATTCAGGCAGCCGATTCGCAATATAGGTGCCGACTTCTCCGAGGTAGGCCCAGCCGAATTCGTCGGCGGCCTCGTCGACCGCGCTCAGAAGTAGAGAACTAAGTCTTTTGTCGTTCTTGATGTCGGCCGGAGGCGCGGCACCTTTCCCGGATTCTTTGTCGGCGGTGCTGTCGCGCTCTTCATCCGATTCGTTGACATTCGCCTGCAAAATTTCGGTGTAGATGAACTTGTCGCAGGCGGCGACAAAGGGTTTCGGTGTCTTTCGCTGACCAAAGCCGAGGACGAGCTTGCCGTTCTCGCGGAGACGGGCAGCGAGCCTCGTAAAATCGGAATCGCTCGAGACAAGGCAGAATCCGTCGAGATTCTCCGTGTACAGAAGGTCCATCGCATCGATAATCATGGCGCTGTCGGTGGAATTCTTGCCCGTCGTATAGGCAAACTGCTGGACGGGCTGAATGGCGTATTCGAGAAGTCGCTCTTTCCAACCGCGAAGATTGGGATTTGTCCAATCACCGTAAATGCGCTTGACGCTGGCAATGCCATACTTGGCTATCTCCGCCAAGAGGCCGTCGATGATAGCCGGCTGTGTGTTGTCCGCATCGATGAGAACCGCAAGTTTAAACTGCGGATCGGTTTTCATTCATTATCTCCTCATACTATGTTATTGCACGATCAGTATTTGAATATCGCATACGTTCGTGCCTGTCGGACCGGTTTTGAAAAGCCCGCCGACCTTTTCAAAAAAAGAGTAAGAATCGTTTTCGGCCAGAAACCTCGAGGGATCGAGGCCGAGCAGCTCGGCGCGCCCGATGGTTTCGGCATCTGCAAATGCCCCCGCGGCATCGGTGGGGCCGTCATTGCCGTCGGTACCGGCAGAAAGAAAGACGACGTTCCCCAGCGCAGAGCGCAATCCTCGCGGAAATTGTGAGAATTCTTTGAGCACAGAGAGCGCCATTTCCTGATTCCTGCCGCCCTTGCCCTTACCGCGCAGAGAAACCGTCGTCTCGCCCCCGGCGATGATGCAGACAGGCGCAGAGACGGGGATGCCGTGCAGCACAATATCCTGTGCAATCCCTGAGAACACTTTGCCGATCTCGCGCGCTTCGCCAGATATCCGGGTTCCGAGAACGAGGGTGTGATAGCCCAGCTGTCTGCTTGTGCGCTCGGCCTCGAGGATCGCATGAAAATTAGTGCCCACGAGCATTGTCGAGCACGAGTCGAAAATCGCATCCCCAAATTTCGGAGTCTCTGGGCGCAGCCCCGCAAGTCCCTCCTCTGTCGCACGGACAACAGCCTCCGGCAATGCAGTGAAAAGCCCGAAGCGGTCGAATATCGCCTTGACATCCTGCCACGTGCTCGTGTCGGGAACGGTAGGGCCCGAAGCGATGACATCGAGATCATCGCCCATAACATCCGAGAGCACGAGCGATAGCGTCTGCGCAGGAGAGAAGGCGCGGGCAAGAAATCCTCCCTTGATGGCGGACAGATGCTTGCGCACCGTGTTGATCTCGTGAATCGTCGCACCACACCCGAGCAAAAGCCGCGTCACCTCTGCCTTGTCTTGGAGCGAGAGCCCCTCTGCCGGTGCCGACAGAAGAGCGCTACCGCCTCCCGAAATGAGCACACAAACGAGGGTCTTGTGGCCCGAGTGCTCCCAGTCGCGCACCTGAGCCGCGAGCGCGAGCATCTCGTTGCCCGCAACCACGGATCGCTGATCGGGAACAGGGTGGCCCGCCTCGATGATGTGGATAGACCGCTCGGCGAAGGCTTGTTCAATCTGAGGGGCAAGGCGAAGGGGGCGGCCATCTTCAGATGCCTTTGTCACGACGAGCCCCCGGGAAACTCGCCCACCTAGAAGCGAGACAAGACTGGCCGCCATCGGAAGAGCTGCTTTTCCGAAGGCTGCGATCACGATATGCTCAAACCGGGAGAGGTCATACTTCCGCGTCATCTGGCCGTCTGACGCACTGAGCACCGTCCCATCGAGCGACAGGCAATACGAAAAGAGCTTTTCTGGCATCACGCGATCCACGGCGGCATGAAAAATAGTTTTCGCATCGGTGCGCAAAGATCCGGTCCTTTTCTCCATATCAGCTTTGCCTTATCAGCTTCCCCTTATTTTTTCTTCTGTGCACGGCCAATCGCCTGCCGGCAGAGCTCCACATTGCGTGCCACCTGGATGCTGTGTGAAAGCTCGAATGCCTGCGAGAACAAAGGCTCGGCCTCGGCGGGCAGCTTCAGCACATTCATATAGATCGACGCGGCATTGTTGAGGGCCGGCCAGTTCGTCTCGTCTAGAGCAAAGGATTCCAGGAATGTATCGATGGCTTTTTGATGAGCACCCTCCTCCCTTAACGCCTCTGCCTGCCTAAAGAGCTCCATCGCTCTCCTCGTGTCGACATACCGCTTTTCGTCTTCGCAGATTGCAAGCCGTTTCTCCATGAGGCCGCGCATGTGGTGCGCAGATCCTCCTTCAGCGCATTCAGGTTCCTTAAGCGCCATTCGATAGCGACGGGCCGCCTCTTTTCTCTTTCCCGTCGCGTAGGCGAGATCCGCGAGGGCCGAGTGCCGGTAAAAAGAAGCCCCATATAATTTTTCTTCTTTTAAGAAATAACGCTCGGCCTCCTCTGCTCGCCCTTCTGCCAGAAGGATGACGCCGAGATTTCTCAGCACGCGGATGGAGGTCGGCTCAGACTGTTCGAGCTTCCGAAACCATTGCTCCGCCTTCTTATAATTGCCCGCAACATAGGCATTGAGCCCGAAGCGCTCGCACAGGCTTGCATATAATTTATTCACCGGCCTTTCCAGGTTACCTTTTCCAGACTACCTCAATGAACAAATAAGGACAATATCAACACAATGGCAAACGCAACGACGCCCTCTACCGCGGTTGCGGATGTGTACGCTTTGTAGGCCGTATTGACAGACATGCCCGAAAACTGCGAAACGACCCAGAAATACGAATCATTCGCATGGGATACGACCATGGAACCGGCTCCGATCGCGATGGTCGTGAGGGCTGGATCCAGACCGAGCGACTGCAGAAGCGGCGCCATAATGCCTGCAGTCGTCACGATGGCCACGGTCGAAGAGCCCTGGGCAGTCTTGAGCGCGGCAGAGATGATGAAGGGCAGAAAAATTCCGAGCTGCATGCCGGCCATGTTCGTCTTGATAAAGTCGGTGATCGGGCTGGACTTGATGATCTGCCCAAAGGACCCTCCAGCACCCGTGATGACAAGAATTATGGCCGACGCCTTGATTCCCTCTCCCATCCATTCCGAAATTGCATTTCCGAATTCGCCCTTTTGAACGAGCAATAGAGAACAGAGTACGCCAATGATGAGCGCAGTCACCGGATCGCCGATGAAGGACAGGAAAATGCGAAAGTCACCATTGCCGAACGGCTTTGAGGGGAACTCCGCAACGCTCTTCAGAAGGATCAGCACAATGGGGAGCACGATCGGCAGAAACGAGAGGAAGGTGCTGGGCAATTTGCCGAATTTTTTCACGATTTCGGAATAACTCTCGTGGATTTCCGGCTCGATCTCATATCTTTTGGCAAATTTTGTCGCCCACAGCAGCCCTGCGAGCGAGGCTGGGATGGCTGCGATCAGACCCAGCAGAATCACCATGCCGAGGTCCGCTCCCAAGGCGCTGGCCGCGGCGATGGGGCCTGGGGTCGGCGGCACCATGGTGTGGGTCGCATAGAGGCCGGTGGAAAGCGCTACCGCCATGACGGCCATCGAGGTACCCGATTCTTTTGCAAGAGCCTTGTTGAGGGGATTTAGGATGACATAGCCCGAATCGCAGAAAACGGGAATGGAAACGATATATCCGGCGATGTTCATGGCGAGCGGAGCCCGCGACTTGCCGACGAGCTTCAGGATGGCCTGCGTCATCGAGAGAGCGGCGCCGGTCTTCTCGAGAATTGTGCCCATGATGGTGCCTGCGACGATGACAATGCCGATACTGGTCAGTGTCCCTCCAAACCCATTCTTGATACCGGTAATCACATCCAGCGCGGGAAGCCCGATTGCTAGGCCGAAGAGGAAAGAGACGCCTATCAGCACAAGAAAGGCGTTCATCTTGTACCTTCCGGTGAAGATGATGATGACAATTACCGCCACCAGCAACAAAAGCAATGAAACAACACCTGATACCATATATTCCTCCTGAAGACAACCTTACCCGATATCGAACGCACAGACAAGAATCGAATCATTGCCCCCGCTTCATCGATAGGGTGAGCTCGACGGGCAGATGGTCGGAATACCCATCGCTCCCCTTCCACCCAAATGGTACGCCATTTGCATCGAAGAGCATAGGAGCATCGGCGACGCTAAAGCCTTCGTACTCAAGGCCTTCCCCATCGTGGAGAGCTGTGTTGAGGAAAAAACTATCGAACTGCTCGCGCATATCGCGGAATGCAATACTGAAACCGTAGGGAACTTCCACCCATGGGTTGTACAGTACGAGTTTCTCGGCACTTCCTAGCCCCTCCCACTCGCCACAGACGCAGAGCGGTTCACCTTCTACCGCGAATGGAAGCACGCTAAGCCCCGAGGGCATAATCGCCGTCGGATACGACCTGCCGACACGAAGATATTCATCGGGCGATTCATTGAAGTCGCCGCACACAACAATAGGCAAAGAAGGTTCCTCGGCCTGCACTTCACGAATTCTCTGGACCAGCAGTGCAGCGGCCGCACGACGCCCGGCTTCGGTCTCCTCTTCGCCTTCGAGTTTGGATTTCCAGTGGCACACGAACACGAGGATATTCTCCCCGCTGCCGAGCTCGATCTCCACTTCCAAAATATCCCGCAAGGGACCGAAGCCCCATGCGTCCACCACCGAATGTGTGTGCACCGCTACGATCGGGAAACGCGACAGTATGCCGGTATGAATAATGCTCTCGTCGGGCCCGCTTATGGCCCAGTAGCGATAGAAACCCCTACCGAAATGCTCCGCGAGGTCCGCGAGCACATTGGCGTTTTCGATCTCCTGTAGACAGAGTATGTCGGGCTCCCTAGACCGCCGCGAACCCTCCGCCTCCGACACGGACCTGACAGCTTCCACCGTGTTGGCCAAGCGCTTGGCATAGAGTTCTTTATTCCACGAGCCCTTCGAGGGCTTGAACTCGGGGTATTCTTTTCCGCTTTCTTCGGCGTCGAAGAGATTATGCACGTTGTAGGACACAATCCGAATCTCTTCGCCCGTTCCCTGGGGTGCAAGCGAACAACGGCACCCCACGGCCAGCATCGCAATCGCCGAAAGAACAAGAAATGCCGGATGCACCTTTCCTCCTTTCCCATAGGGAAGACGCACGCCGGCGCGCTCTGCGCTTCAAAATTAGACGAGCTCGTCCTTCGACAGAATGACTTTCCCGATAAGTCCATACTCTGAAGCTTCGGAGGCATTCATCCAGAAATCCCTGTCGGTATCTCTCGTAATCTTTTCGAGGGGCTGCCCAGTCGCCTCAGCGATGATTTCATTGATGCGCAAACGCGTCTTTTCGATTTCGCGGGCGTGAATTTCGATCTCCGTGGCCACACCGCTCATCCCCGAGAGCGGCTGATGAATCAGGTATGAAGAATTGGGAAGGCCAAAGCGCCTGTCTTTCGGCACGGCGATCAAGATGAGCGCCGCCGCGGATGCGACGAGACCTATGCCGACTATCCTGACCGGCGCCTTTATAAAGCGGATCACGTCAAAGATCGAAAATCCGGCGTACACATCGCCCCCCGGCGAATCGACGAGGAGCGTGATGGGCTCGTCCGAAATGCTGTCGAGCAGCAAAAGCTGCCTCACGACTTTTTCGGAGAGGTCTTTATCGACTTCGCCGACGAGGAGGATTGTCCGAGTTTTAAGAAAACGTTCGTTGAGGGATTCTTCAGGCCGTTTTGCTTCGGTTTCGCCAGTCTGCGGCTCTGCTGATTTCATTGTATACGACTCCTTGTAACACGCTTTGGAACACTTAAATTGAATACTAATGATTTCGCGGCCACGCGGCAACGGATCATCGAGGACTATAGGGCTCGGCCGGCGTCCCTCAGCGTTGCCTTGTTACTCTCTTGCCATGCCCCCATTGCCCTTCGGTTTTTTATATATTAATATTTATATATTAAACTACGAGGTTACAGTATGACTGCCCAAGGCAGCATCCTTACAGACGCAGTACCACTACGATATCAGGAGGATACCATGCGACGCGGCACCGTCTCCCGATTGCTTCTCGCTATATTGATACTGTTCTTTTCCGCCGGATCGGTCTTCGGCGCCGAGGTCAGGCCCTGGTATGCGGCGCGCCTCGAGACTCTCGGTTTCTATGTCTTCGATCAACCTTTAGAGCAGCCCAATTTCAACGTCGCCTCTGTCGACGGAAAAATGAAGAGCCGGCTTTCCACAAAAGGAAACGTCACACTCCTCAATTTTTGGGCCACATGGTGCCCGCCCTGTAAAGAGGAGATCCCCACGATTCAGAGACTTTATGAAATCATGAAGGGTGAAAAATTCGAAATCATGGCTGTCGACCTTGGCGAATCCCCCAAGAGCGTCAAGTCCTTCTTGGAAGAAAACAAAATCACCTATCCCGTCTATGTCGACCCCAAGAACAGCCTTGCAAGCATCTATGCTTCCATCGGAATCCCCACCACCTATATTCTCGACAAAAACGGAAAATTCATCGCAGGCTTCATTGGACCCTTCGACTACGATAATCCTGAATTCGTGGCCATCATGAAGGAACTTGCACGGAAATGAATCAGCCTGACCTGTTCGCGGCACTGACCGCAGGGCTCGTCTCCTTCATTTCCCCCTGCGTCCTTCCGCTGCTCCCCGCATATCTTTCGCTCTTGTCCGGCTTTACCGTGAAGGAGCTTGCTGGTCGGCAGCAGAAAGCCAAGCTCCTGGGCACGAGCCTGATGTTCTCCGCAGGTTTCACGCTCGCCTTTACGGTCTTGGGTATCGTCTTCTCCGGAGGAATGAACTTCATCGGAGGCGGCACTTCTCAGCTCTTCGGGAAGATCGCGGGCATCATCGTGATCGTGCTCGGCTTCAACCTCATGTTCGATTTTATTCGCATTCTGAACAATGACGCTAGGCTCATCCAAAAATTTTCAGGCAGGAGGCGGGGTGAAGTCAACGCCTTTTTGATGGGGCTGGCCTTTGCCGCGGGGTGGTCTCCATGTATAGGGCCGATTCTGGCCTCGATTCTGCTCATGGCAGCGAGGAAGACGAACGTCGGCGCCGTGGCGCTGCTTCTTATCGCTTATTCCGCCGGCTTCGCCATTCCCTTTGTCGCGAGCGCCCTCTTCTTCGAGCGACTCTCTCCCCTGCTAAGCTTTCTTAAACGGCACGGCAAGGGAGTACGCATCGCCTCCGGCATACTCCTCATAGCCTTTGGGACCGTGATGCTCCTGGGATCCGTCTCGCGTATCCCGGCCATCGCCGCGCAGACAGGCTCTGCCCTTCTCGACTTCGAGGCAGCTTCTCCTCTCGCATCGCACCTCATCGGCGCAGGGATTTGGCTTTTGTTTCTCTGGTTACCTGTCCGTAGCATACTAAAATACAGAAAGGCAATCAAAATGGAACAAGCGATGACTCAAACCATTAAATCTCATGTCTTGGCGTATATCCTATCCTTTGTTTTCGGGGCTCTCGTCGTTCTTGAATTCACGAATGTCATCAGTTTTATGCATATCATTGGGAGATGGCTAACCTTTGGCGGGATATAGAAAACGAATAATCAGCCCACTAGTTGGTATTATCGGTTGGCGCATCAGAATAGCAGCAATTACCAAAGCCCAGCCTTTGCGGCGATTGCCAGAGCACCGTGAATCGCGAGCTTGCGCACATCTGTCTCGGAACTGATAATGGTTGTCTTGACATCTCTGCCCTGCGCGGTGTTTCTAAACTGAGACTCGAAAAGCCGACATCTCTCCTCAAGACCTATCAAAAATACCCTTTTACCAACCTTGAACCCAAATTCAGGGAATGCATCCACAACTTTCATATCATCCGCGATGATACAAGCCTCAAGAAAACGTTTCCGTACACGCCAGTCGGTCCACATTAGCGTATCCATAAATCGTGGCATTAGAAAGCTCCTCAGAAGGCCGTGATCATGGACCACCTCAATGGCAAACACTGAAGCTTTTTCCATATTTTCGTGCAGAATCACAGGATCTTCGATGCGATCATCTCTGTTGCCTTGCACAATCGATTTGGAGATAAGTGAATTGGTCACAAGGCTCTCATACACCTGACCAGAAAGCGTCGTTACGCTCCCCATGACCCTATCGTGGGGGTCTATCACGATATATTTCGTGTGGGAAGCTAAATTTACCACGGTTGTAAACTCGCCACCTCCATATAGAGAGAGAAGGCCCATCATCTGTGTCTCCTCACCCCGCATGAAATCGAGAAGCTTCGCGTCCGATAAAGATGCGCCGCGTTCAGGATCTAAGCGATTTTTAATACCCCGAATCAGATATACATCCACTCCGAGGTCGAGATCGGCTCCTCGTGGAAGCTTCACAAGCTGTCCCGCCAAATCTTCAAGGCCAACAGGCGCAGGCAGATGGGGTAGTTCCATTAGTCCTAGCTCCGAGGTGATCATTCCGGACGACATGACGAATTTCAGACTAGCCACATCGATTCCTGCTGATGATAGGGTATCCTCGAGCAATGCCTGCAATCCTTTTTTAAGAACTTCCTTGGTTCCATGGATCGCGGTGTCCTTTACCCCAATCTTCGCGGCGCCGCTCGCAATGATGTCGCCGCATTCATCCACTACGCTGAATCGAGAATTCGTTGTCCCGCAATCGATGACACCAGCGTATTTCATACTCACCTCACAGCACTCCGAGCTCATCGAGCGACTTTTTCATCGCTGTGATAGCATCCGCAGATGCGGCCAGGAAGGGAGACCTCGGCCGGCTTTGCACGATGCCCCGAATGGAGAGCATCGCGTAGACCGCCTGCTGGGTCGATCCCGCCAGATACATAATGTCGCGAATCTTGTTTACCGTAAATTGTGTCTCCTGCGCCCTCCCATAATCGTCTTTCATTCCTTCGCGGTGCAGCCGTGTGCACAACTCGGGAAAGGCGTTCGCCAGCCCTGGAATAAAGGCTTCTGCACCAAGTGCCCGCGCTGAGAGCCAAATGGATTCTGTCCCCAGCACCACATCGAATCCGTGCGGCGCGAGATCTCTCCGATATGCCGAAAACTTGGCGATATCGAAGGTCGCATCCTTCACACCGGCAATTCCTATATCAGCGAGCTCCCGCATGGTCTTCATATCGATTTCATAGCCGGAAAACCGTGGATTATGGTAGACATAGACGGGGTAATTTGGGGGAACAGAGGCCATAATCGCCCGATAATATTCAAGGACCCCTTCGGAATTATGATGAAAATAATAAGGCGCCACCGCGCTCACCGCAACAGCCCCTATCGCTGCCGCGTGAGAGGAAAGGCGCGCAGCATCACGCGATGAGGCTGCCCCTGTGTGCACAACAACAGGCAGTTTGCCGTCGACAAACTCCAGCGTTTTCTCGGTGACTGCCATCCTTTCGTCCAGACTCATCATTGGACCAGAGCCGTAAGATCCGCACACAAAGAGGCCGTCGACACGGTCTCTTAAAAAGAGCACCAACACCTGGAGAGCATCGAAATCGACATCACCATTCTCTTTGAATGGCGTAACCATGGGGGGTATGACGCCAAAAAGCTTCATTGAACTGTCCTTTCGTTAAAATTTGAGAAACGAGAGTCCCTGACGGGAACGAGTTAACCGCGCAAGAGCGGCATCCCCTCCCCGAATTGCTAGGGCAGTAAAAAGGATATCAATAACAGTGATCTGAACCATGCGTGATACCATCGCGTCAATACGGTAGGCAGTCTCGAAAGATTTAACCGCAATGCAGACATTGGCGATCTTCGCGAGCGGAGAATCGGCCTCCCCCGTAAGGGCAATAATTTTCGCGGCACCCCTCACCTGCTCGGCCTGAAGCACCACATCCCTCGATTCTCCTGAATATGATATAGCGAAGATAACATCACCCTCTCGTGGTTGAGCAAGGCTGAGGGCGTTCACATGCGCGTCGAGGGAAAAATGGCAATCGATACCGAGTCTGGAAAGTTTTACAAAAAGATCGTACGCAGCGACCGCAGAGGTCCCATATCCAAGAATAATCACCCTCTTTGCCTGTTCAATAATATTAACGGTCTCTTCGAGTACCGAATCATTGATAGCAATATTATTTTCTTCTAAAACATGCATGCTTGACAAAAATATTTTTTGACGAATGGAAGGTATATCATCGTGAACCTGAATTTCATTGGCCATATCTGGTTTATGAAAACTGCTCCCAGCAATTTGTGTCGCCAGAGTAACCTTGAAATCATGATAGCCAGAAAAACCGAGCGAACGGTAAAATTTAACAATAGAAGCTTCGCTTTTCGCTCCTGTCTCCATCGCTAAATGAGAAATGGACATACGTACAACATCCTGCGGATGTTCGATAATATATGAAGCTATCCTTTGTTGAACCGTCGGAAGGGAATCCAATCTCTGCTTGATTTCGGCAAGAATATTCACAGGAAACTGTCGTACTATCATCGTCATTCTATTAACCCAAGCTCTTTAAATCCTTTCGATGCTTTATCATACACCTCTTTGCCAATCTCGGTATATGGCGCCCTGGGATATCCGGGATTAAAACCACGCATTCTGAGTGCCGCGTATGTCATCGTCAATGTCGGACCAAGTTTTAGAATATTCCTTGCCTGCATAACACGCAGTTGTTTTTCCGTGGTCTCCCGGGAATTCCCCTTCTTCCATGTCGCATAGAAATCGACCAGCATTTCGGGAAAAACATTCGCCAACCCTGCAATAACACCAGCAGCCCCCGCGTCGAGCGCCGCGGCCGCAATCGCTTCGGTACCGACAATGAAGGTAAAGCCAGGCTTCTTCACCGCGAGGACATAGTTGTAGAAATTTACGAGGTCGAATGATGAATCCTTGACACCTGAGAGGCCATCATCGGCAAGAATGCGCAGCGTTTCAGGGAGTACGGGATTCCTTGAAAGCTCGGGATTATTGTAGACAAACACGGGAATTTTTACCGACCTGATCAGAGCGCGGTAGTGTTCGATGAGCTGCGCCTGACTGTAGGCGTAATAATAAGGAGGAATCGCCCCAATGGCATCGGCCCCAGCAGCCTCGGCATGCCGGGCAAGGTCCACTGCCTCGATGGTAGAGGGAGCACCCACGTGAACCACGACGAAAGCATCACCTTTCTCTTTTATGACAATCTCCGCGACGCGCTTTCTCTCTTCCATAGTCATAAGAGGCCCACTACCATACGTCCCACAGGGATAAAACCCCTGTACATGCTTCGAAAGATATCGGACGAGATCTTTCTGCGCTCCTTCGTCTATGGTACCCTTTTTATCAAAACAAGTGATAATGGGTGGAATAATTCCCTCAATTTTTACCGCCATACCATCCTCCATAAAGAAATTTTATTTAATACTACATCTTTTTGCAAAATTTGGCAAGAAAATAAAAAAAATTTTTCATTGACGACACTAAAAACTCATGATACTCTATTTTTAATGTTATATAGGAGGAGGAAAGGTGTATGAAAAAATTCATACTTCTGACAGTCGTTTTATCCTTGCTGGTAGGCATAACCGCTTTCGCCAAAGACCCAGCGTATCCGACAAAACCAATTACCATCATATGCCCATGGTCAGCGGGAGGCGGAACCGATAATACAGCGCGATTCCTTGCGGGGTTGCTCTCGAAAGAACTCGGAGTCCCAGTCAACGTGGTAAACAAGACCGGTGGAAATGGAGCAGTCGGTCATATGGAAGGAGCAATGGCGGCTCCCGATGGCTATACCATCACCAATATAACCTTTGAGCTTAATACTCTTAAATATCTCGGGTATGCGAATATGACGCCCGCGGATATCATACCAATTTTCCAGTTCAACGAAGATCCGGCCGCACTCTCTGTACAGGCAAATTCTCCTTATAAGAATGTGAATGATCTACTCAACGCGATCAAATCAAAACCAGCCGGCACCTTCCTCTTCTCAGGCTCTGTGATTGCCTGCGCATGGGATCTGCCGCGCGTTCAGATGCTGATGGCTGCGGGAATCGATCCAAAATCAGTAAAATTTATTCCCACACAAGGCGGCGCCGCTCCCGCAATAACTGAATTGCTTGGCGGTCACGTTGACGCAGTCGTATGCAGCTATCCGGAAATCGCCCCTCAGGTCGAAGCAGGGAAAATCAGAACCATCGCTGTTTTCTCTGATGAACGTGTTCCTCTGTATCCCAATATCCCCACCCTCAAAGAACAGGGTATCAATGTTAGTGGTGGAACATGGCGTGGATTTGCGGTTCCTCTCAAGACGCCCGAGTACGTTATAAAAACCCTGACTGAAGCAATGAAGAAGGTTACCGCAAGCAAAGAATTCGTCGATTTCATGAATAAGAACATGTTTGGTATTAAGATCCGCGATCAGCAAGAATTTACAGCATTTATCACCGATCAATTCAAAACACTCGAAGGGGTCATGCAAGCTGCAGGCTATTTGAAAAAGTAATTACTGTAATTTATAGTATGAGGCGGGAGGATTCTATCCTTTCGCCTCGAATTCTTTTTTAATGAGGAGTTCCATTTGAAAGTAACTCGTGAACATACGGTAGGGATTGTCTGCATTATAATTGCAGTTACAATACTTCTCATAACTCCTTCTTTCCCTGCCGGACAGGAAGGAGCCAATCTAACCGGCCCTGCCTTTTTCCCGAATGTTCTGGCTATCGCGTATATCCTTCTTGGAGGTCTGCAATTATTCTTAGCATTCAAATCAAAGCCCAAAAGAAATAACAATAATATAAAGCAATCCTCTAAGAAAGATCCCCAGCAGCTAAAGAGAATTATTACAACGCTTGAATATATAGCCCTCATGGTTGGATTCTTCGCATTTTTCAAGCCTTTGGGATTTATAATTTCCACCATATTATTTCTGTTCCTTCTTATGTGGCTCTTGGGAGTAAAATGGTGGAAAAGTCTTTTAATTTCCTTGGTATATACAGCAATTATCTACCTTCTATTTGGCATGCTTTTCACTATCGGACTGCCTGCCGGAATCCTCAGTGTTGTAGGGTTATAAATTATGATTGATGCATTTATCACTGTTTTTAGTCCAAATGTTCTTATTCCATGGATACTTGCCATGGCTCTCGGAATTTTTATCGGAGCCATGCCTGGGCTAACTGCAACAATGGGTGTAGCACTCATCGTGCCGCTTACTTTCCATATGGAACCGATTGCCGGTCTTGCGATGATTCTCGGTTTGAGTTTTACTTCAATATTTGCGGGTGATATTCCCGCAACATTTATGCGAGTACCGGGAACACCCGCTTCTGGAGTCGCAGTCCTGGACGGTTTTGAAATGAACAAAAAGGGAAAAGGATCGCTTGCGATTATGCTTGATCTTTTTTGTTCAACACTTGGTGGTCTTATTGGCGTCGTGCTGCTCATCACCATTTCTCCCACGCTCGCCACTTTTGCCCTTCAGTTTACTCATTTTGAATATTTTTGGCTTGGCTTGCTGGGACTCTCCATGAGCGCCGTCATTACAAAGGGATCCAATGTAAAAGGACTCATCTCTGTCGTCGCTGGATTACTGATATCCACAATCGGTATCGATGTAGCGACTGGTTATCCACGATTCACTTTTGGCAATATCTATCTTATTTCCGGCATCGACTTTATTCCTGTCATGATTGGACTTTTCGGGATTTCTGAAGTAATCAGGGATCTTGCATCTCAGTCGCAGGATACGTTATCAGGCGCCGCGGTTGTTGAAACCAGCAAAACAAATCCGAAAGAAGTTCTGAGGGTAATGGGAAAACATAAAAGAGTCATTGCACAGAGTTCAATTATCGGTACCTTGATAGGAGCATTGCCTGGCGCGGGTGCAGACATCGCCGCGTGGGTGGCCTATGGATTCGCAAAAAAGACGTCAAAACATCCAGAGGCATTCGGCACAGGATCTGAAGAAGGGGTTATTGCTCCAACCACGGCAAACAACGCTGCCCTTGGCGGAACATGGATTCCCGCGCTTGTATTTGGCATCCCTGGCGATACCATAACGGCAATTGTGCTTGGAGCTATGCTGATGTATGGACTCAAGCCCGGCCCCCTTGTTTTTATAAATAACAAGGAGCTTATAAATCAGATTTTCGCAGTCGCACTCTCTTCGCAGATGTTCGTACTTATTCTTGGATTCATCGGGATTAAAGCTTTTTCTTATTTCTTTAAAGCACCTCGGAATGTCGTTCTGGCTGGAATTACTATCTTTTCTCTCATCGGGGCATATGCTATTAGAGCAAGCACATTCGATGTACTGCTTGTCATTATCTTTGGCGTACTTGGCTTTTTTATGGAAAAAGTCGACATGCCACTCTCACCGCTTATTTTAGGATTGGTGCTCGGCCCGATGATCGAAGATAATCTGCGCATTGGCCTCATTAAAACAGACAATCAATTCCTCCCATTTTTAACAAGGCCAATTTCATTTGTATTCGCGGTTATACTAGCGTTGACATTCCTCTACGAACCGATAAAGTCATTTATTGCTCGTAGGATCAAAAAGAGCTGAGTACAATATGAAAGAATTCCTTTCTTTTGGTGAGCCTTTGGTCGGATTCTATCCGCCACAAGGGGTTTCAGTCGCTGATGATTATCCTCTCATTAAAACGTGGGGAGGCGATACATCCAATTTCGCGATAGGAGTATCACGCCTGGGGCATTCAGTATCCTTTCTTACTGCTGTCGGCAATGATCCTTTCGGAAGGGGCTTTCTGCGGTTATGGAAGGCCAATGGAGTCGACATATCTTTAGTACGAATCGATCGACGTAGAAATACCGGTCTCTACTTTGTTTCTCTTGAGGAAGGAAGGCACGCCCTCACGTATTACAGAAAAAATTCAGCCTCATCGGCTATTTCCCCAAAAGATATACCATCGGACATAGCCGATGACTTCAATATTTTGCATCTGAGTGGAATAAGCCTGGGAATAAGCGCAAGTGCGTGCAGGGCAGGAATGAAGTTGATGGAAATCTTCAGAGAAAAAGGCCGAAAAATATCGTTTGATATCAATTTTAGGCTCGCACTGTGGAAATCAGTGCGACAGGCTTCCCAAGTACTGGACGACGCAATCGCCAGAGGCATCGATTATCTCGAAATTACCGACGATGAGATGCTCTCGCTTGGCTGGGGGACAACTCTTGAGGAGCTTACTTCGAGATTTAAGCACGTGAACACGATACTATTCAAAAGAGGTTCCCAGGGGACGACTATATATGCCGACGGGGAATACTTCTCGGTGCCAGCCTTTCAAGTACAGGTAAGAGACACTGTCGGCGCTGGAGACAGCTTCGACGCAGGATATCTGTCTGCGCTCCTCGATGGCGCTAGCCCCCGGGAAGCCGCTCGTTTTGCTGCTGCAACTGCGGCACTCACCTGCACAGGAACAGGGCCGCTCGAGCGAATGCCGTATAAACAGAACGTCGCGCGGTTCCTTGGAGGCTCTGTACAGTAATACTCCTAATCGGCCCACTTTTATTGAACAGCCATTGAACGACCCAACACCGAGCGGCGCAGACGCTCAGCCCAGACAACAGCCAACGAGAGCACAAGGCGCGGGACCATAAGCCAGAAGACAGGCAGACCGATCGCGGCGTAGAGCACCGTATCTTCAAAGAGCGAATGGGAGATCGCGGCGTGGTGGTTGAAAAGGTCCCCTTGCGCCGCAGTCATCCGCCCCTCGTCGCGCGCCGCCTTGATGACACCCGCCCCATACGCGTAGCCCACGATGTTGATCACAATCCACAGAAAGCTCATCGAGGGGTCTAGGCCGAAAATGCGCATAAGCCATCCGAGCCAGCGCGAAAGCCACTCCATCAGGTTGAACTGTTCGAGGAGAATCTGTGCGAGCATGAGTATGAGAATATAGAAGACAATGCGCCCCGTGAGCTTCAGGGTGGAAATCGCCCACGTACCCAGCATGGGCCAGAAGGCGCTCTGCGACACGGCGCCCGAAGCAAAGAGCTCTACCTCTGCAAATGAAGGTGGAATGATGAGGTTGAGAATGGCGCCCGTGAAAATCGCCACACCGATGCGCAGCAGGGCCATCTTGGTGGCTGAAGAGCCCAGCGACTTCATCACCGTCGTCTCGACGACAAGGTTGTGCGAGATGAGGCACATCACCGCGAGGATCGTCGCATCGTGCAGACTGAGATTCATCGAGCTCATCACGGCGATGGCGGAATAGTTGTTGAGGAGCGCGCCCGAAATGTAGACGAGCGCGGCCTCCCCAGGCAAACCGAGTATCCGCATGAGGGGATGCAGCACAAGAGCGATCTTCTCAAGCAGTCCGCTCCAGCCGAGAAGCGCCACGAAGAGGCTCACCGGCACCATGATTTTCAAAAGAAACCAGGAGGTATCGAAGGTCCGCTTGAGCCACGTGCGCCCGAGGAGTTCCAGATTTTGGGCAGACAATGTCATGCTAGCGCTTTCCGTCCGACGCGTTTCGAACCACGAGTTTCGAGATAAAAGCGGAAAAATCCTTATCCTTTGCAAGAACACGAAGATCGACCGACATGCGATATGTCCAATTTGTGGGGAGTGTGGTGCCGGGCACATTGATTCTCTCATTGCGCGGGTCGGACTCTCTCCATTCTGGATGACAGGCGAGGAGGTCCTGCACGGGATATACCGTCGCGATCGAGGAAGAGAGCGCCATCGCGCGGATGAGTACCGCGGCGGCGGCAGGGTCGAGAATCTTGGGCGCCTCGGCGGCGCTTGGTGGCTGCTCTGCCACGTTTTGTGGCTCTACCACAGGTTGGCGCGCCTGCTCCACATCTCCTTTCCCGCGCCTGCAGCTTTCGAGCAGGGAACACAGCAGCGCATCGTGCTCCGCCATCTTAGCAAACATGGCCCAGAGCTGCGGCCGGTCTGCCTCTTCCTCCCACCACTGACGTATGTTCGTCGAGTCGTGGACAGAGGTGCAGGCGACCGACAAAGGCTCATACATTTCGAGCGGAATATAGGGCTGGCCGGCGCTCTCCCATCTCCGCTCCCAGCGGAGTACTCGAAGCCCGGGTATTCCCATCTCCCGCAACACCTTGGGGACACAGGACGGCACGGCGCCGAGGTCCTCCGCAAATGGCTGCATATCTGTCGCCGACACAAGCATCGACAAAAGATCGCGCCCTCTTTTCTCCCATATATCCAAAGATGCAGCGGTCAACGCGGCAGCCTTTCCCTCCAGCACAGCCTGTTCCTGCGCGCCTAGGCTCTTCCAACTCGTCGTGTCATGATAGCTCCACTGAAAGACGTACTTGTCGGGTTCGACCTCATAGAGGGTCCTGTCGATCCACCAATCGCCCATTCTACGCGCATATTCATCGAGGCTATGACTCGCCTCCGGGAAGTCCCGTCTCAGATCTTGGAAGAGCGCATAGATATCCGCCGTGCCCCGGATTTCCGGATTAAAGAGGAAGAGCGGTTCTTCCTTGATGCGAACGAAGCAGGCCGCGCGCAGATCCACAAGGCGCTGTGCCAGGACTGATTTTCGGTCGGCCGCAGATTGCTCGGCCACGGGCTGCTTTATTGCATGCTGCTCGGCCGCAGGTTGCTCGGCTGCAGGCTGCGCGGCGCCGGCACGCTCCTCCACTGCTGGAACTGCATCGAGGCATTGCTTTTCGGCAGACTGGATCTTCCATTCGGGAACATGCGGCTTCGAGAGCCATCTAATGCGCTCATCCGAAAAACCGAGGGAGATCAGCTCGTCGCGGCCTACACGCTCGGAGGGTTCGAAAGCCCCAATATAGGCATCGCTCTCTGCGGCGCTGATGGCCCATATACGGAAAAACCCGAGTACATGATCGATGCGGTAGGCTGTATAGAATCTGTCCGCGTAGCCGAGGCGCCGACGCCAGAATGCAAAATCTTGGGCGCGGAGCGCGTCCCATTTATAAAGAGGAAAGCCCCAGTTCTGGCCTCGCGGCGAGTACATGTCGGGCGGTGCCCCCGCCTGCTTGTCGAGGATGAAAATATCGCGCTGGAACCAGACGTCCGCAGAATCTTTCGCGAGCAGTATAGGAATGTCGCCCATAATGTCGACGCCCATATCCCTCACTGTCTGCGCCGCCCGCTGCAGCTGCTCGCGCGCGAGGACCTGGAGCCAGAGGCGGAATCGCGCTTCTTCCGCAAACTCGGGATTGAACCAGAGCGCGTCGATATCCGCAGAAGAGACGGTTTTCCATTCTGGCCACTCCCACCACGGGGCACGACCGAATTTCTCCTTCAGCGAAATAAAACAGGCATAGGGCTTGGCCCAACTCTCCATGGCGGCAAAGGCCTCTGCAAGCGGCTCGCAAAAATCCCGGCTCGCATCCCATGCTACGCGGAGCGCGGTGAGCTTTGCCTGCAAAACCGCCTCGAAGGGAACACGCACATTTTTCCCGAATTTCCGGTTCAGAGCCTGCTCCGCACGGACAAGACCGCCCACTGTTTTGTCCTCGAGCGGCACACCCAGCAAGGCCATCGTCTCCGCAGTCTCGGACAGAGAAATATACAAAGGATGCAGGGCAAAGGCGCTCAGAGCCGCATACGGCGAAGTGAAATTCCCCGTATCGTTGAGGGGCAGAAGCTGAATGAGGGAAAGGCCCCACCGCTGTGCTAGTCTGCCGAGAGGCACCAAATCCGAAAAGACCCCGCAGGCGGCAGTTTTATTCTTTTTGAGGGCGAGAAGCGGCACCGCAAGTCCCGCAATTCTCTTTTTTTCGTGGATAAATTTCATGTTCTGTTCTCCTGATTCCATAGAATACGCAGCGCTTCCCTAAGAGAAGAGACACCCCGCCAGGGAGGAACAGATTGCCCTGCGCCGACTCCAGCTCCAGCCCCAGCCTTGCCGGCGCGCGCGCGTGGAACTTCTTCACCGGGGAGAGCGGCCTTGGGCCCTATAATCCGTGTAAAACCAAGCTGGCTCGCGGCTTTTGCGCGCCGCTCCATCGAGAGGACGGGCCGGACTTCCCCGGCAAGCGAGAGCTCGCCCGCAATCGCCGACCCTTCGGGCAGCGCCTGTCCCGATCTCGCGGAATAGAGGGCGCAGGCGAGGGGCAGATCGACCGCCGGCTCAGTGAGCCGGAGGCCCCCCGCCACATTCACATATATCTCCTGGCTCGAAAAATCGAGCCTCGTCTGCTTTTCGAGCACCGCCGCAATCCGCGACACGCGCAGCGGATCGATCCTGTCCGAATACACCCGCATAATACCCGACTTCGAGGGAATCGTAAGCGCCTGCACCTCGGCGAGCAGAATCCGCGAGCCTTCGTGAACGATGGCCACTGCGATACCTGCAGGCAGCTGACCCTCTCGCCGCACCATGAAGATGCCCGAAGGGTCGGCAAGCTCCGTAAGCCCTCCCTCTCCCATCAGAAAGAACCCGAGTTCGTCCGAAGAGCCAAAGCGGTTCTTGCTCGTGCGCAGCACCCTGAGCGCATTCTCCGCCTGCTCGAAGCTGAGCACCGCATCGACGAGATGCTCTGCCGCCTTTGGTCCCGCGATCATGCCGTCCTTCGTCACGTGCGCGACCAGCACGACAATCGAATCGTGGCTCTTCGCCCACTCCACAAATTCCTGCGTGCAGAACTTTATCTGATTCGGCGTCCCCGGCACCGCACCTGCTTCCGGCGAGTGCACGGTCTGGATCGAGTCGACCACGGTGAGTAACGAGTGGACAGAATCCATCACCGACAGGCAGGCGTGCACATCATTGCTGCAGAATACTTCGATCTGCTTCGAGAGCGCCCCGATGCGCTCGGCCCGAAGCCGGATCTGTGCGGCCGACTCTTCGCCGGAGACATAGAGTGCCTTGCCCTTCGCCCCAAAATGAGCACAGGCCTGGAGCAACAGCGTACTCTTACCGATCCCCGGTTCGCCGCCGATGAGGATCGCAGAGCCGCGCATAAAACCACCCCCGAGCACACGATCCAGTTCGGAGAGCCCAGAGGAGACGCGGGCCCCCAGCGCCGGGTCCACCGACTCCAGGGGAACCGAGAAGACCGTGTTGTCTTTTTCAAAACGCCCTATGGTCTTGACTTCGACCATGGTATTCCACTGCCCGCACTCCGGGCAGCGCCCGAGCCATTTCGGCTCCTCGTGCCCGCATGCCGTACAGCGATAGATGAGCGAAGGCTTTTTCATACTGTCTGTATGGTATATGAGGGAAGAGGGAGGTTCAATATGGTATGAAATCTTAATGTCCGCTCCACTACGCTCACAGGGGAATTGCCTTAAAATCACAAGCCGCGAAAAAAGACGATACTGACAGGATTCAGACGTAGCTCTAGTCTATGAAATGATAGGATTTTAATTGAGACATTCTATTGACTTTTTGTCTATAGACACCTATATTTTATATAGGACATCATCAGGAGGGATACGATGCCGCGAGGGCCGTTTGGCAGAGGTGGTATGCAACGAAGAGGTATGGGCCCAATGAGAGGCGGGAGCATGTATCTTAAGACCTGCCTCCTTGTGCTCCTCCAAAAAGAAAGGAGCTATGGTTACAGCCTTGCGAATGATCTGAGGCAATTCGGCATCGATCCTGACATGATTGATATCAGTATTATTTACAGAGCGTTGCGCGATCTCGAGATTGAAGGCCTCGTCACTACTTCATGGGAAGAACGCAGCCTAGGGCCTCAGCGCAGGATGTATGGTTTGACTTTGCAAGGCAGGGAAGTCTTACTGAGTTTGATGCAAGAACTTCAAGAGCGCAGGCGCGAAATTGAAGCTCTTGAAAGAGTCTATGAAGAGGCAACGAAAAGGGATCCTTAGTGATACCTTATATATACTAGAGGAGGTCTAATTATGCCGTATCTCGATGGTACAGGTCCTAATGGTCTTGGCCCTCTTACGGGTCGAGGACTTGGGTATTGCAGCGGTGCTGTTGGTCTTGGATATGGATATGGTTTTGGATGGGGCAGAGGCTATGGGCGCGGTATGGGCTATGGCAGAAGATTTGGAGCCTGGGGCGTTCCTCCCTACGTAAACGCGTGGGGTGCTCTTCCCTATGCTCCATTATCACCTGAGACACAGAGACAGGCTCTTGCGAATGAGCAGAGAATCCTCGAGACAAGACTAGAAGCCCTTAAGTCTCAGATAGAAGAACTCGAAAAGAAAAAATCCGAGACGCCGAACAACTAACGAATGAGTACACGCAGAGCTTTTTATATTTTCTATAAATTGCTCGCGCATCTTTTGGTAGATTTATCGCACGGCTAATCGAGGAGGCGGCTGGTGAACGCCTGCCTCTTACTCGATTACAAAAGAGCCTTCGGCGTTATGCCGAAGGCTCTTGTTGTACCTAAGATCAGTTATGTTTTATGCCTCATTATTTTCCTGTTTGTGCGCAGTGGCTCAAAATTCGAAATAATTCCCGGTCTGCAAAGGCATAAATCGCATGCCGAATTGCTTTCTCAATTCGACTTGAGCGTTAAAACCGGTGCAGTGTCCTGCATAGATCGAACCCTTCACCATCGAGTGTAAAGCGTCGACGGTTTTTTCGATTCTATCCATTGGGGCTTCAACGAGGTGAAGACCGCCTATAATCGCAGCGACGTCATGTATTCCGTTCATCGCAATCGCCTGCTTTGTAATATTGACAATCCCTGCATGACTGCATCCGGACAGCACAACAAGACCCTTATTCACCGCGGCAAGAATTGAAATATCATCGTTCATGGGATCTGATACAAGCTCATTTTTTGCATTGATCGTCTTGAGCGCGATCCCAACTTCCTCGAAATCGGTTTGCCGCGTTACATATCCTGTGGTCATGAGCCCCGGTAGAAGTTGAACAGGGTCGGGTGTAAGAAAGAGAGAAGCCCCATTCTTTTTTAGGTTTTCTTCAGAATCTCCAGCCATAACGCCAACATGACGAAGATACGGAGCGTCGATAAAATTTAGCTTGAAAATCCCCAATGCTGAATAGAATTGCCACAATGACACCTGCTTGAGCCGCAAACTTGACTTTGGAGAAATCCGCAAAAAGCGACATAACGATAATAACAACAAGCGCCGGGTATATAAGCATAAGCCACGGGGTAGTAAATCCGACGATCTTGGATAGTCCGACAAGGCCAAGCAAGAAGCCTATAATACTATTTCTTGGCATTAGCGAATCTTTAAAAGTTTTCCAGCCTTGTACAATTCGATGTTTTCTTCAACAGTCTTTCCAGGCACGCCTTCAAAGAGCTGTACCTTGCTCATGGAAAGAACGCTCATTGCCTTCGGGCCTAGCTGAGGTCCAATATAGACATCCGCGCCGGAACTGACGACAGCTTGTCCTGCCTGGACTCCAGCGCCGCCGGCGGCATTCATATTGCTTGTATTATCGATCCATGTGCCTGAGTCATTTTCTTCGTCAAACAGGAAAAACCCTGCCGCTCTACCAAATCGAGCATCAACTATAGATTGCTTTCCTTTATTCTCGGTTACACTGAAGATGATCTTCATAATAATCCTCCTTTTCTTGTTATTTCTTTGATTCGATTCGCGTAAGTAGTGACTGCCATGTCTGTTCCAGCACCGATGTTATCCTCGAATCTTTGGTTTCTTCCATAATGGTTCTGCCGTTCCGTATCGCAGATACAAAATCATGAGAAAACGGTATGGTACCCCAAAAATCGATCCCGGCCTTCTCTGCCAGCTCTTTGATATGTGTCGTCATTTCCTCATTGATATCCGAACGATTCACAATAATACCCGCAGGAATAGCCAGCTTTTGCGCCATTTCCATGCCGCGTTGAAGATCCGATATTCCTGAGAGTGTCGGCTCTGCAACGAAAAGAATATAATCGACACCAGTTGCCGCAGCAATTGCCGGACAGCTGACTCCAGGAGGGCCATCGATAATAATGATCTCTGCACCATTCTTTTCAGCTATGTCGTCGGCCATGCGCCGTACCTGAGTCGAGAGTTTTCCGGAGTTTTCTGCGCCTGTTGTCAGTTCCGCATAGACAACCGCACTTCCAAACCTGCTTTGAGCAGAAAAAATATCACCGCTCTTCCGCTCGACCATAGTGATTGCATCAGCAGGACACACCCACGCACAATAAGCACACCCCTCGCAGGCCATGCTCTCAACTTTAAATTTTCCCCCTAGTTTTTTGATTGCATCAAAGCGACAAACTTCAAAGCATTTTCCACAGCCGGTACAAAGATCCGCATTGATGACGGCAATTGATCCGCCGGAAAATTCACCACTTTGAATATTTTTCGCGCCGACAGCCAGTGCGAGATTCGAAGCATCCACATCACAGTCGCAGAGGACTGCGCGTGACCTTGAAAGATATCCAAAAGCAGCCGACACAGAGGTCTTTCCTGTACCGCCTTTGCCAGATAAGACTGTCAAGCGCTTCATTTCAGGCCTCCAGAAGTATTTTTCGAGACCCAAGCATCGATGGCCTGAAGGGACTTTTCAATATTGATACCATGATAGATATCATCAGAATTTAGCAATTCGCCCTTTGAATATGCTTGTGCAAAGTCGGCGCTGTAGGGAATTCGGGCCAAAATCGGAATATTCTCCGATTTGGCGAATTCTTCGATACCATCATACCCCGGCGTGTCTTTATTAATGACAATGGCACAAGGCTTCCCCGATGCTTTCACGAGTTTATACGCCATGGCCATATCATGAAGCCCAAAGGGTGTTGGTTCGGTCACAAGAATTACCACATCCGCCTTTGCCATTGCTTCGCGTGAGGCACACGCCGTTCCCGGCGGCGCATCGAAAACTATCATTGTTGCATGAGCTTCCAGGGCCTTCTGAGCTTCCTGGGCTTTCTGGACTACAAAATCCCTCGTCTGTTTTACGAGGGTTGAGGCGATTTCCTGTCCTATGTCTAAGCGGCCTTCGATAAATACAAAATTGTCTTTGATGTGATATGTGCCTATTGTACCTATTTTTGCCGGATACATCGGCAAGGCTTTTGTTGGACAGAGTTCTGAACAGGCATAACAACTATGGCAGAGTTCTTGAAAGACAATGACATAATTGGGGAGTGCCGCAATAGCATTGAATTTGCAATATTCTTGGCACTTCCCGCAGAAGATGCATAGATCTTCTTTCCATCGAGGTCGATACACAACCGCGTCGATAGAATGAATTTCTGTTTTTTGGAGAAAAATTCCAGCATTTGGCTCTTCGACATCAAGATCGGCCAATATAACGTTGTTCGCTTTTCGGGCATAATATGTCGAAAGGAACACTGCTAAGGTAGTCTTACCGACACCTCCCTTGCCGCTCATAATTGTAATCTTCAAGGTCTATCCTTTCTAATCTAAGCGCTCAACACCTCGTTATTTGCCGAACACGAACTCAGAGGGAAGAACATACTTATGCCCCTGATACTCAATGACTTTCAGTTTTCCAGCCGAGAGAAGATGGTCCAATGTTCGATCGGCAAAATAAGCCTCAATAGTCCTTGCCTGAGAAAGTCTCAAAGGATGACGTCGTGATGTTTCTATGATCGCTTCAGAAGCCGAAGAGAATTCATCAAGTCCGAAAGCACCTTTTTCAGGCTGGGTAATATTTTTGCCCCCAAAAATCGAAAGCGCATTCATAACAATTTCGGGTGGCGGAATATGAACCCATGGCTCAGCAGGAGGGCGTGTCGGAACCATGACAAATGTTCGTGCTGGGTGAAGTGCATCGATCTGAGTCTTGAGTGCTTGCATGCTCTCTGTGTCGGTGTTGACCGTATCGACCAACATAATTTCAACCCATATTTCTCCTTTATATACACTCGCAAAATCTAAAATACCTTGCTGGACTTGTTTAAAATGGATGCCCGGATGGGGCCGGTGCATTCTATGGAATGCCTGCTCATTGCTGACTGCCATGGTGACATTGACGACATCAGCCTCTAAAAGATCATTGCGCACGTCTTCCTGCCAGAAAAGAGAGCCATTGGTAATAACTGCTGTTCTATAAGGGAATTTTTCTTTGCACATACGAATTAAAAAACCTAGATCAAGGCTTAGTGTCGGCTCTCCGTCGCCCACAAACGTGATGAAATCAATCTTTCCTTCATTTACGTGAACGACTTTCTCGATATCTTCGAGGATTTCTTCTCGCTTAAAAAAGCTCTGGCGCTGTACCGTAAAATGCCGCGTTCGACCAAGCTGGCAATACACGCATGAATAACTGCAGGTCTTGTCAGGAATCGGGCTTACCCCAACAGATCGCCCAAATCTGCGCGATGGAACCGGGCCATACGCATACATGGACTACCTCCCGCCTTGCATGCCGCCCAGTCCTCGTCCAGCACCGCGGCCGATCCCCATACCACTCCCCCGCCCTCTTCCCAAACCGCGCCCCCTGAGCGCCGGGTTCTCTGAATTCGGCCGTATCGCTTGTTTAGGACAGACAGAGAAACAGATACCGCAATAGGTACATCGAGCATTATCGATAACCGCAATCCGGTTTGAGTCAAGCGAAATAGCTTTATCTGGACATTTCGGAATACATATGCTGCAACCTATACATCGCGATGCATCAACCCAAGGCATAAAACCCCCTCATCATGAAACGCATTTTATTAGCGTATGCCAATAATATAGCAAACCTCAAAACAAGTCAAACAGGCCAAAAGAAAGGACTCCATGATGAGCAAATTTCAAAAGCCGGTTACTTTTGATAGAACCTCTTTAGTGCTCTCGATCTTGTGCAAGAGGTTGAAGCGAAGGAGAGGGAAAATGGCGTCTTATAGTGTGAGGAGACAGACTTTCGTCTCCGAAGGAGGTATCTATCGATGCAGCACTTTCCCTTCTGTCCCAATCCTGCATGCGTCTGGCATACCAAGGCGCCTGCAACAGCTTGGGCCCATGCAAAAGGAAGCTATCATACCAAGGCCTTTGGACGGGTGCAGCGCTACCAGTGTCCCCGCTGTCACACCACCTTTTCGTCCCAGACCTTCTGTCTCTCCTATTACCTCAAGCATCC
>Ga0067045_1028114_pt1 | contig 42748 bp, 19 predicted proteins | sample TerdegcTABiofilm_FD_59184 | JGI IMG/M metagenome (GOLD analysis project Ga0067045, IMG submission 59184) | Combined Assembly of (Gp0054472, Gp0054536) Wastewater bioreactor microbial communities from Singapore -Terephthalate degrading... | reverse complement strand
CTACAAAACTCTGATCCGTACTCACCGTCAGATCCCGCGCCCCATCCGGCTCCAATACCCGCCCGCTTATCGCCAATCGCGATCGCTCCACTAAATACACCGTGTGATCCAACGTGTCCGCCAGCGGAGCACTAGTATTTAATTCTATCCCTCTAACAACTACGGAGAGATCATAATTTCCAGCACCCACACTTGCTGGTGCTACAACTGTCCAGCGAGCTGTATCGCTAATTCCTGAACCCAGTGGAACGATACTCTGACCCTGAATGGCAAAACCAGCACCGGAGGGTAGAATAAGCTCAGCTTCCCGCCCTACTGGATCCACATTGCTATTAAATGACAATATAGATTCTAAAACAAAGGTTTGTTCAGTTGACATTGTGTTATCCACAGCACCCGCAGGAGAGATAATAGAGATAGAAGTAACTTCCAGAGTTCCAAAAGCGGTCACTCGGGCCTGGACAAATAGCGAATCTGAACCGCTTTCGATAGCCGCCGGACTGCCAATATTTATATCATTAGGTATTTGATAAAACTCAACTTTCAGCGAATCGAAACCAATTACCTGTGTTAGACTATCTCCCCGCACCAGCCAACTTACCGGATTCCCGGCACCACTAAAATTCTGAATGAGATTATCAGTAGTGGAATATCCACCTGGCAGAGTTAATCGCAGTTGGCCACTGCCAATACTTGCCTGCCCTAAATTATTCACGGTGGCAACAAGATTGAATTGTTGAGTCTGAGAAATAACGATGGTATCCGGATTGATGGTTAGCCGCAGTAACGCGGGAGTCTGAACCGTGATGCTTTCAGTATTATCAATAGCTTGGCCTGGTTGAATTGGATTACCTAACGAAGAAAAAACTGAATCGATGTTTGTCCGATAGGTAAACAATCCAGATGTTCCGGGAGTCGTTCGGTTGAAGGACACCAAGGAAGTGCTATTTCCTGACAAACTGGGAATATAAGCAGAATCCACAGGTACTTCTTGCAAGAGTAACTTGATTTTAATATTCTGTAGTGTTTCCTGCCCATTATTTCTGATCAGAGTTTGTACGGTCAATGATTGACCGGTATTCGCATAAGGTGGATTCGGCAAACCAGTTATTGTGGTCGATTCAATATAGATCTGTCCCGGTGTAATAACGGTCACCGTATCCAGATTATCAATAGTTTGGGTAGAATCCACCAAAGGACGTAAGATATCGTGATAGGTATAATTCAAACCAGCATAGATTGACCCCAGCGTGGCATTAGACAAAACAGATAATGTGTCATAGAAAGTGATCGTAGCACCGGGATTAATCAATTGAGGGATGGTGAGATTAGATCCCGTTTTTACCCACTGATTAGTGACGTTTTGTCCTAAGCTGTCCCGAAAACGATAATTCAATGTAATTAGTTCTGCAATTGATTCTCCAGTATTTTGCAATTGGATCACAGCCGGAATCCCATTTTGGCCACGGACCACGTTCGCAAATTGAATATCAAAATTTTGTAGCACTAATTCGGAAGGTTGAAGGACAGTAAATTGATTGCTGGCGACCAGGGTGGTATCAAAAGGATCTCCGGTTTGCAAGGTCCCTCTTAAATTCAACCGGATATCATATAGTCCTGTAGGCAGATTAATGGGAATTTGTAAGGAATTAAACGAGATGACAACCGTATCCTCGCCAGTAATAATATAATTTGCATCCAGGAAGGTACTGATAGAATCCGTAGCGTTTCGGATAATCAGATTACTGGTCACCGCATTGAGTCTTACTTCTGCACGTCCGCTATTATCAATTTGCAAGCGAGGTTGAATGGTTTGACCACGAATTGCTTCAGTCGGTATGAAAGAATTATTAATATAACTCAGCTGAGCATCGGAAGTAATAAGAAAACGGGCCTCACTGAGACCTGTCTGAGTGATATACGGTGGATTGATACCATCTGAAGCCTGAGCCAGACCCTGTATCCAGTATTCATCGAGAACAAGACCGGTTAATGGGATATCAATTAAAAATTCAAGAGTGGCAGAATTTTGAGGAGGAGGTGGAATGAAAGTCTGGGAATCAATTCTCCGCAAATTGAAGAGAGCGGGATCAATTTGTCCTCCTCCAGCCAGTCGAAATACCAAAGTGGTATTAGCGGCATCAATCTGTAAAGTATCGGGTCGGAAATTGTTAATCACCATTCGGATTAAAATGTTTTCCTGACCCAATAAAAAGGTAGGTATAATCTGTTGGCCTGGGAATGTTATTGATGAAATATTTATTGCCCCTCCCACATTCAATTGACCAGTCACCAGGGTTTGGTCGAACGAATCACCATGGAAATTACCATTTAACTCCACCTGGGTAATATAGCTGGCTTCAGGTAGATCAATAAATATGGTTTGAAATTGCAATGTGGTAGTATCATTGGCAGCAATTATCACTGGATCGACCAGGTGCGCGCTTAAAATCGTACCTTGAATGGTAAAGATAGAGGTCAAGCTATCCAGGTTGACAGCTGTATATCCTGAGTTCAAAATATCCACATTGAAAGTCTGATTGGTCAGAGGATCCACCCGGTTCGGATTCAGGCTTCCCGGTACAAACGTTAGTTGTGGTGGAGTAAGCACCATCACGGTATCACTGGGCAAGGAATTCGTACCCACCAGTGTGAAACCACTATTAAGATCCTCGGCGACAAGACTCAGTCGATATTGAACATCATCGTTATAACCCGGGGAAGTTGGATAATTCAACCGATATTGGAAGGTAATACTATCACCACCGGCTAAAACAATTGGAAGATTGGGCGTTTGGAGAATTCTCTGAATATTTTGTTGCGCATAAACCGTTCCGGTTACTACGGCCAGACTATTTCCGGTGATGCGGGCGGCAGCCTGTCCGCTATTCAAGACCGTTACCGACAGGGTATCCCCCATTTTGCTCCAATGGGTTTCATAGCGATTGACGATTGGCAATCGGAAAGTGAATTGTGCTGGTTCTTCAACAATAAGATTATCTAAAATTCCGCTGGTATCAGAATAACTCAGATTGGAATTCACATCGGTATAAAAAATAATACTGCTAAATTGATAGGTATTGGGAGTAGCAGATAGTGGATTGGGTTGAATCTGAAAATTGATCGTTCCAAGGTTTCCAGGCTGTAAGGTAATGGGTAATGAACTGATTTGTAAGATATTGAAATTCGTAAAATCATTTGGAATATTATTCGCTACAATCCACACCGAATCCAATCGTGCCGCCGAGGCAGAAGCTCCGGACGTGTGTTGCACCTGCACCACCAGAGGAGTATAATCCTGACCTATGCTCATCCGCAGTGGAGAAATTTGCAAACTTGTGGTAATAAGGGTTGGCCGTTCCTGCACCGTCCAGATATGCGGTGTATTGCTAGAGAGTATTCTGATGGTATCAGGGGTCACTGTCGAACTCGCTGCAATTCGGGCATCTATGGTATCAATGCCAGCCAGAGCCGTTTCAGAAATATTTGCGGTAAAATTAAAAGCCACGGTTTGCCCCGCCAAAATAGTTCCACTGGTAATCACGGGCGGTATAAAAGTATAATTCGCGGCAGGTAAATTTGTAGGATAAAGCAGTAACGAATCCACATTCAGGGTCTGATTGCTGTTGTTTCTTACTCGCACTGTTACCGCTACATTCTGCTGTCCCTGACTGACCGTCGTTCTGTTAGAAGATACAGACAAAATCTCGGCACTCAATGATTGATAGATGGTCCAGCTATGTAGATTGCTTCCACTGGCCTGTACGGTATTATTGCTTAATGAATCTCTTCCCTGCACGAAAGCCCCAAAATTATCGACGCCGGTAGCGGTATTAGGATCTATATCAAGGGAAAAGGTAAATACTACGGTGGTTCCACCCGGAATTAAAGTATCGGTCGTGAGAAGAGTTTTGGTGTATAATCCAATCTGATGGGTGAGATAAAGTGTATCGATGATAGCGGTGGCCTGTCCATTATTGCGGATCTGTACCTGCAGTTCGCGATCTTGCTGACCGGCGAAGACGCTGCTCGGCCCGGTGATATCCAGCACTGCCAATTGAGCCCGCACCAGAACAGTTATTGGCTGTAAATTAAAGCTGGTCACCTGCGCAATTCCGCTGTTGGCATCCCGCCAGTAATATTGAATGGTAAGATTGAGCAGACCAGAAATTGCGGAGGAAACGTATGGCTGTAAATTATCCAAGCGGTTCGCCCCGCCGGTTAGTGATACCCCACCTAAGGGTAACTGGTAATTCAACTGCGGAATAACGACGCTATCGATGAGAGCCGCCGCAGAACCCACAGCATTTCTAATATTCACATTGATCGGTAAAATCATTTCCTGCGAAATCAAACGAGGATAACTGGTGGAAATTGTATCGATATTCACTATACCCTGTACAACAACGTTATTGCTAATCGCCAAATTTCTTCCAGTGTACAGTGCCAGGTTTTCCACATAATCATAATTCAGACTGGGTGTATATGTACCGGGAGCCAGAGCGACTGAAGAAAGCGGGAACGAGATGGTTCTCGAGGTATTCCCATGAATCAAGGTTGTATCGGCTAATGGAATGTTAAGCGTACCAACATTCAAAGTCGTGATAGTTGGCACTAAGTACATATTTGCCTGACCGGTATTTTGCACGGTCAATTGGAAAGAGACCTGTTGATTGGTGGTCACTTGTAACGGACTCAGGGTATTATAGACCAGATTTCCAGGAGTGACCACTCTCCAGGAATGTGTGGTATCGGCACTCTCGATGGTCAGGCGATTATTGGATACTGAATCACGCGCTGCAAGTCGGGCGTTTACTGAGGCCAGACCTAATGCACTTCCTCCATTTACCGTGACATTGGTAAAATCATAAGTAAAAGTTGAACCAGCTGGTATTGGTTGAGCGGGAAGGAAAGTGGCACTGCTATTGGTATAAGACCCGGAGGAGAATCGCAGCTCTAAGGTGTCCAGTAAAGCCGTAGTACCGCCATTATTTCGAATTCTTATTCGCACCGCGATCCCACTTTGACCACGACTCACAGAATCATAGGAACTGGTAACTGAATAAATCCTCAAACGCGAAGCGCCAAGGACGGTTAAAGTATCTTTAAGGTTAGCCAGAGCTTCCAGGTTAGTTTGTAGATTCTGTTCTATACCAGTAGCTCGGGCATCCACAATAGTAGTGGGTGGTGCACTTTCCAGAACTGAAATCAAAAATTCTCTGGTAGTCGATTGCCCGCCACTCAGGTTAAAATTCATCGAGCCCTGCGGTTCCTGAGCAAATCCGCTGAAAGAACCATTGAACAATAAATTAATATTGTTCACCGTTACTGGCATCTGTCCGCTATTTCTAACATATACAGTGACCGGAATATTGGTCTGTCCCACTGAAACCGTCCGTTGCACAATCACCACGCTATCCACTACTATGGTTCCTGGTTGATTAATTATTAGTGTGGCCGGGGTGGGTGATGCTTGTGGACCAAGCGTGCGACTGTCATTTTGATCGACGCCAGTGATGCTGAAATTAATCGCGAAAGTTCCAGGTGTCGCTCCGGCATCTACCCGATATACAAAAGCGGCTGTATCTCCACCCAACAAGGTGGGCAGAGTGGACGGTGAGAGACGGGTAAATGTTATTCCATTCGGAAGTGGTGTCGCCTGCGGTTGCACCTGAGTAATCCTAACACTAGCTTCACCGGAATTACTCACATTATAGGTCACAGTGAGATTGGTTTTTCCAGCACTAACCGTGCTCTGGTCAATCTGAACATCTGAAATGGTGAAAGCTGCGGGAATCTGGATGAACACAGAATCTGTATTTACCGCTTCATTAATGGAATAAAAATTACTTGAATTCAATTCCGTGTATTGCATCTGGGCATTTACCAGATCCAGACCGGTTGCCGCCAGAGCCGGAACTGAGATGGTGAATGTAAATATCTGTTGTTGTCCACCTGAAAGTGTAAAAGGTAAAGTGGGACTGATTAAAGTTTGATTTAAGGCGGATGGAGAAAAAGTGAGATTCAGATTATCAATTCGAATCGTCGACTGTCCGCCGTTGATCACTCTGACCTGGGTCTGTATACCAGTTTGTCCTCGATTGATATAAAAGCGATCTACGGAAACTGAATTCAAACTGATTAAATTCGGATTGAAAGCCAAAATATACAATGAATCTAATACCGGCGAATTATAGCTGGCGGTTGCCTGGCTAAGTAAATTGGTATAGTTTACTGATCCGCGAATAGGATCATATCCCAACGCCGCAAATTGGTTAATGGTGATGACAAATTCAAATGAATCTCTTTCACCACCGTTAAGGGTGATGGGGAATGCTGGAATGGTGGTAAAGGTATGAACATTCTGAAAGGTCAAACTGGCACTATCCAGCCGGGCATTTACCTGGCCAGTATTTTCTACTACCATGCGGATAGTTACTCCCGGCTGACCCTGACTGACTGTGTCGCCGTTCACCGGATAGATGCTGGTAATAATCACATTGCTCTTTTCCAGCACCACCACTTCATCAAAGGCGCCAATAGTCGTTGAATCTTCGATGGCTTTTAATCTTGAGGTGTTGCGATCGCGATAATTCACTTCGGCCCACAACCGATCCAATCCGGTTGGATAATTATCCGCAAAATTTAACTGATAGGTAAAACTGGTGGGGGTACCGGGGGTGACGGTGATCGGGAATGCCGCAGGTAACGGACTTACCAGTACCGGATTGAAATTGCCCAGAGACTGATTGTGCAAAATGATATCAGCTGGTGAATTTATGATAATATTATCCCGCGGTTGCGGTGGATTGTTCAAGTTGTTGATGTTAAAGGTCAGAGTGACATTTCCCTGTCCCTGACTTACCGAACCACCTTCCAGATTGAAATTCTGAACCTCTACCACTGGAATAGAATAGACCGTTATACCATCGGGAATCGCAGAAAGAGTATCCAGATACACGGCACCATTTTCCTGACCGGACAAATAGAGAGATGGTAAATAGGGAGTCGCATTTGGAGCCGACTGTACCAATCCCCTGGTAAAGGTCAATGTACTGGTGGCATTACCGGTGAGGGTTTGATTTCCCTGCAAAACGTAAGTATCCGTACCGAAAGCAAGATAGGTGCCCGGAGATTGCAGGAACACATTAGCCTGCCCACTATTGAGAATTTGTAGAGAAAAACTGGCTGAATCACCAGAGTTTACCTGTCGCGGTGTTAGACTATTCGCTACATAACTGACGACTGCGCCAGATATCACTTCGAATGAATCGGTGGTATTGGCACTGTTATCCTGGACAGTCGAACCCGTGAGTACTACTGCCCCCTCAAAAGTTCCATCCAGGGTATAAATACCAGTGGTAAAATCAATCGGAATTTGATAACTGTAGCGCAGGATTTCTGTCGAATTGGCTTCTACTGTATCGGCACCAGAAATTTTCTGGAACACAGCCGGCACGGGCAATCCAGCTCGAGTCAGAGTAGGAGTGGTGAGGGCTGGATTGATCGCTATTCGTACATTCCCATCATTCTGAATGGCCATGTGCACGATAAGTTCTGCTCCACGACGGACAGTCGGGCCGGCCGGTGATTCCTTAGTTACTGAGGCAATCTGCACTGAATACAGGCGCAAATCATTGGCACCCGTAAGAAATGATCCATTGAGATTGGCATCAATACCGGCCCCACGCAGAATAATTTCCGGCTGATAATTCGCCGGAATAAAACCTGGATTAATATTTGCCGATTGAAAATCTAATGTAAAATTCGTTGTATTGCCTGGAATGGTGTTCGAACCGGATTCAAGAAAAGCCTGATAACTACTGGACCCGTCGCTAAAATTAATCCGGCTTAGTGAGGTATTCAAACTTACCGCGTATGGTCCGGGATTATTCACCTGCAGAGAAAAGGCTATATCCTGGCCAAGGGCAGCTGCTGCCGGGCTCAGACTACCTGCCGTATAGGAAATTCGATATATATTAATTAAAGCTGTATCTACTCCTGGAATAAAGGAACGCAAGATGGTGAGTGGCAGAGTGTTATCAATAATCACTGAATTGAAGATATGTCCATCACCATTGGTAATGCTGGTCACATTGCTGAGAATAGCTCCGGGACCCTGAACAACTTCGGTGTTTACAGTTTGGCCAGGCACCGAATTGCCATATTGATCTGTCACTCTCACTGAGAAAGGAACTGTTCCATTCCCCAGAGCAGAAACGTCGTTATACGCAAGACCACGAATACTCAACAACGTCACAATGGCGGCCGCATCATGATTAGCGGTAGCACTCAGAATATCAGAAACCAGTCCCGTCCCCTGCAAGCGTGCCTGTAAATTATACGTGCCGATAGTGGTCCCCAGTGTCCACATACTGCTAGCCTCACCGGAAGAATTAGTAATCACCGCCGCCGGATTGGCACTTCCTCCGTTTAAGGGTTCAAACAGGATAGTATAACCCGGAAGAACATTTAAATAGGCATCCACCAACCGTACCTGTACACTTTGCGCCAGAGGTTGTCCCACGATTCCAGACTGATTATTTCCCGCCAGCACGATGATCGAATCGGGTTGGCCAGACAGATTTGCAATTCCAGTGAAATCGACCGCTGAAGGAGTGGCGTTCGCAAATGCCCGAACGGTGTAGGTCCCCAGTCGACTTCCTAATGTTAAATATGTCTCAGCAATACCCTGCGAATTGGTGAAGACCGTATCAGCGGTAAGGTCTTCACCCGTCGATCCGGCGGGCCGTCCAACGATCGCAAATCCAACTCTTACATTCGGTACAACGTTATTCAAACTATCGCGGATTTCTACTCGATAAGGACCAACTTGAGTAAGAATTTGACCGGAATAGGTGATGGGTGTCAGCCGAGTGAGAATAAGACCGCTGGCTGGTTCGGGATAAGCAGTAAAATATAAAGTATCAGGAGTAGTAAGAATACCGCTAATGTAAGCGATTACTGTATCAATACTGGTATTATTATGCAACGTCCACAGAGTCTGAGCAATTCCCTGGGAATTGGTTAAAGAAGATCCATCCGATACCGTACCACCCAGAGTGGGTACCCACTGGACTGTGACATTTGGCACGGCATTGTTATAAGCATCTTGTACATAAACCTGCAAGGGAACTGGCAGTTGTTGGGCAACCGGTCCGGTCTGATTGTTTCCGGCCACGATAGCGATAGTAGACGGGGTACCGGCATTCACCTGGATATTGCCGGTAACATCTGCAATTCCGCCGCCAGTAACCGCCCGAATTACTGCATTGCCCACGGTCTGCGCCTGGAAGGTTGTGCTTGGTCCTGGATTGGGAACAAATGTGCCTAAAGTAGAACCAATGAACGACCAGGTAACGGATTGGTCACCCAGATAATTATTATCCCGATCATAACCGCTGGCATAAAGAGTAACCGACTGTCCAGCAGATAAGTTAAGAGAATTAATCTCGTTGCCACCCGGACCAGAGGCATCTTGAATAACAATATAATTTAACCCTCCACTGGTCACCGTGATGGTGCCGGTGGCATCATTGATCAGCGTGGGAGAAGTGGTGATAATTTGTCCGCTACCGGGTTGGGTTGGACTGTAAATAATCTGACTGGCTGGTCCAGAAGGGACTCCAGCTAAACCGACCCCCGACCAGGTAACCGCCGAATCGCGTCGGAAATTACCCATGGCATCGTAAATAGCCGCATATAGCGTGATGGAGGAATCGGTGGTCATGGTGAAAGTTTTTTCTCGATACGCCTGTCCACCACCATTGGCCTGGTCGCGAATCACAATGGAATCTGCCGGTCCTAAATTGACTGTCAACAAACCTGAATAATCTTCAAGTGATCCAAAAGTTAAATGGATGGTACCACTGCCGATTTTATTGGCGCGGAAGAGCACCGTATCATCAGTAATCGTGTGGTTGCCGTTTTCAAAAAAGCCTAAATTTGAGGGCGAAATGGTCCACTCTCCATTCACCACCCCTAAATAATTATTACTGGCATCGAACTGGCTAGCGTAGAGAATAAGCGTTTCACCAGCGCGGAAAGTTCTACTCCCCAGTTCAGCACCACCAGGTGTCAGGGTAATACGCAGGGATGACGCAGATCCACCTGATACAGAAATAGTCCCCGTGGCATCGCCGGTTACTCCCGGTTGAGCAGGTACCCGCACCGTGATGGTACCAGAGCGTCCGCTCACAGTTGGCCGATAAAAGAGAGAAGCGCCTGGAAGATCGGTATACGCCGGAACCAGATTGCCGGTGGTTGACCAGGCAGCATTGCTGATGTCGCCGATATAGTTTCCATACTGGTCGAATCCCGCCGCATACAGAGGAAGAGTAATATCGGTAGTAATACTGCTGTCGCGACCACTCATGATCAGACCAGTTCTATTCGCACCACTGTAGATGGCTAAATAATTTAAAGCAGCGGGAGTAATGGTAAAGTTCTGAGTATTGGCACTCTTGCCATACCCATCACTTACCGTAAACACTACTCCACTCTGGCTGATGGTAACATTTACGGTAAAGCTAATTGTGCCATTAACCAATCGAGTGGGATTAGCGGAAAGATAATTGACTCCCGGTGCGGTACTGGATAAGGTAACCTGGCGACTGGAATTAGTAGCCGGATTATTGAAAGCATCATAGCCGGTAACCTGAAGCACGATATTATCTCCAGCGGCATAGGTACCTGACTGTGGAATAAAAGTGTAATAGGAAATGCTGTCAGGACGAAGGTTGAAGGTGTATTGAAGTGATGGTAATGCCCCAAAGATAACATTAATAAGATCTGGACCAGATGCGACACTTTGTGAGACTCGATAAATGGCCGAGGCTATTCCGTTGGTTCCCGTCTGAGGCGAAATAGATTGTAGTCCATTGGAAAAAAGACCGGTACCCTGAATCCTTTGAAACGTAATGAATTGTCCGGAAATAGGATTACCATGAACATCCTGTAGAAGTACGGTTAAGGTCTGATTCTGATTGACGGTAACATTTCGAGTAGTGGCATCCTGGGCCGTCAATGAACTGGGAGTGCCCACATTGACCGTAATCGTTCCACTCTGTCCGGTAACTCCAGGAGTGCCGTCTTTTATTCCAACGACCGTGAAACTACCCGCTCGATTATCAGTAACGGTCACATTTACACTTGATCCTCCGCCAAAAGAAAGAGTACTGCCGGGTGAAAATACCGCTGTGGATGATCCCTGTGCCGTAAATACGATATTATCGTTATTATTAACCGCATTTCCATAGATATCCCGTGCGGTCACGGTGAAATTCACCCCAACACCGGCAGTAGTAGTCTGTGGTCCAGAAGGAGTAAATTGATAGTAACTCACGCTGGTCAGTAATGAAATACTATAAGTCTGGGTGAGTACCCCTGGATAAGTGACATCTATAGTTTCGGGACTGAGAGAAATATTTGTCCCCAACGTATAGATCACCTCCACCGATCCATCCGGACCAGTAGTCCCATTCGTGGATGTTAATCCACCAAAAGTACCGCTACCATAGGTGCGGGTAAAAGTCAAATCTTCCCCGCTGATACCATTGCCGAATTCATCCACCAAACGGGCCCGCAAGACACGATTGGTACCCACCGTCCCACTGCCATCTCCACTAATTTTTATAATAGCATCCGGGTCAGCTGGAACAACGGTAATCAACCCGCTCTGGCCAGTAATCTGGCTGTTCACAGTATTCACGGCGCGCAGCGTAAAACTGCCAACTCGCTGGTCAGACACACGAAACTGCACACTATCCTGCCCATCAAAGGAAACCGGATTGGTCCGGTTGAGGGTAGCCGTCGTACTCCCTATAACTGATAAATTTATACTGCCAGTATTGGGCGCATTATTCCCAAATTGATCGCGAGCATAGATCACGTAATCGCGGCTATCGCCGGCCTGCATGGTTGAATCAGTGGCCGGAACAAAACTATAATAGCTCACCGCCCCGGGTACCGTGATCACTGTAAAATTCACACTGTCTTCCCGACTGCTGACAATCAGGGCTGTTACTTCATAGGTATCCACCAGAGTACTGGTGTACAAGGTGGCTTCAGCTATCCCTGTTAAAGCACTCTGAACGGTAACACTATCCGGATTTCCGTTAATAGTGCCATCTCCTGAACGGAGAATAAAACGGATATCTTCATTATTCAAATTATTCGAGTACTGGTCAGTCACTCTTACTCGCAGGAGTTGACTATTTCCAGGAACCAGACTATTAGTATTGCCACTGACATAAATTAAAATCTGTGCGGCATCCGGTTCAACGGTAATCAACCCGCTCTGGCCCGTTACTCCGGGCGAACCCACTTTCACCCCCACCACCGTGAAACTGCCTACAACCGTATCCGTCACCGTAAAATTCACAGTGGAATCATTCGCAAAGCTCACCGGCGGAACAGGATTAAATACCGCTGTGGTGGAACCTGAAGCGGTTAAATTTATATTATCAATATTGACCACTCCATTACCATAAATATCCCGAGCCGTTACGGTAAAGTTTACCCCCACTCCAGCCGTGGTAGTCTGCGGACCAGAAGGACTAAATTCATAGTAACTTACTGCCCCGGGTAATAACGGTAAGGCCAAGGTATCCAGCAGTCCATTAAATTCCACCTGAATACTATCATTGACAAAGACGATGGAAGTGCTGGCTCTGTATAATGCCTCTGCCATACCATTGACGCCAGTCGTTACCGAAATACTATTGGTCCCGCTGCTCGGGAAAATTCCGCTCCCGTTAAACCGTGTGAAAGTAACCAGGCTGTCCCGCAAATAATTCCCGTAGACGTCTTCCAACCGCACCTGTAGCAATCGTTCCGCCCCCACCTCAATGGGATCTTCAGTAACACCAATCACCACAAAATGATCCGCATTATCTGGAACTAACGGCAGAGTAAAAGTGGTGCTGACACTGCCAATACTTACCTGAATGACATCCGGACTACTGCTTACCTGGGTGCTGGCAGCAAAATCAACAGCAATCTCTCCATTGACGTCGGTAGTTATCGTCGTATCGGCATTACCAGGTGTTCCGAAATATCCATTTCCTCCAGAAGTTCGCGTGAATGTCACAGAGCTTCCACCAATCGGATTATTAAACTCATCTTCCAGGCGTACTTGAATGGTTCGATTAGTTCCCACCGTTAGTGGAGTTTCAGCACTCAATTTTACAAAATGGTGGGGATTGGCAGGAGTAACAGTCACGGTCCAGCTGGGATTGGCAGTAGCATCCTGTATGCCAATGCTATCAAGTCGGGCATCGATTCGGGAGGCGTAATTCCTACTATCTATTGTAGTTAGGGTTTGAATAAAATTAACTCTCAAGGAATCGATAATTTCAAAGTTATCCGTTTGGATGATTAAAGAATCAGACTGATAATACCAGGTGGCAAATCCCCTTTGGGTAGGAGCGTTGGCCGAATTCTGGATGAAGGCCTGATTCCCATTGATATAGACTCCGATCACAGTGGGAGTAAAACTGGTAAACGGATTAGCGATGGATAGTCGATCTATTTTACCCAGTCCGGTGGTCTGAGATGGAAAGATGCTGGATATCTGGTATCTGAATTGTCTCAGTGCGGTACTGGCCTGCACGGCAGTGGGACTGATAGCGGCATCAGCCCCATCGCTTGCTAACCCAATATTGTCGGGATGAAAAAGAATGGCAGAAAATGGACTTATGGAACTAGTTGAATCAAAGCTAAACTGTACGAAATTTGTACCTGATTTTATTCCTACAGTAGCTAATTCTCCCTGATCAGAATGTGATGAGTTATTATATTGAAATTTGATTAAATTAGTAGTCTCATAAAGAATAACTTCAATAGTTAGATTTTTATCGTTATTAGGACCAGGAATTTTTACCACCGCATAATTCCACAAAACTATAAATTGTCTGTGTGGTTCTGAACCAATGACTTTCCAAGTAACAGAAGGAGTAGATCCTGCAGTCAAATCATCCCAAAAAGGTGCGATAACTGTATTTGGTACCGCTGCAGATAATTGTACATTATTCGGATAAGAACTAAGCAAATTATTAAAGCTAATAAAACCATTTGTCGAAACATAAACCTGATTATAAGAAACACCATAAAACATAAAGTTAAACGGAATAATTATAGGACCAAATACCTCATCATCTTGACCTTGAAGAATTGAAGTGCCATCTGCTATATCGATCCATCCAAATTGTACAATTGGTTCAGGTAGCTTTGAATCAGTCCACATATACCCATAGCTATCATCGCCGCCCTGATTGGCGAATACGCCGGATATGATAAAAAAAGAGGCACCTACTAAAAGCAGTATTTTTTTAATCATATGATTTTACCTGTAACTAATTTTCGGTTTGAATTTGACGGGCCGGGATAATCCCGCTGGAGATAACGGGTGAGGAGGTCTCAATCCCGCTCTCCGTAACCTGCACGGCACGGATTTGTACTTCAACCGGCCCCATCTGACCATTGGCCAGATTAGAATGGCAGCTTAATTCCAGCACCTGATTGTTTTCAATCAATCCTTCCCGGAAAAGCAGGATCAATCCCTCCGGGGTGATTTGCCAGGCAATTACCGAATCCCGCGCCGGAACCGCCGAATCGTTCAATAACCAGAGCGAGCGGTTATCAATGGCCATAGAAATTGGCACCAACTGCACGTCGGATGGAAAAGCGATCAACAAACCTGCTGGCCGAAGTGTGGCACGCCAGGACATATTTACCTGTACATCCGCCTGCAAAGCCGCTAATTCGATCTGCAAGGGATTGGATTGAGCAAAAATTACCGTGCTGGAAAAAACCAACATCATCAAAATAAAAGTTCGATACCTCATGGCAGATTTCCCCATGTTACCATTCATTGCAAATTATCGGTGAATGGAGTAGAAAGGTGTGACTAGAGTCACAACAATTGACTTTATTTAATAGCTGTAAATACTTGTCCAATTATTTAGTTATCGCCTTGATTAATGACAAAAATTCTCTTCCGTCGTTCTCCACCAGTTTGTAATTATTCTTGGCTTTGGTGTACTGTGGATTAATCCGAATAGCTTCCTTGAAATTCTGCAATCCCTTGAGAAAATGTTCACGGCACAACAGCAGATGAATCAACGCCAGATAATTCCACATATCAGCATAATCGGCATTGGTTTCTAAAGTTTGAGAGAATTTGTCTTCGAAATAAAGCAATTTATCCACATCAAGACGATCCTGTAAATATCGCAACCAGAGGTAGAACTCGTACCCCACTAACTCCGGCAGCATTCGCTGATAAAACAAGCGATGGCGATAATCATATATCAACGTCTGGATCTTGCTATAATTTTTGGCGGCGAATGCTTTTCGCAACTCAGCAATTACCGCTCGATCATCATCATTCCCGACTTTCTCAATTTTATTCAGGATGATATTTAAAAAATCCAGGTTTTTCTGTACATCTTCGCTTTTATCCTGGGTTCTTAAATAACTGATTCTTTTAAAAATAGCAGCGGCAATATTGAAATAGGCCTCCTTATATTTTGGATTCAGTTTCACGGCATGTCGGAAATGATTTAGGGACTGAATATAGTTTTTCTGCTCCAGCATCACCATTCCCAGCAAATTATATAAATCGGGATAGGGTAGTTCATCCTTCACCAGCTCCTGCAATATTTCTTCAGCATCTTTGTAGTTTTTTTGATAGAAATAACAGCGGGCCAGGGCAATATGCGCACTGTAATATTTGTTATCCAGAGCGATGCATCTTAATAGATGCTGCTGACATTTGTCAAAGATATGAAGGGAAAGAAAGATAGCCCCCAGACGATAATGAGCAATCGCATTATCAACCTTTTGTAGAATGTCTGATAATTCGAAATATGTTTTTAGACTGGCAATCACGCTGCGATGGAATTGATCCAGACTTTGTCGCAAGCGACTTTCTCCGCCGCCGGAAGATCCCGAACCTCGCCTCTCATAACGATTCTCCTCCGCATATAGTAAACGTCCCTGCTCAAATACCTCGGTACGAATGATTCCATCTTCAATGTTTGTAGCGGTTTGAAAGTGAAATTTCCGATTGCGAATAGAAATATTTTGATTTAGACCGATATCCGCCATAAACTCTGCATTTTTTTAAAAAATATAAACAATCCACCCCTTAATTACAACTCAATTGAATCAAAAATCGGGCGAAATCATCTACTTATATGACCACGATTTGAAAATTTTTAAACACCAATCAGGATTTACACCTTATCAAAACATAATTTAAAATATACTCCATCAGAAAATTTCCGGGTCGGTTTCTGTGAAATAAGTAATTGAAAGTGAAAGAGATGGATAATTCGTTAAAATGTATTCCGGATGAATTTCTTACCGTACAGATGGTCGGCTCTGCTTTTAAATTACTTTACCAACAGAATATCAATTTTTTAGGGTTGAATTTTTTGCTTAGCCTCCTGGCGTAGAGTAAGAGCTTTCTGTAATTTATTTTTCGCCCGTTTTCTAACCGATTCATCCAGATTAAACCGCAGGGCCTGGTCTGATAATTGATAGGCCTCCGTCCATTGTCCCTTCTGAACCGCAATTTCCGCCATTTTTACCAAACATTCGATCTCATTCAAATGATTATTCTGGGGGAGTTGTTGAATTTCGTTTAGCAATTCCTGATACAATCGGTGACTGATTTCCCATTTTCCCAGACGAAATGCTGCCGACGCCAGACTCCATTTGAAAAAACGGCTGGAAGGATATGCTTCATGATTCTGCAGGGCTAAATGAAAAGCCTCCTGGTACTCTTTTTTATCCATCAAAATCCACACCAGCTGGTCTCGCCCTACCTGACGGATATATTCTCCCTTCTCAATCGCTTTGTAAATCATCGCAATGCCCTGCTCCCGTTGATCAGAAAGGAAAGGCAACCATAATAAAAATTCAGCCTTGGCACTTTTCCAGTATTTAAAACTCCCAATCCCTAAATAGGCATCATAAAGCAGACTATCCAGTGCGATTGCCTCTTCTAAAAAACCCACCCCTCGACTGGCATCCTTATAGGCCGAGAGCCAGTTACCTATCTTCATTTTCATGAAACTTCGATAAATAAAAGCACTCCCCTTGTAAAATAAAATCCAGCTATCCACCTGATCAGCAGTTTGCAGTGATTCGGCTAACTGAATAGTTCGCTCCGCCAGACGATAGAAATCCTGCTCCCTTTCATAGTCTTCGGCATCCAGCATCTGCGCCTGCAAATTGGCCGCTTTATAAAAATATCCTACCGGATGATGAGGATAAGCCTGAATAAGCTGTTCGAAAACTCGATCTGCTTCCTTGAAACGATTCGTATACGACAAATCCAACCCCTGCAGAATCAAACTTTTTATGGAATCATCTTTCGGATTCAACCCCGCCAGCAAATGCCCCCACCAGAGAAAAATAAAGCCAACGGAACAAATAGTTTTCACTCTTAAAAACATGAAACTCCTTCTATCTTTTTCCACAGAACTGGCTGTTCTCTCTATTCTCCCGATTGAGAAATTTTGAGCTCAGTTTTCCAGCGCGCTGAAGCACAGTGACTACCAGTCAAATAGTTTAAAGTTAAAAGCTTATAGTTAGTAGTTGAAAACTTTGTGAGTCGACAATCGACCGACAATTTTTATCCATCATCTAATCTCAATCTTTATAAACTATACACTATAGACCATCCACCTGCCGATCGTCTGTATCAAAAATTTTCACTTTACCTAATTGTGTCAGGCCGCTCAGCAATTGCTCAGCATCACCGACCACCACAATAATCATTTCATTTACGTTAATCCAACGATTGGCCATTTCGAAAATGTCCTGTTCATTTACCTGTGAGATTCTTTTCAAATATTGATTCCAATAATTCTCACCCAGCCCATACAATTTTTGTTTCAAAGCTAAGCCGGCAATTGAGGCTGGTGTTTCATTCTGCAATGGAAAAATTCCCATTAAAAATCGTTTAGCGTTTTCCAATTCGTAACGAGGGACAGTCTCCTGCTGAATTTTTTGCAGTTCCTCCCGCAAGGCTTCAATAGCTGCAATTGTTACCTCCGCCCGAACTTCAGCACTGGCAACAAAGGCTCCACTATCTCCATATGTCTCCAGATTGCTGTAAGCACCATACGTATAACCTTTTTCTTCGCGCAGATTGAGAAACAATCGACTGCTGGCTCCTCCCCCCACGATTTTGTTTAGCACCAGCATTTTCTCAAAATCCGAATGCCGACGGTAGAATAAACGATTCCCGGCTAAAATATTCACCTGCTGTGATTGCGGGCGATGGATTAAATGAATTTCATTGGAAATAACCGCTGAAGGAGCTGGAAACGCTTTCGGCCGCCACCCACTGGATGTCCAATCACAAAATTTTTTCTCCACCAGACGAATCGTCTCGGATGGATCGAATTTTCCAGCAATCACTAAATAGGAATTTTCCGAAGTGAAAGCCAGCTGGTGATGCGTTATTAAATCATCCCGCACAATATTCTGAATAGATTGGGAGGTGCGATGTGATGCATATGGATGAGGTGTATATAGAGCTTTCTCCAGCCGACGGTGGGCTAAAAATTCTGGAGAGCTTTTTTCGTTTTCCAAATCGGATAACTGCTTAAATTTTTCTTTTTCAACTTCCATTAGCGGAAAAAGTGGATACAGCACCAATTCCCTGAGAACGTCAAGTCCCTCTTCCAGATGCTCCTGCAAGAACTCACCATAAAGGATAAAAAAATCTTCATTGACCATAACATCTAATTCACCACCCACTTGTTCAATTCGATCGACCAGGTGATAATAATCTTGATGAAGCGTTCCTTTTTTCAGGGTGCTGGCCACTAATTGCCATAAACCCGATTTCTCCGATGGATCATGCTTGGTGCCTACCGGCAGGCCAAGTCTCAGGTAGACTTTGGGCAACTGCGGCTTTTTAATCAGCATGAGAGTCAACCTATTCGATAGGTTTTTCTCCTGTATCGTCGGGAAACGAAATTCCAGAATTCTTTCATCAATGGGAGGTTTCATGAGCGTACTATCCGATACATTATTATATACCATTCAACTTTTTTCGATGATCTGTTATCAACTTTATTGAGTAAACTTCTCCAACTGAGGATACACTTCAATCACTGATCGTCGCGCCGGACTCAGATACTCCCTGGCTGCCCTCTGTATCTCGGCCGTCGTGACCCCTTTAAAACGTTCTAATTCCGTAAAAAAACGCTGCGGTTGATGAAAAATGGTTTCATACAGACACAGTACATCTGCCAGTGATCTTACCGTTTCTTGTTGGGAATAGAAATCGGCCTGCACTTTGTTTTTCGCTTTTTCCAATTCACTATCGGAAACCCTCGATTCGGCCAATTTCTCTAATTCAGAGTGAATAGCCTTTTCCAGTTCACTTATCTTTTTTTCTGGATGAAGCTGCGCAAAGAGAAAAAACAACCCGGGTCCAAATTTTCCATCCTGACCACCGGCCACATGTAGAGCTAACTGTTCTTCTTCCACCAGCTTTCGATAAAAGCGCGAGCTCTCTCCATCAAATAAAATTTTTTCCAGTAATTCCAGCGGATAAAAATCAGGATGAGTGCGTTCCGGAATGAGCTGAGAAATCAGCAAAGCTGGAAACGGAGCAAAAGGATCATGATAAGTGAATCTGACTTCCTGCTGTCGGAGCGGTTCACTCAGATCGACCCCGGGCACTGGTTGGCCAGCTGGGATGTCCGCAAAATATTTCCTGACCCAGTGATAAGCGGTCTGCCCCTGAAAATCTCCCACAATGGCCATCACCGCATTATTGGGACGATAATATGTGTCATGAAAAGCCTTGACATCTTCCAGAGTGGCGCGATCCAAATCCTCCATCGAACCCATGATGGAATGCTTATAAGCAAAGTTGGAGTAAGAAATGTAATCTTTCAATTCATAAATCACCGGCATATAAGGTTGATTATCGATCCGCAGGCGTCGTTCTTCTTTTACCGTCGCCCGCTGATTTTCAAAATTCTCTCTGGTTATTTTCAGTGATCTCATCCGATCGGCTTCCAGCCATAATGCCAGTTCTAATTGATTGGCCGGAATGACCTCCCAATAATTGGTGCGATCCTGACTGGTAGAGCCGTTAACTGTTCCTCCCACATCGGTTAGCAGCTTGATATGTTCTGCCTTGCCCACATTTTCAGAGCCTTCAAACATCATGTGTTCAAACAAATGGGCAAAGCCACTCTTGCCTGGTTGCTCATCCTTTGATCCCACCTTATACCACAAATCTACTGCTACCACCGGTGCCTGATGATTTTTCAACATGAGCACTCGCAGGCCATTCTCCAACCGGAAACCGACCAACTGAGATTCCTCTGGTTCGGAAGTAAATTTAGTGTGAAAGGTAAACGTTTTATCTTTACTCATGATTTACCTGACTTCTCCCCAAAAATCCTGACTCTTAAAGAAAAGTAATTACTCATTTCTATTGACTGATCGGTGATCTGTTTTTTTTCTATGATTTTGTTCCACTTTCTATATTCTCAAACCCCTCAGCTTTTATAAGCTGGTGAACGAAAACTAAAAATACACTAACAGGGCGTCTGGTAAAACTTTAAAAGATAAAAAAATAAGGTGAGAAAATACAGCGCTATTGCACTTCTGCCAAGTCAAATCTTAAAATAAAAAAATACAAAACCTACCTTCTTTTAAGTCGCCACTCTAAAAAATAATCTTTTATCCACCATACTTCGCAAAAGGATTTTCGTCTTTGCTGATATATTATCACCTGACTGTTTTCTCATTCGGCAATCAGAGGCATCATCCATGGTACTAACGGACGATGGCCAACTTTTCGATTTTCTCCACTTTATGAGATCCATCATCAGCCGTAATCTTATACAGGTAAACCCCATTGGCAATCAGATCGCCATCCCAATCACGTCCATCCCAACCCTGCTGGGGCAATTTATTGAATCCCTGAGAAGCGAAATCTCTAATCTCATAAATTTTGCGACCGGTAACGGTGTAGACGCTGATGGTGACTTCCGCTGCACCACCGGGAGATACCAATTGAAAAGTAAAGTGGGTGCGGTCGCTGAAAGGATTCGGGAAATTCACCACTTCCATCAACTCTAATTTATTGGCGGTACTGGTTCTGAACGTTATTTCCCGTTCAGAATAGTTATTTAAATTATCCCAACATTGAATCTTGGCCTGATGGGTTCCCCCGGAAAGAGCAGGCAGGGTATACTCCAGCTGTCCCTGACGATAACTATCTTTATCATATACAAAAAATTCGGTGACATCCTTTTTTAAGTTGCCATCAATTACAATTTCAATTCTATGACCAATCTCTCCAGTGAGATTAATTCCACTGTCATCCTCCAATCGGACAATCAGGGTAGGTTGAGTATTGACAAAATCGCCATCGAAAAAATTGGGATTATCTTTGAATGACACCGCGATATCCGGACCTTTTTGATCGGTAATCTGAGTCTCAGTTCCATAAAGGATAATCTGATCATTATAACCAATAGCATCCGTTCCGTTTTCGCTCCAGGCGTAAATACTCAGTCTTCCGGTAGCGGAGGAATCATACCGTATAGATTTGGGTATAATAAAATTGCCGGTAAGTTCTCCATCCCTTACTGTTACCAAACCTTTGAAAATAGTTCCCCCATTATAAGTATAATCATAGCGCACATTTCCATCTATCACGAAGCGCTTCTGAGTGGCATCAAAGACCTGCAATACAGCCGTTCCTTGAAAATCACTCAAAGCATTTCCATTTGAATCAACAATCCGGCCCTGCACAGTGACGGTGGAGAGCGCTTTAAGGGTATCGGGTTGGATGGACTCTATCTGGATAAGATGTTGTGGATCGGCCAGGCTGAGAGTTGGATCGGCATAAAGATGATACTTTTGAAAGTTGATGCTGAAACTGCTGGCATCTAAGAATGCCTCGCCCACCAATCGGCTTTTTAAATTTTCCACTTTATTATTAAACAGATAGTGGTAAAAATAGAGGGTAAACACCGTATTACCGGTGACATACACCGGCCGACTGGCAGAAACGATCCCGATGCCACCCTGGCGGGAACGCCACATTAACTCCTCACTCATCGAGGGACGGGAGGGATTGTCAAACTTTCCCCAGGTGCAGGTAGCGGCTACCCATAAGGGCAGCCGATAATCATTCTGGAACTTGGGGAGATCTCTTGAACGATTGAGAACAGATTCATGGGCCCAGGTATCTGGATCGCCATGACCAAAAAAATTAATCATCAACGTACCACGGTTAATCTGGTTGATCAAATCTTCAGTTGCTTTGGGTTTCCAGCGGCCCAATCCTCCCGGTACCTGCTCATAGTCATGCAGATATATTTTGCTGAGATTAAATTTATTGGGAATATACAATTTCACGATGTCTTCTGTGGGCTTCAAATGGTACGAAAGTTCATGAATTGACCCGGCTCCACCCCGTTCATCATCGGATACAAAAGTTAGCCAGGTCTGCCAGCCATTTTTTTCGTCATTAAAAATAAAGGAGTCTTCATATTTTTCTGCCTTATCCCGATAAACCTCAATCTGCTGCAGATCATTTACTGGTAGTCGACCAATAGCTAACCAGGGATCGATATTGCTTAAATCCCCGCTCATTCCCAGCGCCACATAAAAATTGTCGGTCTCACGGCTATCAATTTCTCCCGCACTGGTGATTTCAAAGGGAGGTATATAGCTTTTGACGTCCCGCAAACGGATGGAGCGATAGTCAAAATGGCCATCTCCAAAGAGTAGCACATATTTCAAAGTGTCTTCCCAGTTCTCATATACATATTTAATAAAATCACGAATGGCGGTCACATCCCGTACCGACGAGGAAAATTCCTGGTAGATATGATCCAGAATGACTCGTTCAGTTTCCATACGATTCGGAACTTGGCTCTCTCGCCAGTCTTCTAAAAACTGTGCCGCGTCATAAAACTCATGTGGGGTAATGATCAAAAATTTAGCTTTCCGAGATGGATCTCGTAAATTCGGATGGTTCTCCAACCGTTCTATTGAACTAACATTCTGAATAATAGTCGGTGAAAAAACCAGATAATCCTTACCCTGATAAATGGCCGATATTTCCTGAAACCGGACTGTCGATCCATTCTGGAGCGGGACTATTTTTTTAACATCAGCGTAATTACTGATATCCCATACCTCATTTTCCCCGGCCGGTAATCCGGTGACCTGATATTCGACCGATTGATTTGGCCATAGAATTTTCCTGAAGCGTAAAAAATTATTCTCAGCCACAAAAGGGCGCTTGATGGAAACTTCAAAATTATCAAGATAGACTTCACATCCTTCCAGATTTCCGATATGTTGAACTTCCAGGGAATTGTTACCTCCCTGAATGGCAGCCAGGGTGGAATTCTGATAACTTCGCACCACCGTAGCATTATTGGTAAAAAATAAATTATCAAGAATGATCTGATTGTTGGTTAATACTTTCAAATTATAACGGAAAGTTTCGGTGGTGCCATAAAGACTGCCAGAACCACCATGAAAACGAAATTCAATCTTCAGCGAATCATTGGCAATGTTCTGAGGCAAGTGAAAAGTGGCCGTTTTTTTATCATTTAGACCGGTTAGTTTTAACCAGTACCAATCCAGTCCCGATGATAAGATATTGTGTTCATCCTGTTCAAAATGATAGTAATCCCAAAAAGTGGTTTGGAGCGTTGCATTGGGTAATTGAGGCGAGGTAATCAGAGATATGCGCTTTCCCGGTTGATCATTAAAATTAAGCAAATAATAATTGGTATCATCATACGGAAACAAAGAAGGATAGTAGGTGCTAAAATATTTGCTGTCCGGATTCCCATAATAATCCCAGCGAATCCGGCCGCTGACTATCTGAGGTATCCAGCCTCCCAAGCCTTTGCCGTAAAAAAGGATGGCATCGTTATCATCCAAAAAACCATTCTGATTATCGTCTTTCACGACCACCGCAATTTCATTGAGATCGGTTGGGCGATAATCTGTCACTTTATAGGGCAAGGGAAATCCACCTAAATTGTATAGATGTACATTATTGACTGGCACAGCATTTATGTCGACGCCTGCCGAACGCAAAAAAGCCCCGGTGATTTGATAAATTCCCTCCTCTTTTATGGGAATGCGGAACCAGTCTCCACTACTAAAATCATAATTCACCGCTGTTTTCCGCAATGCCGTTGTTTGGGGAGAGAAAAAAATTTCGGCCTGTTCAGGATTAGCCAGTTTCTTTTCCAGTAACATCCGTTCATTTTGGGGGAGAGGTCGGGACGAAAGCCCCATCGTTCCATTATTAAACTGAAAATTAATGCGCATTACCTTATAAATTTGGACCTGATGAGCAGCAGGAATGTACTGCACTGGATAAATTTTTAATGGGACAACATTTACTCCTCGAAAGTTATATTCCTCACCGATTACCACTTCACCACCTGGAAAGAGCATGGGAGAAGAATAAATTTCTTGGTCAATGGGCAGAACAGTGGATGCTTTACCCGATTGTAATCCACCCAGCGGTACAATATCCAGATTATGGCGCTCTTCTTTTTCGATTACCAAAACCTGATAGATGATTTCAGCACCCGCCGGCACTGCTAAACGGGTTTCAAAATGGGGAACAGCCGGCTGACCGGCGGACCCATGAAAAACAGCCCCGGTGAATTGGAACAGAGTATATGACTGACCATTTTGTTCAATTCCAGTTTCCTGCAAATCTTCTATACGATATTCAATTGTGACTGATTGAGGGGTTTGCTGTACAGAAGTGACAATAGCTAACAAGGCCAGAGGAAAAATCAGGTTCAATCCAATTATCCAGCGATATATCCTCATTAAAAAACTCCTGAAAAATTTATGATGTTTGTATTCATTTTTACTATTTACTATTCATAAAATTTTTAAAAAGAATGACTTTTAAATCGATTTAATATAAACGAGTTCCCGGTTATCAACAAATGCAAAATTAAGTACTCTCTGGAAAATGTCTGAAGACCCGAAATGCCAGTTTTTATTCTATTCAACAAATTTTTCCTATAAGACATGGGAAATCATCTCATTCTTTAGATTAGCATCAAATCAGAGAATAATGGGTCAATGCCTCTGGATCATCATTCTACTACTTTTCTTTTCCAATAAATGAATAAGTATTGGTAAATATCAGGGAAAGGTTTTGGTTTTCGTCGAATCCCGGTCGCACTGATTCATCGCTAATCGTCTCAACTTATAAACGCCTTAGAATCCTCAGAAAAAAGATAATAACTGATGTTAGTCATGTTCATATTACTTTTTTAAAAAACTAATGGAAGATAGATATTTTTTGAATATGGAATTCACAAATAAATAATTATTAGAAAACATATTTCAGGTTGAGGCGACCAATGGTAAAATATTGCTGGGCACTATTTATATCGCGATAAACCCGCGGAGCCACGGAGGCATACAGATTGAGATGGCGACCCATTGTGTAGCTCAGCGAGAGCCGCGGACTGAATGCCAGGTAATCCCGCACCAGATTTTTCTCGTTCATCAGGTTCCATTCTTTTCGTATATACCAATTGACCGCCGGAGATATTTCCAAACCTTTTATTCGCACATAAATCAACGCAATATCCAGATAATGGCTTACTAATTCCCGACTGACCTGCTGCGCAAAAAGTTCTTTAAAAAACGTCCCATTATCTTCTTTCTCTAATTGATAAAGAGTCTGAATTTTTAATCCATCACTGAGCTTAATGCGCAATGTATCGGTAAAGATTAATTTGCGAAATAGATAACTGCGAACCTCGGGCAAAATTTCTTCGAAATCATACACCGTATAATTGGCAAGAATTTTCAACTGATACACATTTTCGAAATAATCACTCAACTGATGAACAAAGGTCGTTGCTAATTGATAAATGCGATTCCAGTTGTTATTGGCACTGCGAGTTGGAAAAATATAGATTTGATGGTACAAATAAAGATTGCCTTTCAACTTCATCAGAAAATAAGGACTGAAACGATGACTATAATCCAGGTCGGTGATAAAACGGACATCATCTTCATCGATACCCTGGCTGGTATCAGGTGAGGAATACTCGTACTTCGTATATGAAAAATTGAGCAGAGTTTCATCAGCCCGACTTATTTTCCATCCCCATCGGAGATGAAAAGCAGCCTGCAGGCCATCGATATCGGTGCGGGCTTCCCGGGATGTTTCGGAACGGCGGGATGATAAAGTGGTGATTTGCGCGGTGTTGAAAGCGAAATAAGTCATCATTCGGGAACCGCTATAAAGAATACTGAGACGATTCGCATAGTTTAATTCCTGGCGATGATTGATAAGACCAGGATTGCTCTGTGTAATATCACGGTTCTGTAATTTCGTTTCCACCTGGAAAACGGTCACTTTTGAGAAATGATAGCGCAAATCGTTATAGAGATAGCGAGAATTAATACCAACATCTTCCAATATTTTATCCTCGTTACTGCCAGTGGGAGGAAGGGGATACATGTTATCCACCAGTTCATATCCAACCTGTATGGAGTCACTGGCCAGAGAAGAAAACTCTTTGCGAAAAGAAATAAAATAGCGGTGCTCCTGATTTTTCCTGTCCGGAAAGAAATAGAAGGAACTAAATCCATCGCTGTTGTTAATATATCCGCTCAGATCATAATTTTTGATTTTCATTCCGATCTGTGAGTACCAACCCTGATCCCGATATTTATAAATATCTTCAGTGGTCCATCCTAAACCGGGTAAAAGCGTAATTTTGGGATGAGGCAGGTAATGAACCTCCTGATAGAGCAAATGTTTGCTAAACTTGATGAAGGAATTTTCATCAGAGAAGGTCTGAGAGCGTAATTGACTGGCGGTACTCCAGGTCTCATTCAACCGATATGTCCAGGAAGCGTTGAGATTATTCTCATCCCGCCATTTATTTCCATAGGTGCTCCCCAAAAAAAGATTACTATTGAATCGCTCCGTAATCATGAAATGTGAACGGGAATTCACTCTAAAATCCCAGTTCAATCTTCCCAACCAATACCAGCTTAAATTATCTTTGGATAAATTGAGATTATACTCATTTTCTTGAGCATAAACCGTAAAGAAGAAACTGCATGAGAGCAGAAGAGATGTTTTTAAAATTCTTTTTAGCATGAAAAAAAATTGCCGCTGAAATTACGAAATAATCAACCTGTTCGATGACAAAACAATCTACAGATTTTTATTTACCTTCAATAATATAAACGTCCTCTTTCTCTTTTTTCATATTGTATTTTTCGCGGGCAATTTTCTCCAGGTATTGGTTATCATGTTTCAATTTTTCAATCTCTTTCTGCAAACTATCGTTCTGTCTCACCAATTCTTCTTTTTGTTGTAATAATTGATTCCGTTCCTGCCGGAGCGAAAACAGTTTTATCATGGATTTACTTCCAGTAAAGAAAACCACCACCAGCATCAGTACCAGTATCGAAATTATCCATTTCAGGGTTTTCCGCTTGCGCTGGCTCTCGCTGCGATAAGATCGGGATTTTGAATAGAAATAGTTTTTAGACTTATTCATTATAACACTTTGAAAAGAAGTTAAAAAGTAACTCTGCCATTTATTCTGCTCGGTTTTAAAACGTCATGTAAAAATTGTTAAAACTTAAAAAAATGTTAAGGTGTATGCAATATAGGAAAGTAAAGATTTTGTGACATATGAAAGAACTAAAAATAGGAGTAAACTCATCATCGTTGAATTGGCTTCCCAACCAGCAGAGATAAAAAATTACAATCAGGTATGGATTGACTCATCCCTGGTTTGTGGCCAAGCAGATGAGCAAGGGTGGCAACTGTCAATTTTCAGGTAAACAGTTTACGAATTTCGGAGACAAATAAATCAATATCTTCTGCAGTGGTATCAAAGGAAGTCATCCAGCGCACTTCATTAGTAGTTTCATTCCATACATAAAAAAAGAATTTTTTTTGAAGTATAGCAATATATTCAGCAGGTAAAATAGCAAACACGGCATTCGCCTGAACCGGTTGAGTAATCTTCACTTGCGGGATCTCGCGTAGTTGCTGTTCCAGGTATTTAGCCATAGTATTCGCATGACGAGCATTTTGTAACCACAGATCATCTTCTAAAAGGCTTATAAATTGAGCAGATATAAAACGCATTTTCGATCCCAACTGCATGCCCTGCTTTCGAATGTATTTAAAGTCTTCTGCCAGGCTGGGATTGAAGAAAACGATCGCTTCTCCATACATCATCCCGTTCTTGGTTCCTCCAAAGGAAAGTACGTCCACTCCGACCTGTTTCGTCATTTCAGTGAACCGACAATTTAAACTAACCGCCGCGTTCGCCAGACGGGCACCATCCATGTGTAAATAGAGTCCATATTGACGGGCAAGTGCGGAAATTCGTTTAATTTCTTCAATGCTGTAAACCGTTCCCATTTCGGTAGACTGAGTGATGGAAATCACCCGTGGTTGAGAATGATGTTCAAAGCCAAAACCGTGTAAATGAGTCCTAATCCCTTCTGGTGTGAGTTTTCCGTCTGGAGAGGGAACGGTAAGCAGTTTACAGCCTGTATATTTTTCCGGTGCGCCACATTCATCTACCTGCAAATGAGCAATGTCAGAGCAAATGATAGAATGATAAGAGTGGGTAATGGCTTTAATTCCCAATACATTGGCTGCCGTACCATTAAAAACAAAAAATACTTCACATTCTTTACCAAAATGTTTGCGAAAGATCTGCACGGCCCGCGCGGTATATTCATCATCACCATATGCAATAACATGGCCCACATTGGCTTCTGCAATTGCTTTTAAAATGCGGGGGTGAACACCGGCATTGTTATCACTGGCGAAACCTCGAGGATGTGTCATGGGAAATGCACCTTTAAAAATTTCGTTTTATTCAACTTCAAATTTTTAAAATCAAATTTTAATAATGAAAATTATTCAGGTTGAAATGATCACCTGACTATCGTTAATTTAACGAAAAAAATGACAGCGGATTAAATTCTTTATCATTTCCACGGCCATGAAAATTAAGCATAAAAAAGTAGAAAATTCCATTATAAAAAAACCATCTTTACGCTTAATGAAAAAAGTTGTGCGGCAGGCGTTGAAAGAGGATATCGGAAAAGGCGATATTACCACTGAAGCTATCATTCCACCCGAGATCACCTTTCAGGGAAAAATTATAGCGAAAGAATCCGGGATAATTGCCGGCCTTGAGGTGGCCGCTCTGTGCTTTGAACAGGTCAATCCTGTTATCACCTTTCAGCCTCATTGTGCTGATGGACAACGGGTAGGAAAAGGTGAAATCATCGCCCTACTGAAAGGACCGGCTGGCGATATACTAAAAGCAGAACGGGTTGCTTTAAATTTTTTACAGCGTATGTCGGGAATCGCGACGCTTACTGCCAATTATGTTGCTGCTCTCGAGGGTACTTCTGCCGTCCTGTTGGATACCCGCAAGACTGCTCCCGGTCTACGGGTCTTCGACAAATGGGCGGTGCGTTTAGGAGGCGGTCACAACCACCGCTTTGGCCTGTATGATATGATTTTGATCAAAGAAAACCACATTCAGGTTGCCGGTAGTCTAACGGAGGCGGTGAATAGGGTAAGAAAACGTTTTGGTCAAAAAAAGTTCATAGAAATAGAGGTAAAAAATTTAACTGAACTTCAGGAGGCTCTCGCCTTGAAAGTCCAGCGGATCATGTTGGACAATATGAATCTGGATGACATCCGACAGGCGGTTCGCATCACGGCCGGTCGCATTCCGCTGGAAGTTTCAGGTAATGTTACTCTGGATAATATTACGGCTATCGCTCAATGCGGAGTACAATATATTTCCAGCGGCACATTGACTCATTCCGTGAAAGCCCTGGATATCAGTTTATTGTTGACTGGAACAAAATAATTTTAGAACGATTATAGAACTGTAATTTAGAAAAAATTTAATGAAATAAATCGGAGTTGATATATAATGAATTATGAAGAAACGTATCAGCAAATGAAAATGAAGTTGGGTAAATTGTTACCCGATTTTGAGATAAAGTATAAGGCGGAATTAGCTCATCAAATCAATCAATTAAAAAAACAAAAAAACGCGATTATCCTTGGCCATAATTATATGGAACCCGCCTTATACCATTCCATTCCGGATATTGTAGGGGATTCGCTGGAATTATCGCGAAAGGCTGCCCAAACGGATAAAGACATCATCGTTTTCTGTGGTGTACGTTTTATGGCCGAAACAGCCAAAATTCTGAATCCCGGTAAAACGGTCCTTTTACCGGCTAAAAAAGCGGGATGCTCTCTGGCGGAGAGCATTACGGCCAAAGATGTTCGGGACCTGAAGAAAAAATTTCCAGGTGTACCGGTGGTTACATACATAAATACCTATGCAGATGTTAAAGCGGAAAGTGACATCTGCTGTACTTCTGGCAATGCCGCTAAGGTGGTGGAATCATTGAAGAGTGAGACCGTTATTTTTATACCAGATGAATATTTAGCGAAAAATGTGGCGATGGAAACCGGAAAACACATCATTTTCCCCACCCGAAAACCACGCGCCAGAAAGGATACTGTTCTGGATTACCAGATTATTGGCTGGACCGGTCGTTGTGAAGTTCACGAAAAATTTACCGTTGAAGATATTGAAAATGTGCGAAAGCAATTCCCGGAGGTGGTAATTCTGGCCCATCCAGAATGCAGTCCTGAGGTGGTAAAAGCTTCCGACTTTTCTGGCAGCACTTCTGCCATGATTCGTTATATCGAAAAAGTTTCTGCCAAACAATATTTATTGCTCACTGAATGTTCCATGGGTGATAACATTATGGCGTCTCATCCTGAAAAGGATATGCTCCGGCTCTGCAGTGTGCGTTGCCCTCACATGAACGAGATCACACTGGAAGAAACCTTACAATCCTTACAGAAAATGCAGTACATTATCGAGGTTCCGGAAGACATTCGGATTCGAGCTTATCGACCCTTAGAACGAATGCTGGCCATATCGTGATAAAACGAAAACAATATATCTGAAAGAGCATATGACAAATGTTTTAGAAACAGAGGTGCTCATTCTTGGTTGTGGAATAGCGGGCGGGATTGCTGCTCTGCAACTCGCCGAAGCGGGGATAGCCGTAACGGTGGTGACCCGCGCTGATCAACCTGAAGAATCGAATACCTTCTATGCACAGGGCGGAATTATTTATAAGGGAGAAAAAGATTCTCCTGAGTTATTAATGGAAGACATTATGCGGGCTGGTGCAGGACATTCAAATCCCAAAACCGTTCATATCCTGGCGCATAAAGGGCCCGAACTGGTCGAGAAGATCTTACTCAAAAAATTAGCCCTGCCCTTCGATAAAACACCAGATGGAAAATACTCACTGGTTACCGAAGGCAGTCACTCCCTGCCTCGAATATTACATTCCAAAGACAACACCGGTGAATTAATCCAAAAGGCGATTATTCAACAGCTGAAGAAAAATACGAACATTACGCTTCTCACTGGTTATACGGCCGTGGATTTGATCACTCCTTCTCATCATTCTCTGGATCGCCTGAAAGTGTATGATGTTCATTCCTGCAGCGGCACTTATCTATTCGATCAGAGAAAAGAAACAGTCATAACAGTGTTAGCGAAAAAGACAATCTTAGCCACTGGCGGATTGGGTCAGATCTATTTACGCAGCAGTAATCCAGCCTGGGCCAGGGGGGATGGATTGGCCATGGCTGTACGCGCAGGCGCCCGGGTAATTAATTGTGAATTCATCCAGTTTCACCCCACCACATTCCATTATAAATTAGCGCCCCACTTCCTCATTTCCGAATCAGTTCGCGGGGCCGGAGCAAAATTGGTAGACGACAAAGGGCAGCCTTTTATGAAAAAATATGCCCCAGAGTGGGAAGATTTAGCCCCGCGAGACGTGGTCTCCCGCGCTATTCATGAAGAAATGTTGCTGAAAGACCTTCCCAATGTCTATCTGGATTTCGCTTCCTATATTCCTGCCAATGAGATAAAGTCAAAATTTCCTACAATTTATAAGAGTTGTCTGCAATACGGAATAGATATTACTAAAGAACCAGTACCCGTTGTACCTGGAGCCCACTACTTTTGCGGCGGAGTATGGGTAGACGAATGGGGACAAACCACCATTCAAAATTTGTATGCGATTGGCGAGGTGGCCTGTACCGGTGTACATGGTGCCAATCGGTTGGCTAGCGCCTCATTGTTAGAGGGGGTGGTATGGGGATATCTTTCGGCCCAGCATGTCATGCAAAACATCAAGACCGCTCCACGTCCTGAACCGCAAATTTTCCCGCCCTGGCAGGATTTAGGAATAGAAAAGCCAGACCCGGCTTTGATCAGCCAGGATATGAGTTCGATCAAAAACATTATGTGGAACTATGTGGGATTGGTTCGAACGTCCAATCGTCTGGCCAGAGCCCTGCGAGAATTGAATAATTTAGAATTTGAAATTGAACGTTTCTACCGCGTGTCAAAATTATCGGATAGTTTAATCGGTCTGCGCAACGCCGTTCGCTCCGGACTGATTGTCGCTCAAGCTGCCTGGACCAATAAAAGAAGCATGGGTTGTCATTACCGCTTGTCATAAAATAGATCAAATTAACAGTTTTTCCTAAAAGTGCCTTATCTTTTTCGGTCCTGTGAAATGCGCACCACCTTCATTTCTAAAAAAACAAATTCTATCACTATACACGTATACAAGACAATCTCTTGAACAGGTTGACGTCTTCCCTAAACTTAAATGTTAGTCATGATCACCGGATTAACATAATTACTGAGTAACCTGATCTACCCTTTGCTAAATCTGTATTCAGTAAAACTTATCTGTATCTATCCTGTCAAATTTAAAATAAAAAAAGAGACTCGACCCCGATAGAGGTCTAAAGTCTCTTTTTGATTTTTCAGGCAAGCAGCATTTATCGCTGCAATAATTCATCCCGCTGTTTATTCCACTTCACCCAATCGGATTTCCCATCCTCCAGCAGATCGAAATCGGATTTCTGGTAGCTTCCATCCGGCCTGATACTCAATTGTTGTTGCGCTTTAACAATTTCTATCCATTCTCGTTCAGACACATCTCTTGGACCGGCCACGTCACGTGGGCCTGGTACGTCGCGGGGCGGGCCAACTGGACCAGGGGTCTGAGGCTGTAGACTACCGGTACCCAAGGCGGCGGGTTTCACTTCCACCTGACCATCATAAACCCGCACCGTGGAAGAAGAATCTTTCTCCACATCCAGGCGGTAAATGGTGCCACGCACCGCAATGACAGCGGTAGGTGATTTAACCGTCACGTAATCATCCTCTGAGAAAATCTTCTGAATAGTGGCCCACAGTTTTCCCACGCTGAGATAAGAACTGGCTTTTACCGTCTGCTGAGTTACTTGAATATCCTCCATAGTATACAGGGAATTCTCATCAATTCGGATAACATCGCCATTCTTCAAGGTAATCTCGCAGCGTGATTCCCGTTTGGTCTCAATTTTGTCACCCGAAAAAATGTCCATATTAAAATAGGCCATTTGCAATTCCGAACTTCCGGTCGGAATCACGAAAACCCGATTCAGGGGAAAAGTAATTTTTCCAACGGGCTCACGGCTGGTAGCCGTTGCCGCCACCATCAGAAAAAATAAAGCAGCAATAAGTCCTCCCCGAAATATTTTGATCATGCGACCTCCATTAGTGTTCAGTTTAGGAAAATATGTTGATCATTTTTTTCACACTGAACCGTTTTACTTCACTCGAACCACATCACCGGTTTTTAATCCCATCCCGGAAGTGATGATGGCCTTGCAGGCTTTCCCTTCTGCTAAATCCTGCGCCACTTTAATTTTACCAATCATCTTCTCTTCACTTCCCAGCGCTAAACCTGTATCGGGGTCAATTATTTCTTCACCTTTAGAATAAACAACAAATTCCATACCAGCGGTTACCCCTCCAGCCGATCCTGGTTTCATGTACACCGTACCATCGTCGTTCACCTTAATAATCTTTCCTTCCCAGGGGATCTTCTCCATCGCTTTAGTGATATAACCGACGCATTTATCAATGGCTTTGCGGCTGGCTTTTCCTAACAGCGTTTCATCCCAGTAAGTGGGATTACCGAAATCGATACTTTCTACGCTGACATTATCCAATTTGGTACTGCCTTCTTCGCCTTCGGCGCTTTCGGCAGTTACAATTTCTCCTGTGCTGGTATTCACCAGTCGAATATCCACTACGGCCCGGGCTTGTCGTTTGCTTAATCCAGCTCCGATGCCTATTTTGCCTATTCCTCCGCCAATTCCGGATTTTTTCTCACCAAACTCAGACACACTGCCCATCACCATTAATTCTACACCCAATAATTGACCGACCTTGGCTGCGCTCTGCGGAGTTACCGCTCCTGACATACCCAGTCCCTGCTCCTCCAGGACTTTCGCCAGTTCCTGGCGTTCCACTACCCTGAATTTCCCGCTCTTCACCAGTTGGGTCACCAGCATGTCCGCCAATCCGGTTCCAATATTATGCCCCCAACCAGATCGATCCTCAAAATCCACAACCGCAATTCGCTTTTTTAAACCCGTCAGATCCTGGGTGAATAATTGACACACAAATAATAAAGATAAAAGAATAACGACATAAACTCTCATTGAACGGTTTCCTCCTGAGTTGTTGGCTTAATAATCTTTGCAACAATTGCATTTTGGGTCACATTGACCACTTCGATGGTGTAGGGTGAAAAATCTTTTACCACTAATTCTTCGGCCACCTGATTGGCCGTACCGCGAACATCCAGGTCAAACAAAGCCGTTTGCTTGGAATAATCGCGTTGGTAGACATTTTGCACCCCACGAATATTATAAGGTAACATATTCTTTATTTTCACCAGATCGGAAAAAGTTTCCACATTTAGCAATCTCAAACTAATAGTAGTGCCGCTATATACATCCTTTTGCCAGCGTTCGACGATTTTATTGGTCAGATCATCAGCGGCCATTTTGGCTGCCTTCTTCAGCGCCAGCGTTCCCCCTGTCAATTGATCGATATGAGCAGCAGCGGCCTGTTGACTGGTGGTGGCCAGCATCGTTCCATCATCAGCCCGTAATGCCCGTAAATTGATGGTTGCCTGGCAGGAAACCATTCCTGCCTGGGACATGACGGATGGACCTCCGGAAGCCGTTTTCGCCACGGCTTTCCCCACAATTAATACCTCAGCACCGCTTTGCAAAGCAATATTCTGTGCGGCTTTTTCATCGCCTTCCAGAGAAGCCATGACCAGGTCTTTGGCTATCTTTCGGGCCGCCGCCTCACGATCGACAAACGGAAATCCTTTTTCCATCAGGGCATTCATCACTTCATTCTCGGTGGTGTTCATGTCAATGCCCCAATCATAATAATGGGCATCCATATTTCGCTCATCGACAATAATCATCAATCGCGGTTTACCTTTGCGGGTTATCAGCAACCCCAGGGCATCCAGATTATTCTTCAGACTACCTTTCCTCACCACCGCTTTAATGGTCACCTCTAAAATCGTATCACCCTGGCGTGATTTCCCCATCACCTGGTACTTCTCTACATAGCCAGCCGATTGACTGTAAATGCGATCCTCAATGGTTTGATAATTCTGAACTAAGACATCGGATTGTACCATGGTTCCTATGACCTGCTCCACTGCATTTCGCAAGGCATTAGAGATCGCATCTTCTTCAGCTTTCGCCAGATCACCACTGACGATCGCACCGATCCCGCGGGCGACTACTTCTTGCTTATCATCCGTCGTCATCTGTGCCATCACCATACAGGTGAAGATGAATAAGAAAATAACACTACTGACCGTTATTAATCTCATATTTTTCCTCTCACAAGGTTCTTTATTAAAACCTGAAAGACCGGGGTCCAATTGCCTACCGGCATTACCCCAGCCTTTCAGTAAAATTACATCTTCCTGCCGAAATACAAACAGGTAATTTACCTTTTCGATTTCTTTTACAGCTTCGATTTCAGATTACGAATAATATTCAACGATTCTGTTCCAGACACTGGTCCCAATGGTTTAAAAGTACCGTCGTCAAACCCGGGCATAATACCTCGACTGGAGACGGTCATGATCGCATTGAAAATCGGAGAGGTATTATTGACGTCGGCGAATGGTGATACCTGACCGAAGAAACGGGTTTCCAGCGACGGATCATTCCAGTAACGAACCATGAATTTTTCGATCAAACGGGCGAATTCAGCCCGATTCACCTTTTCATCTGGATGGAAATTATTGTCCGGCAACACCTCCAGAACTCCTTTTTCAATACATTCCTGAATAAAAGATTTGGCCCAGTGATCGGCGGGGACATCGGGAGGAAGCGTTGCGCCGGTATTGATTTGCTCCGTCTGACCCATAGTGGGAGCCGTCGGTGGACGGAATCCAGCCTGAGTTGGCTTGGGAGCTTCCCGGAATACTTTCTGCAATGGCAATTCCAGTGCAAAGAGGACTGCCACGTCCGAGCGAGTGATTTCTTTCTGTCCCGCTATCTTTTGCAATTCTGGTCGCTGTCCGGCAATGGCCGATTTGTAAGCTGCCAGGTCTTTGATGGCCTTGTCGGCTTTCATATTGGTTTTGTCCAGCTCCAAAACCTTCGAATAGGCATCCTGAGCTTCATTATAGCGATTTGCCTCTTTGTACACATCTCCCAGAGTCATATAGCCTTCCACCATGGCCCGCTTCTTATCGGGAACCGTAGATTTGGGAACATCGTTTATTGCATCCTTGGCTTCATTGATTGCGTCTTCATATTTGCCCTGTTTGGCTTTCACCTTTGAGCGCACAATTTTTGCCAGCACCCATTTGCCATCCAGATCAAGGGATTTATTGGCATTTTCCATGGCAGCCGTCAGATTGCCATCTTCCAAATTGATCCAGGCCATTCCTTCATAGGCGGGAGCAAACTTGGGATTGAGGCTGATCGCCTGTTGAAATTCATACATTGCATCTTTATATTTTTCTTGATCTAACAGGGACTTACCCCGATCATAATGAATTTCCGGAGTATCGACTACCGATTGAGCTTTGCGTGCTTTCTGTCCCCCACCGCAGCCTACGAAGTACACCAAAACAACTAATGAAAGAAGCAGTATAGATAACTTCCACTTCATGATTCAATCTCCTCTTTTTTATTATTATCAGTCGAGAATTAACATCACTTTACACTGCTCTAAGAAATTTAAATTAGCGGCGGCGGCTCGAATCATATTCGCCTCATTATTGGGAATCACTACATCCGTCTTATGGGTACCAGTTACCCCGGTGGCTTTAACCACCAGCGGATTGTTAGTAACTCGCTCATTTCCGCGGGCTTTATTCAGGTCCTTCTCATATCCTACCACTCCAATTTGCAGCGCATAATCGCGGCTAACCGAACCGGTGCCATAGACCTCCATTCCATTCTGATCGACAATTTTGGGAGCCAGGGCGGGTCGCAATCCCAAACCGCGGGCATCAATAATCAGACCCGTATACACCACCGAGGAAGGAGCACCTTCATAACCATAAGGGGGACGTTCAGTAGGAACAAAATCAGAGAGTACCGCCCCAAAGATACCCGATAGAGGAACTTCTACTTCGACCTCAACGCTTCCATCACTCTTATACCGGGTATCAACAACCCGGAAGTTTTTCACCGCACCTTCCACTCGGTTATAGATAACATCACTGGTCACCGTATATTGCTCCACGGTGACTTCTGAGGTAATATTCATTCCCTGCACTCGCTCCAGTAAATTCCGCAGAGCCACTCGTTTCGCCGCCTCAATAGCGCTGGCCCTTTGCGCACCTATAGGTAAATTGGGGTTGGGAGCACCAATTCCCACTTCACGAATTATCTGATCGGTCCAATCCACCATACCACCAGAAGGTGTCTTCTCAAAATACTGAGAATACACCAACACTGGTACCATCAACAACAGCACAAAAAACAACTTGTGATTCATATACACCTCCATAGAATTATGAGTTTCGATAAACTAAGCGATTGGATTGATTTATACTGTGACAACAATCACTTACCATATTTTAGGACGGCTCCTGTTTGGAGCGGGTGACGGGACTCGAACCCGCGACCCTCAGCTTGGGAAGCTGATACTCTACCAACTGAGTTACACCCGCCTAAAGCAAAACCAAAAAAATTTAGGTCAATGTACAATAGAAATCAATGAAAAAGTAGAATAAATGTTCCAACTGACAAAAATGAAGAAAAAAATTGCTTCATTTTTATCTTACGACAGAATAAAGTGAAATATTTAAAACGATCATTCCCGTAACTGGTTTGAGAAAGAACCACCCTTTTAACAGAAATAATCTTTAAAAATAAATAAAAGTATTTACTTCCCAAAATTTTTATCTATTAATCCTGGAGAAAATAAAAAATATCTTCATTGATCACGAATCTCGATGCAGGGGAGGTGAGATATCAATAATAGAAGTTCCTGGCATTATCGTGTATTCACATATTGCTGCATCCAATTTTCATAACGGACTTCTCCCCGTTTGGTGGAATTCACCAGCTGATAAATTCCAAATCCATTGATGTCAACGAAATCAAATTCTACTCCACCTTCCAGTTCCAGATAGGTCCAGATCTCATACGGATTCTGGTCGGGATTCACCGGAAACCGTTGATACTCCGAGGGAGGTCCATAAAGGATATACACCCGTCCCATATCCGTGCTCCAGCCTTCCACACTGGCCTGAGAAAAATGCACATTCGCATATTCAACCCGCTTAAAATACTCTTCCTTAAATCCGGGGTTCTCCTTTTCACGACCGCTCCAGAACTTCACCATAAATGTTTTCTTGCTTTCCAGTGTATTTAAAACTTTATAGACATTCACCTCAGAAGAAGTGGCAATATAGCGCGATTGATTAAAAATTTTATCTAACTGGGATTCAGTCATAAAGCTAAATTCATCGGCTAAGGACCGATCTAATTCATCCTCGGGTTTGACGACGATAATATTGGGATGATGAACATAAAAATTTCGCCGCCGATAGACGGATACATCCTGGGCCGAATCGGTAGCTGCAAATATTAAGGTATACAATCCAGATTCCAATTTCTGAATATTGAGCATTCCGCGTTCCACAGTGGACTCATTTTGATGGGAACGAACATATTCCTTTTTCTGCCTCACTTTACCTTCTGAATCGGCAATTACCAGCTGAACGAGAATCTTTTTGGAACTACTTTCTTCAGGGACCTTTAAATTGTAAAGTTCCAGATAATAATACAGCAGTGGTTGATTCTGACCAAAAATAGCTGAGGGATGTGGAACCACCTGCATGGTATTCTTATAAAACGGATGACTCTGATCCTTAAAACCAGTGATAATATTTGAACAGATCTGCAAATCACTCATCGCGATGCGACCGGCCTTAAATGGACTTACTGAAATTTCATGGCTGATGGTATCATCCTTACTGAACATTCGGAGTTGATATTTCCCTTCCGGAACTATCAACTTCAGCAATCCCAATTTCCCCGGTATGTCACTGCTGGTATCATCCACCGCTTTGGTAATATCTACCTTAATGACATCCTGGGCTAGGAGCGAATCGTTCGCTGAATTAAGTAATTGGAAATTTAGTTGGCAGGTAGCCTGTTGCCCGAGGGGAGTGGACTTGAATTCCAGATTTCCCGGGAAAATTTCATAATAAATTTCCAAATAAACAGAAGTACTGTCGTACCTGAATCGACCGAAATCCATAGAAAATTTGGGTGAGTTGGCAGCGAGATTATCTTTCCCGTAAAGACTGATGGTCGAAAAGCAAAGTAAAAATATGAATACATATTTCATCATTATTAAAACTCTCCAAAAAATATTCAAATTCAATTATTTCGTTTTGTTTCATTAAAAAAACTAATCACCTGCATCTAAAACCATCCACCTCGAAAGATGTTATCCTCATTTATTTCTAAAAATTCAAACATGATAATTCACACTTCATTCAACACTGTATTTCTTCTATACAAAATTTATCATTTCATCTTTTTAAAATACTATATTTTTTACATTTTTGTTCAAAATAAGGTTTTTGCTGAAACTGTGGCACCGTAGATGGACTAAAGTCTCGCTCATATTAAACCTTGAGTTTTGCTAATCGATCAACAGGAGTGTATCCTTATCGCCGGAAAATTTTATTTGAAAATTCATTTTTTGACGATCCCTTTTCTAATATGCTCATAAGGTCGGTAGATATTATTCCTAATTATACTACCAAGGTTGTTTTAAAAGAATAAGGTTTTTTAATTCTCCAGACAACCTTGCTTTTTCTCCTTTTAAACTTAGTGCATATGAAAAAAACTAATCCTTGCAACCTTATTTTGTTACTTTCTCAACTACTATAGTTCCTAATATATCTTAATAGAATGAACCTTATTACCTCATTTTATAATTCTAGAAACGAGAACGACCGACTGATGTTACACAAATTATTTTTCTTATGTCGAACTGCTTTGTAAAACACATATCATACCTGGTTTATTAGCCATGAAAAATTGACTTAAAAATTTTCATTTAATGGTTATCCTTTTATTGTTCTTATGTATTCTGGACAGCAATGATTTTTTTGTAGAGCTTAAGTACCAATCTAAACTGATGGGATATTACTAATAACTTTTTTTGACTCTGAAGAAAACATCCTCATTCATGAAATCCTCTAAAACTTACCTTTACCTCATCACTTATAAAAATTTATCCTGGTAATCCTGTTATCCTGTATGCAAAACAGTAAACTCTTGTCTCTAATCTCAGTCTTTACACAGAAGTTCACATGATGGTCTTAAAAATGCAAAACTTTTCTGCAGCACAATTTTGTTTCGATAAGATATAAGAGAAACTGAAAATCTGATCGAGTCACATGAAATAAAAACGGTCGGCAGCGATGATCTCTCACGTTGCCGACCGTTTAATCTCAGGAAATCAATCCAGTTAATCGCTTAGAATCCGAAGGTGAGTGAGAACATATTATTTCCATCGAAGTATTGGGAATCACGATAACTGTAATCGAATCCGAAATCTACATTATTCAGGTTGTAGTGCAATCCCACACCAGCCGTGAATTTGTATTCCACATCTTCACTCTTGGCATCATTGGTCAGGATGTAGCCGCCGCGCAGAGCAATGAGATCTCTGAACATATACTCGGCACCAAATCGGAATTGGTCTCGGCCGAGGTTATAGTTCTCAAACACCCCAGATACCATTAGATTATTATTCTCGGCGATGGTATTGCGATAGCTTACACCCAGCTCAATCTTGGCCGGCAATTCATCTGTGGATGGAATTCGGCTAAAGAATTGGGATTGGGAGACACCCGTCTCAAAAGCCTGGGTAGTGAAAGCACTGCCATCGTATTTCATATCTGTTCCAATGTTTTTCACCACAATTCCGAAATCCACGCCGGAAATATTTCCCAGATCACGATATTGCAAACCAATGTCGAAAGCGAAAGCGGTGGCACTGGCGCGGGGAATACTTTCATAAATCAATTTCCCATTCACACCAACCTGAATTCGATCGGTGAGCATACGGGCATAGGTCAGGCCGGTAGTGACGAAAGTGGGTGAGAAGGTACGGCCGGAGAGGCCATCGGGATCCGATACCGTCGTTTCTTTGATATCTCCAAAGTCAATACTTTTCACGGAGATACCCAATACACCCAATCGACCCGCCTTAAAGCCCAGGCCCAGATAGTTCACGTTAATATCATTGAAGATCTGCATGGTAGAGACAGTTCCCATTGCAGTCGATTTCAAGCCCGCTAAACCGGATGGATTCCAGAAGATAGCATCAACACCGGTCGTGGTGGCAATGCTCGATCCACCCATCGCCAGATCTCTGGCACCAACTGGTACGAGTAACTGAGTACCTGCGGCAGTTCCTATTCGAGCGGCATCACCCGCATAGAGGGCAGATAAAGCCGCAAATAGCACCACCGTCAGCCAGATGGTAAAGTGAAAAATTCTTCTATTTGTCATTGCTAACTCCTTCTATTCTTAATTTTCTATACTTAGCATTAGTAGAATCTGATAATTTGAGCCGGTTGCACAATGAAGAGTTTCAGTACTTTTTCCACCCCTAAATCCGGCATATCGATATGAGCAATGTATACACCACTGGCTACAGGTAAATTGGCACTGTTGCGCAGATCCCATTGCATGAATTGGGAATTATCAATCTTTTCCAATTTTCTAACCAGTGCACCGCTCAGATCGAAAATGCGAATGATGGTTTTGGTCGCAAACGGATTTCCGGGAGTGGAAGTAACCGGCGGTAAATGATAGAAGGTGACAAATCGAGTGAAACGATCCGGCTCTTGTGGGTTAAAGGCATAATAGGGATTGGGATAAACAGTGATTTTATCCACTAGATCCTTTTTAGCCGTTGCAACATCCGTGAGAACATTGGTACCGGTGAAGGTGAATTTATCAGTTACAGCATTCGGTTTATTGGTAATAATCCGGAATACCGTTCCCTGTTCGGGCATGGCCGCATCCACGTTGGTCGGCCAGTTTGGATCACTTATCGAACCACCATTCCAGTTCACCAATACCATACGGCGCATGACGTCCCCGTTCATAATCGCTGGATCAAGGTAGACGTGACCGGGTATATCTGCCTGGATACTTGCCAGAATAGTATTATAACCACTTTCTCCC
>Ga0067045_1028113_pt1 | contig 42748 bp, 37 predicted proteins | sample TerdegcTABiofilm_FD_59184 | JGI IMG/M metagenome (GOLD analysis project Ga0067045, IMG submission 59184) | Combined Assembly of (Gp0054472, Gp0054536) Wastewater bioreactor microbial communities from Singapore -Terephthalate degrading... | reverse complement strand
GGAAACGGGGAAGGCCCATGAAGGAAATCGATCCGAACGCGCCAAAAAGGAGTCGGGGGAGACCCAGAAAAAACCCATCCTAAGCGCATATAGTGTTGAAAATTGGGAAATCGTTATTTAATTTACATTACTCTATTAGAAAGGAATCCTCTGCAGTGAGAGCAGGCAATTTACCTTCTATTACGAAGTACAGCTGCTTTTAACCCCCAACGAGTTTAAGTCTCTACGAGCTCGATTGACCCCCACCTCGTGAATTCTTACAATATACATATGTTTTCACGCGAGACCTACATAAAGAAAAGAAAATCATTTATCCGTGCGCTCAATGAGCGCGGCATTTCACGGGGGACCTTCATTTTGCTTGCCAATGGTGCATCCCCTCGCAATTATCAATCCAATTGTTATCCTTTTCGTCAGGATTCATCATGGCTTTACCTTGTGGGCACAGGGCTGGCCGATTGCGGGTATGCTCTCGATATAGAGAGCGGGCTCAGCTATCTCTATGCGGACGAACCAAGTCTGGACGATGTTATCTGGACAGGCTCACCGCCTTCGCTGCACGAGCTCGCATACAGTGTTGGAGTTGAGGGGGTCTCGCCGCTTTCTGCCTTGCAATCTTTGGTAGCTGAGAGGCTTGCCAAAAAAGAGCCTCTTTTCATTCTTCCTCCGTATCGATGCGAACAGCAAGCCAGGTTTGCCGAACTTTTTGGTGTAGCCCCTTCCTCGCAGGTCGAAGCCTTGGGCCGATTCATCGATCCGCGCGTTATCCTTGCATTCGTCAGCATCAGGGAGATCAAGGATGCCGAAGAGATTGCCGAAATTGAGCGCGCCGTGACCGCGACGAAGACCGTCCACGAAGAACTTCTGCGCTCGTTTGAGCCTGGATGGACAGAGAAGGCCGCGGCCGACTACGTTCTTTCCCGCGCATGCGCCATGGGTTTCGAGCTCAGCTTTGCGACGATCGCCACCTGCAGAGGGGCCGTCCTCCACAATTCGCCCACGGCATACGCCGCGACGGCAGAGGATACCTTTCTCCTCGACGCTGGTCTGGAAATGCCTTCAGGGTATGCCGGCGACCTAACGACGACGTTTCCGGTCGGTCCTAGGTTTGGCGCCCAGGCAAGGGCGATATATGAGGTGTTGTACCAAGCCTTTGGGGTTGCCGCCGCCACACTTGCCCCCGGCGTACGGTTTCTCGATGTCCACACGCAGGCCTCGTTGACGATTGCAGATGGATTGAAATCCCTGGGGCTCATGCGAGGTGATCCCCACGATGCCATGCATGAGGGCGCTCATGCACTCTTCTTCCCCCATGGGCTTGGACACCAGATAGGTCTCGATGTCCACGACATGGAAGGCCTTGGTGAAGATTATGTGGGCTATGGCGACGAGCTCAGACGCTCCGATCAATTTGGTCTACACTCGCTTAGGCTCGCAAAGACACTCAAGCCCGGTATGGTGCATTCGGTCGAGCCCGGCATCTATTTTATTCCTCAGCTTTTCCGGAAATGGCGAGCCGAACGTATTTGCCAAGACTTCTTAAACTATGATATCATCGAAAGGTGGATGTCAGTCGGCGGTATGCGCATCGAAGAAGATTGGTGCATCACGGAGAGTGGCGCGCGGCGACTTGGTCCAGCATTCGATAAAAAGGTAGAAGCACTGGAACGTGCAAGGTCGGTACAATGAAGACAGTGTTCGTATCGGCATTCCTCGAAGATGCAATTGTGGTCAAATCTATGCTCGAATCTGCCGGCATCTCCGCGGAATTGCTCTCAGACCAGATGCTGGACATCAATCCTTTTTATTCGATTGAGCCCAAAGGCGCGAAGCTCGTTGTCCCTGACGATGTGGCAATAGACGCTGCGGCAATTGTCGCCAATTTCAAGGAACACAAGAAAACACAAAAGTAATTTTTTTAAATAAAATTAGGAAAAGTTTCATGAAAAGAAAGTTGTTTTTTCCGATCATCATCACGTTTAGCACCATAGTGGTCGTCGCTGCCTTTTTTTGGGGTCTGTACGTCTATGTGACAGACCGGAATTTTCAAACGACCGATCACGCATTGAAAAATGTCATCGAGCTGCAGGCTTCGGCCATCTACAACGGATATTTTGCATGGACGACCTTGTACGACACGGTCCTTCAAGGGGACTTCGCCAAAGTTGCCGAGCTTGTAGAAGATATAAAGGAAAATTTTCCCCTCGTCGACTCTTTGGAATTCGAACGTGGTCTTCCTCCTGATGAAAGATACGCCATCTCTCTCGATGGAGAACTATTGCGGATCGAGTATTCTATTCAGAATGACGATGGGACTGCAACGGTTCCGGACATGTTTGCAGTCGCCATCATTCAGGTTCGGAAGCTGCTCGAGATCGTCTCGCCCCATGCATTCAAAGTCGATATCGCGCACGGGCGCAAGGCGTCTTACGGCATTCCAATCTCCACGAGCGTGGGCTTTTTCAATCCAACGAACATCGTCGCTATAGCCTTGGTAAGCACTCTGATCGCATGGCTCATTCTTCAGCGTTATGCCAGGAGAAACGAATTCTTTTTCGACATCCGCGGGTTGGAATCGATCATCTACCTCTTCGAGCAAACAGAAAAATTTTCGGCCAGCCATTCGAGAAACGTCGCGATTTTTGCCCTTTTTATAGGGGGGAAACTTGGTTTTAAGGGCAAGCGGCTCAGGAATCTGTATGTCGCGGCACTACTGCACGATATCGGGAAAATCGGGGTGTCCACGAGCATTGTCGTAAAGACAGGCAAGCTCGACGCCAAGGAGTACGCCCAGATGAAACAGCACCCAGTGATATCCGCGCGCATTCTCAGAGGCTTCAGAGAGTTCGAGCATTTGAGCAATATCGTGTTGCACCACCACGAGCGAGAGGACGGCTCCGGTTATCCGGATGGATTGAGGGGGGAAGAGATTCCCCTGGAATCGAAGATTATCGCGGTGGTCGATGTCTTTGAGGCCCTTGTGGGAGAGCGGCCCTATCGAAATCCAATCCATCCTATGAGCGCCTTTGAAAAGATGAGACAGATGCCCCTCGATCAGCGGATCGTCGGGATATTGATCGATCATTACGAGGAGCTGCGCACATTCAAAGCACCCCGATGGGTGCTCTCTTATAGCCCATGGATCATCAATGCCAAAGGGTCTTCCATATGGATTCAATAATGTGAAGCACTGCGCTTGGCTGTGTGTTTCTTTGATCCGTCGGCATTTCGGTAGGGATTTTGTATGGTATGCCGGATTGTTTTATAGACACTGCATGCCTCGTAGTAGCGAGCAGGGTCTTTGAAGCTAGAAAATTCGTCACAGCGGAAAAGTTCGAGCAGTGCAGGAAAGCGTGCATCGGTGATCAATACCTTTGTCTTTTGCATCGGCAGCGTAGAAAGCGCTGCCGGCAGCATGTGGTAGCGGATGAGAAATCCGACGTCCTCTTTGGTTTTTTCATCAAAACCGAGGCGCGAGAGAAATTTCACTGCGCGGCGGGCGCCGAGCTCGGCATGCTGATGAAAGCGTTTGCCGTCGCTGTGCTGGGATTCGGGTTTCCCGATATCGTGCAGAAGGAGCGCCAGAGAAAGGGTGGGGTCGCGGCCTTTGCGGTACGAAAAGGTCTGCATGGTGTGGCTCCATCCATTCCCTTCGGGATGAAAATCTTTCGACTGATCTACCTCGTCGAGGAGGGCCAATTCCGGCCACTCCCGTGCGACAAAGCCACATTGCTTGAGGAACTCGAAGCCGGAGGCGGGGTAGGGGCCGGCAAGAATGCTGATGAGTAAGTCTTTTTGAAATAGGGCTGAAGAGGTTAGGGGAAGGTCAGGTGCTTCTGTCGCCTGAGGGGGAGACTCCCAGAGTGTCGAAAAGATTGCCGCATCGAAGAGGCTCCGCTCGGACTTTGTGAAGGGCAAGGGAATGACGCGGGCTCTGAGCTCATCGTAGATATTGTTCTTGTCATAGAATACACCATTCGATGGGTTTTTGCGAAAATTTATCCATGGCCCGCCCAAATCATCTTCGAGGGCGTTCTCTACACAGAGGAATCTTGCTTCCTCGCGAAGTGACGCATCGGCATAGGGCAGGCCGGGATATTCCAGGTCGCTAAAGCAGTGTGCCAGATCAATGAGTGAAGACTGCACCGCAAGAAACTTGATGGGACGAGGCTTCTCATCGTAGTAGGAGTCGATCGCGGTGATGCCGTATTCATAAAAAAGAATGTTCGCATCTTCGAGCTGTCGATAGATGTCGCTCATGGCCTCTTCGAGACGGGGAAAATTGCAAGCAATTTGGCAAAGAGCTCGGTCTTGGGGTCAACCCCTAGTAGGAGACTTTTTTCTTCGTCGCCGAGGCGGTATCGCAGCGTAAATACAGTAAAAGGCGGGCTGAAAAGGAAATCGAAAAAGCGCTTTTTAGGCAGTTCGATCGCCGTGATATACGTCAGGGGGAGCACGATGTCGGCGGCCTGCTCCTGTGGGACCTTGGGAGAGGCCATTCTGAACAGCGACTGAAACCAGTTTTCTCCTGGCGTTGGGCGGAAGCGAATCGCCGAAGGAGTCAACACTAAAAGCCCCCATTCCCCCTGGGATTTTCGTGAAGTGAAATGTTGGCTCATGGTCTTCGAGAGTACTTTCTCACCGATTTCCTGTTCGAAATCAGCCCAAAAGGCTTCGATATCGGCTTGCACCATAGTCCTTCCTTTAATCTACATATAATATACATGAATTTCGATTTTTTTTCATCCCCTATCGGAGCGAGTCATCGGAGCGAGCATGAAAGTACCCGTATTCTACTAGGCGGTGATGGATAACGACTGTTCGGTCCTTCGATCTCTCAACCAATGCACAAGCTTGAGAGCACTAGCCGAACGATCCAAGAGGCCATGAAATGCCCTGCCGTCTGTGGCACGAAAGGCGTGGAACCCTGAATTCTCCGTTGCCCTTCCTGGGGGAGCGGTTTGACGGCCGGCTCATCCGACCACACGACAGGAAAATCGAGCGGTATTTCTATCTTTGTGAGCTTTTGCCGCACCGCCCGCGCCAGGGGGCAGCCTTTGACCGAAGCCATCGGGCCGAGCCTAAGACATTCCGGCATGAGGCGCCCCGCGGTCCCCATGCTCGAGATGAAAACGAAGTTTTCACGTCGCAGGGCAGCGATGAGGCTCACTTTCGAGCCGATCGAGTCGATGCAGTCGGCGTGGACGGAACATTCGCGGGCAATAATATCAGAGGCAGTGTCGCCCGAGAAGAAAATTTTTTTGCCCACGATTTCAACATGCGGATTTATCTCGTGTGCGGCGTCGATGAAGGCGTCGGTCTTGGCCCATCCCACGTATCGTTGAAAGCCGAATGCCAGCCTGTTCAAGTTCGAAGGTTCGACCGTGTCGAAATCGACGACATGCAGGTGGCCGATGCCCACCCTCACGAGATCCAGCGCGCATGCCGCCCCGACACCCCCAAGCCCATACACCGCAACATGCGCTTCAGCCAGTGCGCACATGCCTTGCTCGCCCACGATAATTCGGGTTCTATCGAAAAATGATTGAGACTGCTTTGGGTCTCCCCGTTCAGAATTCGTCACCGCATGCTCCGGCATCATCGAGGAAGAAGATAGGCGTCCGAGAAATTTCTCTCAAGGAGAGGCTCGAGCGCCTCCGGTTCGGTCCCCAGCACCTGAGCCATCTTGTCGACGACATCGATGATATGCTCGAGTCTTGTCCATGGAAAGCCGTGCGGCGGCTGCCAGGGCGCGTCGGTCTCCGACAGGATCCGCGACCTGGGAAGGCCGGTCAGTGATTCTATTGCATGCTTCGAGTCGCGCAGCAGGGGCGTACCAAAGGAAAAGTACGCATTGATGCCCTTTTTGAGGATCATAGTCGCCTCTTCGAGCCTGCCCGGCCAGCAGTGAAAGATTACTGAAGGGACTTCGCGGAGCTCCCGACCGTGTTCCATGAATACATCCGTCGCCTTTCGGAGATGGACGACGAGGGGCAGACGAGAACGGAGAGCGAGTCGGACCTGGAACAGGAATGCCTCGGTTTGCTGTCGCATGGCCTCGGGATTTCTGGAAAGAAGCAGCCCGTTGCCGAAAAAATCGAAACCCGCTTCTCCGATGAACTGAATTTTCTTTTCGTCGCAGAGAGACGTGAGAAAATCCGCATTTCCCATGTCGGGGTTCTGTGGGTGAATTCCGAAACCAGCGATGGTCGGCGGCATTTTGGCTCGGATCGCTTCGCTCCGAAAGAACTCATCGGGGTCGTGCGACACCGCGGCGCCGCGCCAGGAGAAACGTGGAGTGTTGGATGCAAAGCCCGGCTCGCGCCCCTCCAGATCCACTAAGTGAATATGTGCGTCGCAGTACATGTGCTCATTCTCTCTCCCCGGCGCTCGCCGGTCAATCCGGAGAAGGCTTTTCGGTGCTATACCGGGGCATTCGAATTGTAACGTTGTAGAGAAAGGGCCGAGATCGCCGCAGCCCTTTTGTATCACAGATATCCGATGGCCTTGGCTTTTTCGGTGAGGCTTTCCCTGAAATTGGGGTGTGCCACCGAGATGAGCTCGCGGGCCCGCTCACGCACGGTTTTGCCGCGCAGGCTGGCGATGCCGAATTCGGTCACTATGTAGTCCACAAGGCTCCGGTGCAAGGTCACGGCAGTGCCTTCCGTCAGCATCGGCACAATGGTGGAGACGGTACCGTTCTTTGCCGTGCTGTAGCAAGCGATGATGCTCTTGCCCTTGCCGTCGAAACCCTCGACTGCGCCCTCCGCGGTGTCGGATTGGCCGCCGGTCCCAGAGTACTGCATCGTCCCTAGACTCTCGCTCGCCACTTGGCCCGTGAGATCGACCATCAGACAGGTGTTGATCGAGACCATTTTCGAGTTCTGGGCGATGACTACAGGGCTGTTGACCCATCTACCCCGCATGAATTCCACTGCCACGTTGTCGTCGAGCCAATCGTACAGCTTCCGCGAGCCCATGGCGAAGGTGGCGACGAATTTGCCTTTGTGGAATGCCTTGGCTGTGTTGGTGATCACCCCCATTTCATAGAGCTCCATCATCGAATCGACGATCATCTCCGTATGGACGCCGAGATTTTTCTTGTTCTGAAGGGCGAGGGCGGCGGCGTTCGGGATGCCACCGATACCGAGCTGGATGGTCGAGCCGTCTTCGATGAGCTCGCCGATATATCTGCCGATGGTGAGGTCTGTTTCACTGGGCTGGGGAGAGGGCAGTTCCGGAACAGTCTGCTCATACTCGACAAAATAATCCACATGGGAGACATGCAGGTGGGTGTCGCCGAAGGTCCGCGGCAGAAGCGGATTCACTTCCAGGATCACGAGGTCTGCGCTCTCGAGGATGTCTTTTTCATAGGTGATCCCGAGGGAGAGCGACACGAAGCCGTGCTTGTCCGGAGGCGTACAGGTTCCAAAGAAAATATTGGGTTTGCGTGCGAAGATAAAATCGGTAGCGGAGCGGTGGAGCATATTGGGTACGTAGGTGACCGTGCCCGTGTTGTTCTTCAGGGCAGCCCTGGATCCGGGAGCATGAAACCAGCTCGCAAGTTCGAAGTGGCCTTTCATCTCGGGTTTCATATAGAAATCGTAAGGTTTCAGTGTAAGGCAGGAAAAGACGCGCACTTGCTCGACCTTGTCGGCCACGGTGTGAAAATGCTCCATACAACCCTGCGGCTCGGATGCGCACATCGCCACGACGATATTATCGTTGCTCTTGATTTTCGAGACCGCCTCGGGGATGGAAATACGTTTACGCTTATACTCATCTTGAAAATTCATGGTTCCCCCTCATCTTATAATGTATTTATTTGAATTGACTGTTCAATTTTCAGAGCCTTAGGAGTGAAGCGCCGACCGCGAGCCCTGCCCCGGAGGCGACGAGAACGACCAAGTCCCCCTTCTTTATGCGCCCGGCATGGATGGCCTCGTGAAGGGCCATAGGAATACAGCCCGAGCCCGTATAACCATAGCGATCCATCACCATCGTTGTTTTCTCAATCGGCTCACCGAGAACTCCCATCACCTGTTCGATCACCGATTTGTTGATCTGCGTGAACAGATAGTGGTTCACCGCGGATTGCGGCAGGCCCGCTTTTTCAAGGAGACGCAGCACGAGCGGAGGCCAGAGCTTGACGTTTCTGTCTCCCGGCAGCCTCTGTAAAAGCTGCAGGCCGTATTCTTCCGAATCGAGTCGCTCGTGTGTGACGGGAAGCTTGGTCCCTCCGGCATAGACGCCGACAAAATTCCACTGGGTACCATCGGTGACAAAAGAACCGTCGATATATCCCGAGTCGTCCCCCTCTCGGCGCTCGAGCACGACGGCACCAGCACCGTCCGCAAAGATGGACCACCCAAAGGCGTCGCCGTCGCGGATATAGGCGGGCATGTTGTAGACTCCCACGACGACCGCATAGCGGAGGCTTGAGTCGGTGACGATGTGCCTCGCGGCCGCATCGAGGGCTTCGACAAAACTCGCGCAGGAAGCGCCCACGTCGAAGGATTTCGCGTTTGTCTCTCCGCCCTGGAGCCGCCCTTGCAGAACGATCGCCGTCGCAGGCGAGATGTATTCGGGCGTGTCCGTTGCGACAATGAAAAGCCCGATGTCCTTTGAGTCGACGCCGGCAGCCTCGAGCGCGCGGCGGGCTGCCTTCTCTGCGAAATCGGCAGTGCTTTCCTGCAGCCCGGAAAGACGTGCGATGTGTCTTCTTTTGATGCCGATCTTGCTCTCATGACGCTCGGCATCGAATTCGATACCAGTCAATTTTTTGAGCGTCGCATTGTCGATCGGTTCTCCAGGGGCGTAGAGTCCTGTACCGATAATCACTGCCTTTGGCATATGCTCCTCCCTTTCTCAATGCACATGATCGCCCAGCCCGTGCATATACAGATGTCCCATTTCCTCAATGGTCTGACGGGCGATCTCCGGCGAGTTGTCGAAAACGACTTCGATACCAAGGTAATGGGCCACCCCCAGCATGAATTCTATGCTGGTCGTCGGATCGCAGGTGAGAGAAGAATCCTCTTGCTTGAGATAGCCTCTGTGGAAGGCGTCGTAGTAGTCGCGCACTTCGTTTGGGAGTATGAATTCTGCTTCGCGCACGATGTTGTAGCAGTAGCGGTCCATCGAGAGAAAGAGAATAAAGAGCCACAATCCGCGCATTTCTCGCTCGACCCGGTTGAGGCCGCTTCCGAGGTTCATGCTGATGAAATGGCGTACATCCTTGCCTGCCGAACGGATGACTTCTTTATAAAAGGCCTCTTTACTTTCGAAGTAGTGGTAGAAGGAACCGATGGCCAACCCTGCATTCGAGGCTACCTCGTGAATGTTGGTCTCGAAATATCCCTTTTCGCCGAAGAGTTTTCGGCCTTCGGCGAGCAAAAGTTGCCTTTTGTCAGGCCAAAGCTCGATGGGAAGCGGGGTGATCGATGTGGAAAAGATCCGGTCGAAATTGACTGGCTGAGGCTTCAGAAGCCCGTTCTTCAAAATCATCACAAACGCATCGGTCTGCACGGGAATCTGGTGCAGTGCCGCGCGGATGCTCGCAAATCTCAACCCGGCGAGCGCAAAGAGATACTCCGTGATCGAAGGGGCCTTTCCAAAGGCTATTTGAAAGGCCTGCCGGTAGACTTCTTTGAGCTTTCGCTCGTATTCGAAGAACCGATACTGTCCTTCCCGAAATACACGCACGAGGGGCGTGTGGACTTGCGAGAAGGTGTAGATGATAACGACGAAATTCTGCAGTCTTTGGGAGGGTTCCATGCTGGTCAAGGGCTTGAGCGCCAGTTCGATCTGATGCACGACATGGTCCAGAATCGCACAGAATATCTCCTCTTTGCTCTTGAAATACCGATAGAATGCTCCATTGGAGAGGCCTGCGTTCCGGCAGATCTCCGCTACCGATACTGTACCATACCACTTTGTGGAGAAAAGAGTTACCGCGCTGTCTATGAGCGCCTGCCGCGTATCTGAACTCATCGTTGACCTTCGAAGTGAGAGCCGATTCACATCTTACATACCTCCAGTATAACCTGACTTTTTCATATGCGCAAGTGAAAATTTTAAGAAAATGAACAGGTGGCCAGCCCAGCGGAGCAAGTTATTAATTAATTATATTAGAAAAAATTAATAAGAATTTAAACACATTTGCGACTTTTCGCATGAAAAAATTCAAAATTACCTCTTGACGAATACCAAAAACCGTTCAACAATATCGTGAGAGATGATTCATGATTTGCACACCCGAAGGGAGATGTGAATGCACGTAGGAATTGCGGGAATTGGACTCTATATACCGAAGCGCTACAAGACTGCAGGAGACTTGGCACATGAGACGGGTGTGCCAGAAGACATCATTGCGCGCAAGTTCGGCATCGTTCGGAAACCGGTCGCGGGGCCGGAAGAGCCGACAAGCTACATGGGACTCATGGCTGCGCAGGCGGCGCTCGAGGATGCGGATACAAAGGCAGAGGACATCGATCTTCTGATCTGGTGTGGTGGCCAGCATAAGGACTATCCCTGCTGGCTCGCAGGGCTCTCTGTGGCGAACAAGCTCGGTGCGATTCGTGCGTGGAGTTTCGATATGGAAGCGATGTGCGGCTCGATGATGGCTGCCATCGACGTGGCCAAATCGCTCATGATAGCCCGCGATGACCTGAATACGGTTCTTCTTGTCTCGGGATACCGGAACAACGATCTGATCGACCCCGCATACCCGGCGACACGGTTCATGATGGACATCGGCTCGGGGGGATCGGCCTGCGTGCTCAAAAAGGATCTTGGACGGAACGTCGTGCTCTCTTCGGCTTTTAAGGGCGACGGCTCCCTCTCGGAGATGTGCATGGTGCCCGTGCTCGGCTCCAAAGCCTGGCCGCCCAAGCCGGAGGACACACGGCATGCATCATTCATCGTGCCCGACGAACAGGCGTTCAAGCAGAAGCTCGGCGATGTCACGATGCCGAATTTCTATGCGGTCATCCGTGAGTCGATGCGCAAAAGCGGCTTTGGCGAGCAGGATATCGATTACCTCGCCATTCTCCACTTCAAACGGAGCGCGCATGTGGCGGTCCTGCAAGAGCTGGGCCTCAGGGAGGATCAGTCGACCTACCTCGAAGACTATGGACACCTCGGACAGAACGATCAGCTTCTGTCGATAAAACTGGGGTTGGAGACAGGGAAGATTCGCGATGGGAGTAGGATCGTGATGGTTGGGGCGGGGCTCGGTTTTGTGTGGGCGAGCACTGTCGTGCAGTGGGGGCCCCGGCAGGAGAGCACGGAGAGCTGAAGAAGTTTCCCGTGCATGACTGCCGGCATAGAGTAAGGTTACTGCCGGCCGGGCTCGTCCTGGTCGGATAATACAAAGCCGCGGCCTTAAAGAGGGCGGTTTTAGGAGGCATTCATGAAAAGAGTAATGTTCGCACTGGCGGTGCTCGCGCTTATTGTGGGCAGCGCATATGCGCAAGGCACCATCAAGATCGGCGGCATCTGGACGCTGGCCGATATCACGGGCAAACAGGGCAGCGCTGCAGCCCAGCTTGCGGTCGAAGAGATCAACGCTGCGGGCGGCGTGCTCGGCAAAAAGCTCGAACTCATCGTCGTCGATGATGAAGGCAAGGCTGACAAGGCCGCAGCAGCCGTCGAAAAACTGGCCACCGTGGACAAGGTCGATGTCTTTGTGGGAGGCATGGCCTCCGGCGCCGAGCTCGGAAAGATTCCGGCGTTCAAGAAATACAACAAGGTGGTCATGTCGACCGGCGCTGCAGGTGGAACTGTCGAGAAAGGGCTTGGCCCAAGCCCCGACTCGGATTTCTATTTCCACCTCCATCCATGGGATTACAACCAGGGTGCTTCCTATGCCGAGGGCTGGGATGCGATCCAGAAGAAATATCCGAATATCCAGATAAAGAAGATCTTCCTGGCATATGAGGAAGGCGCCTTCGGCAAGTCTTCGTGGGATGCGACGAAGATCCTCTTCGGAAGCGACAATCGCTATATCGTCGACGGCGCATCGTTCAAGAGTGCTCTTTTGGGTGGAGGCGACTACACCGCAGTCCTCGAAGCCGCAAAAGCCTTTAAGCCGGACCTCTTCATTTGGGCGGGCTATGATGCCGATGCTCTTCCCTTGCTCGAACAGTCCAAGGCGATGAAGTTCAGCCCCGGCATCTACCTTGGAGCTCCTCCAGGATGGCCTATCGACTTTGGCGCATCCAAACTTTCTCCGAATGTCATGCTCTACGGTATGTGGTCTACGGCGATGAACAACAATAATCCGGTGAGTGCAAAGTTCTTCAAGAATTACGTGGCGAAATACAAGGAGGAGCCGGCCACGTACTTCGCCCCACTCGCCTATTCCGCGGTGTACATTCTTGCCGAAGGCATCAAAAATGCGGGAACAACCGAAACCACCGCGCTTATAAAGGCCCTCGAAGCGACAAAGTACGTGTCTCCGCTTGGCGAGACGATCACGTTCAAGCCCTCCAATATCATCAAACACCAGGGCATTACCCGACAAAAGATTCTCCAGTGGCAGAATGGCGAACAGCAGGTTATCTGGCCCTTTGAGGCTGCGACCGCAGCACCGGTATACCCATTCCCCGCGTGGAAGTAAGGTCTACAGAGTTTTGAAGTCGCCGCAGCGAGAGGCAGTATGCCCCGAGCTGCGGCGGTATAGTCGAGACAACATAAGAAGCATATAGGCAAGTACATGGTAATGAAACGACGTACCGCGATCATCGCCGCGCTGAGTTTTGCTGCGGCGGTAGTGCTCATTCTATGGAAACCGACGGTTCTCATTTATGGATTGCAGGCCGCAGGTCTCTATGCAGCTGTCGCCATTCCGATGGGTCTGGTTCTTGGCATTGTCCATATCGTGAACCTCGCCCATGGCGAATTTATGATGGTTGCAGCATATGCCGCATATTTCGGGTGCAAGGCTCTGGGTATGGACCCTCTGCTGGCGATAATCCCTACGGCAATTGTTACGGCTGTGTTCGGCTGGGTTATATTCCAACTGACGATTCGGAGGGCACTCAAGGCCCCGGAGCTGAATCAACTCATCCTCACCTTTGGACTAGCAATTGCATTTACTCAGACCATAAACCTCATCTTTACTTCTCAGACCTACAAGATACCTCTCGATTATGTATCCGCATCCATGGATATCGGAGATCTAACGTTTGGGGTGTGGTCTTTCGTCTTTGTGGCCGTGGCAATCATATTTGCCTATGGGGTCAAATTTTTCCTTACGAAAACGATGACCGGCAAGGCGGCGGTCGCGGTAGGCCAGAATCCGAGGGGTGCCGCAATCGTCGGTATAGATGTCTATCGGACCTATGGTCTTGTCTTTGCGCTCGCTCTGGCGTTGGTCGGCGCCATGGGAGCGCTTTTCCTCACGAAGTCAGCCATTTTCCCCAGTGTCGGCTCCCCCTTCACCATGAAGAGTTTCTGTCTCATCGCAATGGCCGGGATAGGGAATATACCTGGGATACTCGGTGCAAGCGTGCTTTTGGGGGTCTCGGAAAATTTCCTGCGCGCTTTCCGCCCCACTCGGGATTGGGCAGAGATTGTGTTCTTTGTTCTGATCATCGCCGTGATCTTGGCGCGCTCGCTGAAAGGAAGAAAGTCATGAACCGCAATGTATCCCGAATTTTTGCGGTGCTCTTTGGAGTACTCGCAGTCACGCTGCCCTTCTTCGCGGGAGATTATCCGCTGCAGGTCGCGCGCAATATCATGATGTACATGGCGCTGGCTATCACCTGGGATATGCTGCTCCGCTCGGGACAGATTTCCTTCGGTATAGCAGGTCTCTTCGGCATTGGGGCCTATTCGGCGATCCTCAGCGTCATCCGCGCGGGTATGCCCGCCTGGTTTTCGATACTCTTCGCGGCGATCTTTTCAGGAGTCATCGCCTTCGTCATTGGATTTCTCATTCTGCGTCTAAGGGGGATGTATTTTTCGATCGTCACGCTTGCCCTCGGAGAGATTTTCAGGATCATAATCCACAATCTCCACGATTTTACCGGTGGACCTGAGGGTGTGGTTATTCAAAAGGGGGTCATCTTCGGAGGCAACGCCAACAGTCTGTACTGGCTCGTCCTTGCAGGTCTGGCGGTGGCCTTGGCGGCTTCCTTTTGGTTCGAGAAGAGCAAAATCCACTTTGCGCTCACCGCGATCCGCAACAATGAGATTTCGGCACAATCTTCGGGGATAGACATATTCCGCTGGCTGCTGTTGGCCTTTGTCGTCACCTCCGCCATCCAGGGCTTGCTGGGCGGTATTTTTGTGCAATCCTATGGATTTGCAACGCCGGACGCCGTATTTAGCGCCGATTTTACACTTCTGCCTCTTGCGATGGCCCTCTTGGGCGGAGTGTACAGCACGACGGGGCCGATATTCGGCGCGGTCCTTCTCGGCCTGGTCTCCGAATGGCTCAAGCTGAAAATACCGTATGGCCATCTTGTGGTGTACGGCATCATCATCGTCATTGTCATACTCTTCATGCCGCAAGGGCTGCGACAGCTTGTGCGCCGAACCTCGCACAGTGCCGACGGGAGGAGCGCATGATCAAGTTGAAAACCGAAAATCTCACAAAGCGCTTTTTAGGTCTTGTTGCGGTGAATAAGGTCTCCTTCTCGATGGAGGAAGGAGAAATCCTCGGTATTATCGGCCCGAACGGCGCCGGAAAGACGACCTTCATCAATCTCATATCGGGAATCATCATGCCTACCGAGGGGCTCATCGAATACAACGGCTTGGATATCACTTACATGCCGGCGCACGAGCGCGCGAGGCGAGGCATAGCGCGGACCTACCAACTGATTCACCCCTTGGAGAATCTTACGTTGATAGAGAACGTCATGGTGGGATCCATCTTTGCGAAGGGCCATAGTCTGAAAGAGGCCCGCAACAAGGCCGAGGCGCTGTGCCATGAGCTTGGCCTTACGGGGCTGGACAGGGATACGAGCCGCCTCACCATTCTTGAGGTCAAAAAAATGGAGATTGCGAGGGCGCTCGCGAATGAACCGGAGGTGCTGTTCCTGGATGAAGTCATGGCAGGGCTCAATGCGGACGAGATGAAGGAACTCATTGCGATAGTGCAGAGAGTAGCTCTGGAGCGGCACCTTGCAGTGGGCGTGATCGAGCATGTCATGGGCGTTATTCGGGAATTGACGCACCGCGTGATTGTGCTCGAGGCCGGCGAACTGATCGCGGAGGGTAAATACGAGGAAGTATCGAACAATCCGCGCGTCATCGAAGCCTACCTTGGGCGAGGGGGCGTCTGATGCTCAAAATACAGAATCTGGATTGCGGTTATGGCCGGATGAAGGTCATCGATGCAGTGAATTTCAAAGTCGGTGCCGAATCGGTAGGGCTCTTCGGCCCCAACGGCGCGGGGAAGTCTACCTTGATCGCTGCCGTTATGGGCATGGTGAAGCCGTGGAAGGGCAGCATCGAGCTCGATGGCAAGAGAATAGAAGGCGCTGAAACACATGTCATCGCGAGGATGGGGGTTGCTCTCGTGCCTCAGGAAAGAGAGCTCTTCCCCGGCATGTCCGTACAGGATAACCTCATACTCGGCGCTGCCTACATTCCCCATGCAAAGGATCACACTTCCGAACAGATGGAACAGGTGTTCTCGCTCTTTCCTATACTGAAGGAGAGGCGCACACAGTATGCCGGCACCATGTCAGGAGGCCAGCAGCGGATGTTGGCCATCGGGCGCGCACTCATGTCGAAGCCTAGGCTCCTCATCCTCGACGAACCTTCGCTTGGTCTTCAGCCCTCGATCGTCGCGGAGGTGTTCGAAGTGCTGAAGACACTGAAGAGCACGGTGTCGATTTTGGTCACAGAGCAGAACGTGCGCGAAAGCCTCAGGGCGATCGATAGGGGCTATGTGCTCGAAAACGGCCGCATCGTGCTGGAGGACAGCGCCGAGGGTCTCAAGACGAATCCTCATGTCATCAAGTCGTACCTAGGACTTTAGGGAACGCCGCAGTGGCAAATGGGGGCTTTTAGGAGATCATCGCCCTAACATTCCGGGTGCAGGCCATGCGTTGGTGATCGAGCAGCCTGCGACAGTCGAGGAGGAGATATGGAAAGCGGTTTTGCTGAGGTGAATGGAGTTTTGATGTTTTTCGTGACGGTGGGGGCTGGCGTGCCCGTGATCTATGTCCACGGGAATACTGGCTCTTCGGCGTGGTTCAGCCTTGTGATGAATGTGCCGGGCTGCAGGGTGGTCGCGCTCGATATGCCCAACTTCGGTCAGTCCTCTCCCCTCGAAGGAGGCATCAGTATCCAGCGCTATGCGGCGAATGTCGCCGGCTTTATGGATGGACAGGGGCTGAAGGAAGCGGTCGTGGTGGGCCATTCGCTGGGGGGCTGCGTCGTGCAGGCTTTAGCGCTCGAACGGCCAGATCTCGTTAGGGCTATGGTCCTTGTCGACTCGGGGGCACCGAATGGTCTTCTGACGCCTAGGGATCACTATCCTGCCATCGAGTTCATGAGGACCAGCAGGACTGTACTCGAACAAGCGCTCAAGGCGGTCATGCCCACGCTCAAAGATGAGGCTCTGATCAAGACGCTCGTCGACGACGCGCAGAAGATGGCCGCTCCCGCCTGGATCGGCAATGCGGAGGCACTGTCGAACTTCGATATTACTGCGAGGTGCGTCGAATACCAAGGGCCGGTGCTGGTCATACGGGGGACGCTCGACCAGATCATCACCGACGAGATGGCCCAGAAGACGGCCAGAGCCTATCCCCGTGCCCGGCTTGTGACGTTGGAGAGCATGGGTCATTCAGTCCTCGTCGAAGACCCCTCACTTTTTCTGCACATCCTTATGGATTTTCTCGCCGAAGAGGGTATTTGTAAAAAATAACTCCATACAAAATCAAGAAGAATCTATAAGGAGAAACTTTCATGGCGAATGTCAGCATTATCGGTGCCTACAATACACAGTTCGGAAACTTCGTGAAAAAGAACAAGGAGACAGGCGAGATTGCCGACCTTAGGTCGATCTATGATCTTGTGCTCGAGGCGGGCCGGGGAGCGATCGCCGACGCAGGTATCGATCCAAACGATATCGACGGCGTCTGGGTCGGTTCCTGCGCGCCTGGGATCTTTGCCAATCAGGAACACCTCGCGGCATTTGCGCCGGAGATAGCTCCGGAGGCTCTCCGCTTCAAACCGATGAGCCGCGTCGAGGATGCCTGTGCGTCCGGTTCGGTTGCCGTGTACCAAGCGCTCTATGCGTTGGAATCGGGACGGGCAAAGATTGCGCTCGTGCTCGGCGTGGAGAAAATGAATATCCTCGATACCAAGGGAGTAACTCATGCCCTGGCTACCTGTTCCTATTGGCCGGAGGAAGGGGCTAAGGGGTACACCTTCCCAGGCCTGTTCGCCGAATATGCCAAGGGATATGCCGCCCGGTACGGGCTGGACCGGGAACTGCTCGCGAAGATGCTCGCTGCGGTTTCTGCGCTCAATTACCGCAATGGCGTCGACAACCCCCTCGCACACTTCGGCAAGGGCGGTGTTGCGGACCGACTCGGTCTCATGACGGCAGAGGCGATTCTCGCGCTTCCCGAAGAGAAAAATCCGGTTATCGCCGATCCGCTGCGGCTGCACGACTGCTCGCTCGTCACCGACGGCGCCGCCGCTCTCATTCTGGTCCGCGACGATCTTTCGCTCGCAAAGTCCGAAAAGGCGATAAAGGTGGCGGGTATCGCCCAGGTCAACGAGCGCCTGCCCCTCTCGGTTCGCCCGAACATGTACGAACTCATAGCCGGCAAGCGCGCAGTCCAGCAGGCCTTCGCCGAGGCGGGCATCACGATCGCGGATGTCGACCTCGCCGAAGTGCACGACTGCTTTACGATCAATCAGCTTCTCTGCACCGAGGCGCTCGGCCTCTCCGCCGACGGCCGAGCCGGATACGACTATATGGAAGGAAGATTCGCCCGCGACGATGAGCACTGTCCAATCAACCTCTCCGGGGGTCTTAAGGCGAAAGGACACCCCGTGGGAGCGACGGGTGTGTCGATGCACGCCCTCGTCTACAAGCAGCTCGTCGGACAGCCCATCGGCGCCGCCCCTGCGAAAAAACGCCCGACCATCGGCGTCACCTTCAATGTTGGGGGCTCGAGCGTCACGAACTGCGTTACGGTGTTGAGAAAAGAATAGCGTAGAAAAACTCGCCCTGCAGGACTCATAGTGTGAGAGGGCGTCGTGGAGGCGCCCTCTCTGCTATACCTTGGCGCTCTGGCGCTTGAGTTTCTTCGTCGTCGTCATCTCGAGAGGCTCGTGCAGAATGTGCGTGCGGGTGATTTTCTGATAGGGCCGCAACTTTTGGTTCACCTCGGTGATGATGTCCTGGATGCGCGCCTCAATCTGGTGCGGCTCCAGGTGATTTTGGGAGATCCAGTCCTGATTCGGATAGACAAGGGCCTCTATCTCCTCCGCGACCGATTTGCCATCGGGGTTATAGCCGCGCACGAGGATCTGATCGATCTCGTCGTAGAGCTGGAACTCGTTCTCTATCTCTTCGGGATAGACATTCTTGCCGCCTTCGGTGACGATGAGATTTTTGATTCGCCCTGCGAGGTAGAGATAATTCTCATTATCCAGCTTCCCAAGATCACCGGTTCTGAGCCAGCCGTCTTGAGACAGCACCTGAGCCGTCTCTTCGGGCATCTTGTAATAGCCCTGCATCACCATGGGGCCTCGGACGACGATCTCTCCGATGCCGTCTTCGTTGGGATCTACGATGCGCATTTCGACCTCTGGAATCGTTTTGCCGACCGAGGTCTCTTTATAGTGCTCGACGGGGTTCAGCGTCAGTATCGGTGATGTCTCTGTGAGTCCATAGCCCTGAACGAAGTCGATGCCGAGTTCGTTGTACTGTCGGAATACCTTCGGGTCGAGGGGTCCGCCACCAGAAATGCAGATACGGATCGAGGAAAGACTCGCCTTGTCCAGCAGCGAATGGAACAGTTTTTTCCCTGGATTGATGCCTGTCAGCTTTTTGATACCCCCCGAGATGGCCATCAGTGTTCTGATCATGGCGTAGACAAAAACCCCTTTTTCCTTCACACCTTTCATGATGCCGGCGAGAAGCTTGTTGAACAGCATGGGCACACCCAGAAACATCGTGATCTTTGCCTCTTTCAGGTCCGAAAGGATCTGCTTGACGACCATGCGCTTGCCGAAGACGAGCTCAGCGCCTACCGAGAACGATTCGATGAACACTGCGAGCATAGTATAGGAATGGTGGATCGGCAAAAGTGCATAGAACACATCTTCGTGCGAAATGTTGAGATTGGCCTGGGCGAGAAAACAATCCGAGACGAAGTTCTCGTGACTCAGCATCACTCCCTTGGGAACACCCGTCGTGCCTGAGGTGAAGAGGATGGCGGCAGTGCTTTTTACGTTCACCGACGGACGTTGAAACGTGAAGCCTTGAGGTGGGGCCATGTCGTAGATATATTTTCCCACCCCCTTTGCAAGGGCAAAGCAGGGCATGTCGGGGAACTCTTTCTGAATCTCCCCGAACTTCTCTTCGTCGACGAATGCAACAGTCGTATCCCCGGCCTTTATCAGGGTGACGATCTCCTGCGTCGACAGCTGATAGTCAATGGGGACGACGACAGCTCCCGCATACAGGACGGCGAGAAACCCAATCGCCCACTCGGGTGAATTCTTTCCCGTCAGCGCAATGTGGGTTCCTTCTTTCACGCCGATGGAGCTCAGGTGCGCCGCAACCTTTACGATGAGGGACTGGGCCTCTTTATAGGTCAGGCTCACTCGCTGCGGGCTGTATACCGTAAAACAAGCTCGTTCGGGAAACCGATCTGTCGTGATGTCGAAGAGTTGGGGAATCGTCGGCCATCTGTCTGAAAACACGCGACCTCGATATGCATCGAGGAACTTCCAGGGTTCTGTCTCTCTCATGATTGTTATTATGCAGCAAGAATAAGGGGATAACAAGTGGACGGAGCGATTTTTTTTGAACTATCGCCCCCTTTCCGGCAGATGCGTTTTTGCGCTATTCTTTTGTGCACTTTCTGTTCATTCTGGAGGAGAACATGAAATCTGTGGAGCTTTCTAAGGCGTATGACCCGAAATCGTTCGAACAGCGTGTGTACGAGATGTGGAAACGCGAGGGTCATTTTCAGCCGAAAGTAGACAGGCGGAAGAAGCCTTTTACCATCGTCATTCCTCCTCCCAATGTAACCGGTGTCCTCCACCTTGGACATGCGCTCGACAACAGTCTGCAAGATATACAGATACGGTACAGGCGCATGAGGGGCATTCCCACGCTCTGGCTGCCCGGCACCGACCACGCAGGCATCGCCACGCAGAACGTGGTGGAGCGGAAGCTGCGAAAGGAAGGTCGTAGCAGGGAGTCTCTGGGGCGCGAGGCCTTCGTCCAAGAGACATGGAAGGTTGCAATGGAACACCGGGCCATCATAGATACCCAGCTTGCCCGGATCGGAGCGAGTGTCGACTGGAGCCGAGAGCGTTTTACGCTGGACGAAGGCTTGTCGAAGGCTGTCCGCGAAGTCTTCGTGACCTTGTACGAACGCAATTTGATCTATCGTGGTGAGTATCTGGTGAACTGGTGCCCCTCGTGCGGGACAGCCCTCTCGGACGATGAGGTTGAGCACGAGGATGAGCCGGGCGCGCTGTGGCATATCTGGTATGAGCTCGTCGACGGTCCCTGCCCCGAATGGCCGAGCGGCAGGATCGAGATCGCGACCTCGCGCCCGGAGACACTACTGGGCGATACCGCCGTGGCGGCGCATCCGAACGATCCCCGCTATGCGGTGCTCATCGGCAAGGCAGTACGACTGCCGTTGACAGACCGCATCATCCCCATCATCGCGGACAGCTATGTCGACCCCGAATTCGGCACTGGGCTCGTGAAGATTACCCCGGCCCACGACCAGAACGATTTTCTTGTCGGGCAGCGCCACGGTCTTGATCGCATCAATATTCTCAACCCAGACGGTACCCTTTCTTCTGCCGTACCTGAAAAATACCGGGGCATGAAGGTACTCGATGCGCGGAAAGTTGTGCTCGCCGACCTCGAGGCCCTCGGTCTTCTCAAGAGCGAGGAAAAGACCACGCACGCAGTGGGGCACTGCTATCGTTGCCACACCGTCATCGAACCCTATCTTTCGAAACAGTGGTTTGTGCGCATGAAGCCCCTCGCAGACAAGGCCCTCAAAGCCTGGCAGGATGGCGAGGTTGTCTTTTTCCCCCGAAAGTGGGAGCACACTTACAAACACTGGCTCGAGAATATCCGCGACTGGTGTATTTCCCGTCAGCTCTGGTGGGGACACCGCATTCCCGTGTTCTACTGCAGGGAATGCGGCGCCATGATGGTGAGCCGCGAGGATCCGACCGTGTGCACCCAGTGCGGTTCCAGCAACATCTACCAGGATGAGGATGTGCTCGACACCTGGTTTTCGAGCTGGCTCTGGCCTTTCAGCACGCTGGGCTGGCCCAAGGATACCGCGGATTTCCGCTATTTCTATCCCACAAGTGCCCTCGTGACGGGCTACGACATCATCTTTTTCTGGGTAGCCCGCATGATCATGGCCGGCATGGAGTTCACCGGGCAGAGCCCCTTCAAGGAGGTCTTCATCCACGGCCTTCTACGCGACAAACAGGGACGAAAAATGGCCAAGAGCCTCGGCAATGGGATCGATCCCCTCGATATCGTCGAGGAATATGGCGCCGATGCCCTCAAGTTCACGCTTGCCTACAACTGTGCCGCGAGCCAGGACATCCTCCTCGACCGCGACAGCTTCAAGATGGGCAGCAAATTCGCCAACAAAGTGTGGAACGCCTCGCGCTATATCCTCATGAATCTTGAGGGGCGCAACTACCTCGCAGAGAGCGAGCTGACATACAACGATACCGACCGGTGGATACTCCACAGGCTCAACGAGGCCACCCGCGCCGTGAGCCAGGACCTCGAGTCCTGGCGATTCAACGATGCTGCACAGGCTGCATATGCGTATTTCTGGGACGATTTCTGCGACTGGTATATCGAGGCGTCCAAACTCTCGACAAAATTCGGCGACGAAAAAGAGAAAGACCGAGCTACGACAGTGCTCCTTAAGGTGCTCGATGAGTCGCTGCGGCTTTTACACCCCTTCCTTCCTTTCGTGACCGAAGAGATCTACAGCATGCTTCCCAACGCCGAGGGGAGGCTCATTTCAGCCAGCTATCCCGAATGGACCGTCGCACGGGAATCGCCCGAGGTCCAGGCGCATTTCGAATCACTGAAGGAAATTGTGACGCTTGTGCGCACCCTGAGATCCGAATTCCAGATTGCACCGGAGGTTTCCATGCCGCTCAGCCTCGTCTTCGACGACGGCTATGCCCACGAGGCTTTCATCCGCGAACAGGTGGCTCTCATACGCCTGCTCGCCGGGGCTTCTGCGGTGTCGATAGACTCGATGGGCGGCGAAGCGCGTGAGGGAACAGTCTCCCTCGCAGCCGAGGGACTCACCATTCGTGTGCAGGTGCGCGGCTTAGTCGATATCGGCAAACTCGTGGAGCGCCTCTCGAAGGAGAAGGACAAAGAGTCGACCTACATCGCAAAGCTCGAATCGAAACTTTCAAATAGTGCATTTCTTTCTTCCGCCCCCCCCGATATCATAGAGAAGGAGAAGGACAAGCTCGCAGTCTCTAAGGCGAAGGCTGCCAAGCTCGATCTGTATATTCGGGAGCTTTCATGAATACAGGAGAGAATGGCCCCCAGAGTGCGGTGCTTCGCTCCGACCGTCTCGCCATGGACAAGGCCGCTATGCTGCGGCTCAAGCGCATGCACCTTGCGCCCTATATTCAGCTGGCGACCCTCCTCATCGGAAAGCCTAGGCGAAGCGGCGGCAACATGTTCCGGCACCAGCTCGACACCATGGCCATCCTCATGGACTATGGCTATATCGATTCCGTGCTGCTCAAGGCATCTCTTATCCACGATCTACTCGAGGACGCTCCCGAGACGGATCCCGACAGCATTCTTTCGATCGACGACGAGGCTGTCGATGTCTATAAACTCGTGCTCGAAGTGACAAGGCGGCCGGTCGAGAACAAAGCGGAATTTCTGACGCGCATCCGCGATTACGGGTCAATGCGTGCCAAGGTGCTCAAGAGCGCGGACCGTATTTCGAACATGATCAGCCTCGGCTATGTGACGGATGATGTCTTTGTCCGTCGCTATGTCGATGAGACGGAACAGTTCGTGTTTCCGATTGCCGAAAGGGCCGACGAGCGCATGCTCACAGAGCTGAAAGAGCTGGTCGCGACAAGGCGCGAATATCTGCGGAATAAAATCGAAATTTGATACGGAGGAACAACACCATGAAATGGACCAAAGAAATGATCGCTGCGAGCATCGATCATACGCTGCTGAAAGCCACGGCGACGGAGGATCAGGTAAAAGTGCTGTGTTCGGAAGCCAAACAGTACAAATTCAAGGCTGTCTGCATCAATCCGTACTGGGTTCCGACCTGCGCAAAGGAACTTGCCGGTTCCGATGTGTTGATTGCGACTGTCGTCGGGTTTCCTCTCGGGGCCAACAGCTCGGCCGTGAAGGCGGAAGAGGCGCGCCGCGCCGTGGCGGAGGGTGCCCGCGAGATTGATATGGTCATAAATATTGGACAGGCCAAGGCGGGAGACTGGGCGGCCGTCCGCGAGGATATCGCCGCAGTGGTGAAGGCTTCGAATCCTGCCATCGTCAAGGTGATTATCGAAACTTGCTATCTGACACGCGAAGAGAAGATCGCGGCCTGCAGGGTAGCAGTAGAAGCTGGGGCGGCCTTTGTGAAGACGAGCACAGGCTTCGGCACCGGTGGCGCCACGGTGGAGGATGTTCGGCTCATGAAGGAAACTGTGGGCGACGCAGCCCTCGTAAAGGCCTCGGGTGGCATCAAGACCTATGAGGACGCCGTCGCCATGCTCGAGGCGGGTGCGTCACGCATCGGAGCTTCAGCGGGAGTTGCGATTATGCACGAGGCTGAAACGCTGGCCTGAAAAGGTATCTAGATAGGTTATTAGGTGCAAAATTCTTATTGACAATCTGCGGCCGCCGCTTTACCATTTACCTTACTTAGTGCGATAGATTGGCATAATCTTCGCGTATCATAGTGAGAGCATTCCTTAAAAGGAGGAAGAAGCATGAAAAAAGCGCTATTAGTGCTTGTCGTCGCTGCGCTCATCGCAGCACCCGTGTTTGCTCAGTTCAAGGTCGGGCTTGTCACCGACGTTGGCGGTATCGATGATAAGTCCTTCAACCAGGGCACCTGGGAAGGCATCGTTCGCTTCGCGCAGGATTTCAAGCTTCCAAAAGGCAATTACAAATATCTGCAGTCCAGTGCAGAGGCCGATTATGTCCCGAACCTTTCGACGTTCGCGGATGAAGGCTTGAGCCTCATCATTGCCCCCGGATTTCTTTTCGAGCAGTCTATGACTCAGGTTGCGAAGAACTATCCGACTCGCAAGTTTCTCATAATCGACGCGGTCGTAAATCAGCCGAACGTCGTCTCGGCGGTATTTGCCGAGCATGAAGGCTCCTTCCTCGTCGGCGTTGCGGCGGGGCTCAAGGCCAAGGCCGATGGAAAGAATATCGTCGGTTTCCTTGGCGGCATGCAGTTCCCGCTCATCGAGAAGTTCCAAGCCGGTTTTGAGCAGGGCGTCAAGGCTGTATATCCGGAATGCACGATCCTGGTAGACTATGCGGGCGACTTTGCGGCCCCGGACAAGGGCCAGGCTCTGGCGCAGAAGCAGTACAATCAGGGTGCGTACATCATCTACCACGCTGCGGGCGGCACAGGCAACGGTCTCATCAAGGAAGCCAAGGAGCGGTGTCAAAAGGGCGATATCCGCTGGGCGATCGGCGTCGATAAGGATCAGTATAACGACGGCATCTATAGCGGAAGCAAGTCAGCGGTTCTCACCTCGATGATGAAGCGCGTCGACGTGGCCGCGTACGATGTCTGCAAGATGACCATGGACGGAAAGTTCCCCGGCGGACAGGTTCTCACATTCACGGTGGCGAACAAGGGCGTTGGTCTCCCCGAGAAGAACCCCAATCTCTCTGCCGACATCGTCGCGAAGGTCAAGGAGTACGAGGCGTTGATCGCCTCCGGTAAGCTCAAGGTTTCGGAGATTCCGGCAAAATAAGCGCATAAAGGCCTAGATTTTAATGTTACCATAGGGCTGTCCGAAACGGACGGCCCTATGTTTTTAATCATTTCTTAACATAAATCAGAAATTCTATTAATGAATTCCGAATATCCTCTCGTCGTAGATCGTGAAAGGCGTACGAGCGCAGGCAATTGTGTCGCCTCACGAATGCAAACGATATGGAGGAAAATGCGATGAAACGAAATGCAGTTTCGAAGAGTCTGATGCTGCTGACTCTGTTTGTCCTCGGACTGACAAGTGCACTTGGCGCACAGACGCTCTTGGGATCTGGTGCAACATTTCCTGCTCCGGCCTACACCAAGATGTTCGATGAATACTACAAGCTGACCGGTGTCAAAGTGAATTATCAGGCTATCGGATCCTCGGGCGGGCTCAAAAACATTCAGGATCGCGTCGTGGATTTTGGAGGCACCGATTCATTCATCAAGGACGCGGATTTCAGCAAGTACCCTGGTCAGGTTGTTCATATTCCCACGGTGATCGGCGCAATCGTTGTCACCTACAACCTTCCCGGTAGCCCCAAACTCCGGCTGACTGGCGACGTAGTGGCCGACATCTACCTTGGCAAGATCACAAAATGGAACGATAAGGCCATCGCCGAGCTTAACCCCGGCGTCAAGCTTCCCAACCTCGCCATCATGCCTGTGTATAGATCCGACGGTTCCGGGACGACCTTCAATTTCACCGCCTACTTGAGCGCGGTGAGCGCCGAATGGAAGTCTAAGGTGGGCAATGCGAATTCCGTGAGCTGGCCGGTAGGGCAAGGTGCTGCACAGAATGCCGGTGTTGCTGGTGTGGTCAAGCAGACGCCGGGCACAATCGGCTATGTCGAACTGGCCTATGCGAACCAGAACAAGATGGCGGTCGCCGCAATCAGAAATTCGAGCGGAAATTGGATTGAGCCGAGCCTCGCATCGACCTCGGCGTCTGCAGCGGGAGCCTTTCCCGCAGACACGCGTATCGTCCTCGTCAATACCGATGCGAAAGAAGGCTACCCCATCAGCTCGCTGACCTGGCTTGTCGTCTACCGCGAGCAATACTATGGCAACCGCTCCCGCGAACAGGCCGAGCAGCTTGTGAAGCTTCTCTGGTGGATGATTCACGACGGACAGCAATATGTAACTGCCCTCGACTATGCGCCCCTACCAGCGCCGGCGGTAAAGGCATCCGAAGCCATCATCAAGAGCATCACCTATAATGGCCAGGCGCTCATAAAGTAAAAATCATCGGTAAGTAGTAAAAACCATTGATGGCGCGGGCAGGCTCTGACGATACGAAAGCAGAGGCGGCCTGCGTTGACATTCGAGAGAATTTGTGTTTTGGGTGTCTAACGCATGAATGATAAAAGGTTTAATGTCCTGCTCGGCTTTGCAGCGTTGGTCGTTGTTTTTATCTTCGCAGGATTTTTGTTTACTCTTGTAGTGCAATCCCTTCCGGCGGTCAAGCAGGAAGGGGCTGCATTCTTGTATGGATCGGAGTGGAATCCGGTTACGACCCGCTTCGGCGCCCTACCTTTTATAATCGGCACGCTGATGACCTCGGCCATTGCCCTCGCCATCGCAATTCCTCTGTCGCTCAGCGCAGGGGTCGTGATGGGCGAGTATGTGAATTCGATCTTGGTCCGCTCAGTACTGAATACGCTCATCAATGTGCTGGCCTCGATTCCATCGGTCGTGTTCGGTTTGTGGGGGATTGAGGTCGTAATTCCGCTGGTAAGAAGCCTTGCGATGTCGGTGGGTGCGCCTCCCTATGGTGCAGGCATCCTCTCGGCTTCTCTCGTGCTTGCAATCATGATTATCCCATATATGTCCTCGATGACACGCGAGGCACTCGTCAATGTTCATGCAGGCCTACGAGAAGGCGCCTACGCTCTTGGTCTTACAAAGCAAGAGGTTGTCACAGGCATTGCTCTGCCGTTTGCGAAGAACAGCATATTCGCAGGAATTTTGCTCTCGCTCGGGCGAGCACTCGGCGAGACCATGGCGGTGACCATGTTGATCGGGAATGCCACGCGGATTCCGACGTCGCTGTTTTCGCTCGGCAATACGCTGGCGAGCGTCATCGCCTCGCAGTTCAACGAGGCTGCAAGCGATGTCCACCGTTCGGCTATGATAGGACTCGCCTTGATCCTTTTCGTCATCACTATGATCATAGGGTGGTTCGGAAGAACGCTGATGCGCAAGGGAATGGGTGCACATGGAGAATAATGTTTTTACCGGCGAATACAAGCGCCGAAAAAGAAAGGATATAGTTTTTCGCCTTGCGATTCTGGTGCCTACCGGCATTGTGGTTTCCCTATTGATTCTCATTTTGGCACAGGTCGTCGTGAATGGCAGTAAGGCGCTCAATCTGGATTTCTTTTTCCAGCAACAAAAACCCTTCGGCGAAGTGGGCGGAGGGGTCGTGCAGGCGATCGTCGGCACAATCATGCTACTGGTTGTCGCCATTCTCATAGCGCTGCCCTTTTCCCTGCTCGCAGCGCTGTATCTGTATGAGCACAAGGGTTCGAAGAGAGCCAACGCCCTTCTCGACGTGGTCAGTACCCTTCAGGGCATTCCCTCTATCGTTATAGGTGTTGTGATCTACACATGGGTTGTGGTGCCTCTCAAGACGTTTTCGGCCTTTGCCGGTGGTATTGCGCTTTCGATCGTCATGCTGCCGCTCATGATCAGCATGATAAAGGAATCGCTCGACATGGTGCCGAGCTCGTACTTGGAAGCTGCGCTCGCGCTTGGCGTGCCCCGCTGGCGCGCGGTCGTCGAGATCATTGTACCCGCAGCCGCTTCCGGGATACTGGAGGCGACGGGCCTTGGAATTGCACGTGCCGCGGGCGAGACAGCTCCCCTCATCTTCACCTCTTTCGGCAATCCCTTTTTGAGCCTGAATTTTATGGCGCCCGTCTCGGCGCTCCCCCTGGTGATCTATGAGTACGTCAAAAGTCCTTACGACGATTGGCATCAGAAGGCGTGGGGGGCGGCCCTGCTCCTTGTTCTTTTCGTGCTGAGTCTCAATCTCCTTATCGGAACGAGAAAAAAACGGTAATTATTTCTTGTCTGGCGAAAAGCACTACAGTGTGATATACTCATTTTCCATTGTAATCGAGTGATTATTTTAATCCAGGGGGTTGTAGGTGTCGTACATCGTAGAGATGCTCCACATCACGAAGGATTTCCCCGGAATCAGAGCAAACGACGATATCACGCTTCAGATCGAAGAACGGTCGATCCACGCTCTTTTAGGAGAAAATGGTGCCGGAAAATCCACACTGATGAGTATTCTGTTCGGCCTGTATCAGCCGGACAGCGGCTCGATCCGAATACGAGGGAAAGAGGTCAAAATCAGCAACCCAAATGTCGCGACGTCGCTCGGCATTGGCATGGTTCATCAACATTTCAAACTCGTGCACAATTTTACGGTAACCGAAAACATCATCCTCGGCATAGAACCGCGAAAAGGACCAGTCATCGACATTCGTACGGCAGAGCAGAAGGTCGAGGAGATTTCGAAACTCTACGGATTGGCGGTCGATCCGCGTGCGAAGATCGAGGAAATTTCGGTCGGCATGCAACAACGCGTCGAGATACTCAAAATGCTCTACCGCGATGCCGAAATTCTCATCTTTGACGAGCCCACGGCAGTTCTTACGCCTCAAGAGATTCACGAGCTCATGCAGATCATGAGAAGACTGGTGGCGGAAGGCAAAACCATTCTTCTCATTACGCACAAACTCAAAGAGATTAAGGAAGTTGCGGATGTATGCACGGTGCTGCGGCGGGGAAAACTTGTCAGCACGGTGCCTGTCGCGGATACCGACGAAGAGAAAATGGCAGAAATGATGGTCGGCCGCCAGGTCAGTTTCCATGTCGACAAGGGGCCTGCAAGGCCAGCAAATGAGCTTCTGCGCATCGAGAATCTCAATGTGAAGAACGTCAAGGGAGTGCTCGGCGTAAAGAACTTATCGCTCTCGGTGCGTGCAGGCGAAATCTTGGGGCTTTGCGGCATTGAAGGCAACGGACAGACGGAATTGGTATACGCGATCACCGGGCTGACCAAGGTCGAGTCCGGTAGAATCTTTTTGAAGGATAAAGATATAACACATCTTTCCATCAAAGAGAGAATAGACCTTGGACTCGGGCACATACCCGAAGACCGCCAGAAATACGGTCTTGTGCTCGACTTCACACTGGGAGAGAACTTCATCATTCACAATTACTATGAAAAACCTTTTGCCGCTCACGGTATATTGAGGAAAAAGGCGATTCTCGAAAATGCTCAAAGGCTCATCCGTGAGTTCGATGTGCGATGCGGCCAGGGGGCCATGACGCCGGCGCGCGCCATGTCCGGCGGCAATCAGCAGAAAGCCATCCTCGCGCGCGAAATCGACCGTTCGCCCGAGGTCTTCCTCGTGGTCCAGCCGACCCGAGGTCTCGACGTCGGTGCCATCGAATATATCCACAAGCGAATCATTGAGGAACGCGACAAGAATAAAGCAATCCTCCTTGTCTCTCTGGAACTCGACGAGATCATGGATGTCTCCGATCGGATCGCGGTGATCTACAACGGTGAAATTGTGGGCATCGTGGATGCGGCGGCGACCAATGAGAACGAACTCGGCCTCATGATGTCCGGAGCACTTCGAAAAACCGGCGATGCTTCTTCGCATCGTGCCCACGAGACAGTGCGCGTCTGAACGGGAGGGAAATCGATGACAGCAAGAAAAGAAAAGATCGTACTTCCGCTCATCGCAGTGCTCCTGGGATTTGTGCTGGGTTCTCTCATCGTAACGCTCACCGGGCGCTCGCCGCTGTCGATGTTCGCAGCGATCATCAAAGGCTTTTCCGGTATCGACATCATCAACAGGCAGCCCATCAACACCCGGTACATCGGCGAATTTATTATTCAGGCGATGCCGATCATCCTCACGGGGCTCTCGTTCGCGTTTGCGTCTCGGACCGGACTCTTCAGTATCGGCGCAGAGGGGCAGCTTATGATCGGCTCGATCTCGGCGACGACCGTGGCGCTTCTCGTAGAGGCGCCGAAAGTGGTGCACCTGCCGCTCGTTCTGCTTGCCGGAATTCTGGGCGGGGCTCTCTGGGGCACCATCCCTGGAGTTCTCAAGGCCCGCTACAATGTGCACGAAGTTGTCGTCACCATCATGATGAACTACATAGCCCTGCACTTCAACAATTTCGTCATTCTGCACATCTTCGGCAGCGTCGACCGGGTCAAGACCGCGCCATTTCCCGAGACGGCCCTGCTCAAGTCGCCATTCCTGCAGAGCATCACGCGGCAATCGCGCCTCAACTGGGGGATTATCCCCGTCATTTTGGCCGTGGTGATATTCTCATTCATCATCAATAAAACAACCTTCGGCTATTCACTGCGCGCCGTCGGCTACAACAAGGAGGCCGCCCGTTTTGCCGGCATGAAGGTCAGCCGCAACATCGTCGCGTCCATGGCGATCGCTGGAGCCTTTGCGGGGCTTGCGGGCGCGGTGATCACCGTCGGCACGTTCAATTTCGGCCGAGTCATTCAGGCAGCCGAGGGCTACGGCTTCGACGGCATTGCGGTCGCACTTGTCGGCGGAAATGAGGCGATGGGTATTCTTTTGGCCGGTCTGCTCTTCGGGGGGCTCAAGGCGGCCCAGCCGCTGATGCAGTCCCAGGGGATTCCGCGCGAAATCGCTGGTATCATTCAGGCTTCCATCGTGCTCTTCGTCGCGATGAAGTTCGGTATCAAGATGGTCCTCGATAGATTTGAACGCAAGCAGGTACCTACTACGGAAGGGGATCGCGTATGACGTTCGAACTTTTTCTCCAGATGTTTCCCATCGCGCTGATGTTTTCGGCGCCCATCATTTTGACTGCGCTGGGTGGGCTCTTCAGCGAGCGCTCCGGCATCGTCAATATTGCGCTCGAGGGCATCATGATGGTCGGGGCCTTCACCGGAGCCACCGTGACGGTGCTTTTGGAGAACATAACGCCTGCGGCGGCTTGGTATGGCTTGCTCGCCGGGCTCCTGTCGGGCGTCGTGTTCAGCATGCTTCACGCGGTCGCGAGCATCAATCTCAAGGCCGATCAGGTCATATCGGGGACTGCGCTCAACATTCTCGCCGGTGGACTTACGGTGTATCTCTGCCAGATCATCTTCCATCAGCAAAGGACAAGGGCCTTCTCCAACGGCATCCAAAAATTAAGCGTTCCCGGTCTGAGTGAGATTCCCGTACTCGGTCGTATGTTCTTCGATCAGGTATATCCAACTTTTTATATTGCGATCGCGATGGTGTTCGTTACCTGGTTTGTGGTGTACAAGACACCGCTTGGGCTGCGCATGCGCGCCTGCGGTGAACATCCGCAAGCGGCAGCCAGCATGGGTATCAACGTCGTAAAGATGCGCTATTTCGGCGTCCTCGTCTCGGGAGCGCTCGGCGGACTCGGCGGGGCGGTGATGGTGCTCACTGCCGACATTCAGTACACGCTTGTGTCCATCCACGGCACAGGCTTCATTTCGCTTGCGTCCCTGGTCTTCGGAAGATGGAATCCCTTCGGCGTGCTCGGGGCGGGGCTTTTTTTTGGCTTTTCCACGGCCCTCTCGTTCTACGCGAAGGATATCAAGTTTCTCGCTGGTCTGCCCGGAGAGTTTTTCTATATCTTGCCATACCTGCTCACCATCATTGCGCTCCTCTTCTTTGCGGGTAAATCGGTGGGGCCAAAGGCGGCGGGCGAGATTTATGATTCAGGGAAACGCTGATACTTGTAGTGTCGTATGCTGCGAAATTTTGACTCGTTCAGAAGTGAACTGACCAAAAGACTGAATACGCGTGGGGCGGGGCGCTCTCCGCTCTGGCCGGAATTCGAGCGCCGACTCGACGTCGAACTCGAAACCCTCACTGGACTTCTCTTCGACCTCTACGGTAACAGACCCGATTTCGCGTATTGGGTCGAGCGCGTAGTCTACGGCGTATTTAAGGCTTTCAAGGCCCGACCAAGCTGGCTTAGGGAGCGGGACCGCATACTGACCCCCGAGAGCGGTTGGTATCTTGCCCGGGATGTCATAGGCGCCGTGTGCTATGTGGACCGCTGGGCCGGGACGTTCCACGGCATAGGGGAACGCCTTCCCTACCTCAAGGAGCTTGGCGTCAAATACTTGCATCTGATGCCATTTTTCAAGTCTCCCGAGGCCGAGAACGACGGCGGCTACGCGGTTTCGAGCTACAGGGAGACCAACCCCGCGCTCGGGCGCATGGCGGACCTCACAGCTCTCGCCCGACTTCTGGCGGAGGAGGGCATCGCTCTCGTCGCGGATTTCGTCTTCAACCACACTTCGGACGAGCACGAGTGGGCTCTCGCCGCCAAGTCGGGCAATGCGGACTACCGCGACTTTTATCTCACCTTTCCCGATTTTCGGGAGCCTGAGGAATACAGCCGGACGCTAAGGGAGATTTTCCCGGAGTCCCGGCGCGGCTCCTTTACCTGGAATGAGGAGATGCAGCGCTGGGTGTGGACGACCTTTCATTCCTACCAGTGGGACTTGAACTACCGTAACCCTGCCGTGTTCAACGCCATGGCGGGAGAGATGCTGGCGCTTGCGAATCGGGGCGTGGCCGTCCTGAGGCTCGACGCGGTGGCCTTTATCTGGAAAGAAAAAGGCACGTCCTGTGAAAACCTTCCTCAGGTCCACACCATCATCCGAGCCTTCCAGTCCGTAGCGCGGCTCGCCTGCCCTTCGCTTTTGTTCAAGTCCGAGGCCATCGTGCACCCCGATGACATCGTTCGATATATCGACCTGCACGAATGTCAGCTCTCTTACAATCCCCTTTTGATGGCCGAGCTCTGGGAAGCCGCTGCGACTAAAGAAGTCCGCCTTCTCGCATACTCGATGAAAAAACGCTACCATCTGCCGCCGGGTTGCACCTGGGTCAACTACCTCCGCTGCCACGACGACATCGGCTGGACCTTCGCGGACGAAGATGCGGCCGCGCTCGGCATCAATGGCTTCGACCATCGCCAATTTTTGAACCGTTTTTATCTCGGGGAATTTCCCGGCAGTTTTGCGCGGGGCTTGAGTTTTCAGTACAACCCTGTGACGCAGGACATGCGCATCTGCGGTACCGCCGCTTCGCTCGCGGGCATCGAGCGCGACATGAGTCGCGATCCGGGCAAGAACAGGGAGACGGCGCTGCGGCGTTTTTTGCTTCTGTACGGAACAGTGTTTTCGGCGGGCGGCCTGCCGCTCATCTATCTCGGCGACGAACTCGGTATGGAGAACGACCCCAACTGGGACAAAGACCCCGCTCACGCCGGCGATTCCCGCTGGGTACATCGGCCGGTCTTTCAGGAGGCGCTGTTCGAAGAGCGCCATGATCCCTCTACGGTGACGGGGCGCATATTCGCCTACTTCAAGCGAATGATCCAGATTCGATCGACGTACAGCGTTTTCGAAGTGCAGGATGTCCAGGTGCTCGAGAGCGGTCATCCCTCAGTGCTGATATTCCGAAAATCCTCGAAAGAGGGAGCGCTGGCGGTGCTGGGCAACTTCAGCGAACAGAGCGCTCGGCCGACGGCCGAAGCCTGGCGTTCCGTCTTCGGAGATACCGCTGCTTCCAAGGCAATCGATCTTCTGTCGGACAGGCCTTTCTCGCCGGACAAACCGCCAGAGCTCTTGCCCAGTGAACTTCTGTGGCTCTACATGACCTCCTCCGGGCCTTCCTGATAAGACCAGGAAAGGATTTTCGATAGATAGCATTTCCCCCATACTTATCGTATAATTATTTTATTTTAGTATACGAGGCTTTTTCGAAAGTAACCGACCTTTGAAAGAACCTCCTATGCTTATAGGACAATATGTAAGGACAAACAGAGAATGATCGATATAAACACCCTTCAAAAATATTCGCTTTTCGGAGGCGTCACTTCCGAACAGATAGAGAACATCAAGCCTCTTTTGGGTTCGGCGCACTTCGAGGCCGGAGAATCCCCTCAGGTTGAAGGCCAACCCAATGACAAGATTTTCTTCATCCTCAGCGGCGAGGTCGACATCATCAAGCAGGGTGTCGTCATTGCCCGCCTCAAGGAGGGCGAAACCTTCGGCGAGATGGAGCTGCTCGATATTATGCCCAGTATCGCCACAGTGCGCGCCGCGACTCCTCTCGAAGTGGTCACGATCTCCAATCGGGCCCTCTACGAGATCTCCAAGCGCGACCTCAAAACCTTTTCCTTGATGATCATGAATCTCGCACGCGATCTTTCCAGGCGCCTACGCCGCATGGACGAACTCGCGTGTAGAGATGAAGAACGGTGAATGATGGGGTAGTACGAAAAAGAGTTGGAGACTGGCATCTTATTTTACTATGGCTTCCATGATTGCCCGGAATTTCGGAAGACCGTCCATATGAAACGTCGAAGAGCCCAGCTTAATTTATCCTAAGACATACGGAAAAGATCCCAGTGAAGCAATATGGGCTATTATCACCAGCGACAGTACAATTATGAACATATACCATTTTGCATGAAACATTCTGAGCGTCTTTTTAAACTGAGGGCTTGCCTTTGTAAACCTCATGGTAATACCTGCAAACACCATCCACGCCATTACCGCTATAAGGATCCAGTGAAATACCGACGCGTACTGCTGCATTAAAATACCATGAACTAAGACTGCAATAAATGCAGCAGCATTTCCTGCATAATGCACATAGTGCCACCTGTTTCTCATTTTGTCTAACCATTTCCATTGTGTCTTTGAGGCAACCAATCGATGAATAAAGTTTAAAAGCACATAAAGATTAGCAATGAAAAACAGTGCCCCTGCAACCCCTCCCATAGTTAAACCAAGTGAAATATTGGCTGGAATCTCTTGGGTCATAGCTACATTTCTCCTTTTTTAGCCTATGCTAGCATAAAGGCGGGGGTTTCCCACCTCATCGATCATTGCCCGCTGTTATTTGCAAAGAGCCTTACATGGTTTTCCGTAGACATGAATTCCGGGTAAATCTTCCTTATTGAAACTTATCGTATTACAAGTACCCGTGCTGACAATAGCAATTCTCTTGTAGGCTATGAAGAATAAAATCTGCCGGAGACGGGCATCGAACCCGCACGCCGCTTGCGCAGCAAGGGATTTTAAGTCCCTGGTGTCTACCAATTCCACCACCCCGGCACTGTGAAATCAGATTTTAGTCGAGGAGCGTGCAGGCGTCAAGGACAGTCGGATCACCGTGCCGCAAGGCCCGCGAATGCAAGGACCGAAGGAGCAAGGCCCGCAGCCGCAGGGCCCGCAACAGCAAGATTTGCAACAGCGGGGCCCGTCGATTCAAAGCCCGAAAAGGCGCTCGAGGAAGCGGGCCACGCCATCCTCGTCGACCGATTCGGTGACAAAGGGGACTTCCGCCTGAATGGAGGCGTGCGAGTTGCCCATCGCAACACCGACCTTCACGGCTTTGAGCATTTCGAGGTCATTCTCTGCATCACCGAAGGCTATGGCTTCGTCGAGCGTGCCGTCGAAATAGCGGAGGCACTCTTCGAGGCCACGGCGTTTGCTGACACCGCTCGCCATAATTTCGAGCATTGTCTCGTGCGAGAAGGCAGTCTCAATGAGACCGTCTGCGCTGTTTACGATTTCTTCGCGCAGGGGGAGCAGTAATTCATGAGGACCGATCGCCAGGAATTTCTGGATATCCTCGTCAGCAAGGGACTCGAAACTCTGCCGGAGCCCTCTGACGCCGGATCGCTTTTCGTAGAAATCCACCATTGCCGACGGGTGCTCATAGATCCATTGGTCGCCGACATAACAGCAGAAGAGAAGTTCATGGTTCGCATGATGTCGGCCTGCGGCGGCAAGCGCAGGGAGAGTCTGTCTCGGAATGGGGTGAACAGCGATTCTCATGCCTTGGGGGCCGTAGATGTCCGCCCCGTTGGTGCACACGAATCCGTCAGGTTCAAAAGCATCTCTAAGAAAACCATGCGCCGACGCATAGATGCGGCCGGTTGCAATGATGAGTTTTTTCCCTTGCCGTTGTAGGCGATTCAGCGTCTGCACCACATGGGGGGAGAGCTGATATCCCTCGTCGAGAATGGTTCCGTCCATGTCCATGGCGATGAACCGAAGTCTCGAAGGGTCGAGTGTTTCTAGGTCTGTCATGGGGCGATGATATACTAAAGCGGGAAAATGGTCATTATGGCGAGGGTTTACACACTTCCCTCAACCCGGCACAATACGAATACATGAATCAGAACGACAGTGTGGGTACCTATATCATCGAAGGTGCCGATCTCATTCTTCCCGATGCGATCCTGCCCCATGCAACCCTTGCGGTCCGCGGGGGGAAAATAGCGCATATTTTTGCAGATAACGAGTCGTCCTTTCCCACTGAGCTCATACATAGTGATCCGTCGTTCGACGGGGCTCCCCTCATCCACGCTGCAGATGCCTTTGTGGCACCTTCGCTCGTCGAAATGCACATACATGGCTGTGGCAGATGGGGGTTCGAGCGACTTTCCGGGCCAGAAGACCTCGTCGCGGCCGTGACATTTCTGGAGACCAAGGGGGTGGGATGTTGTGTCCCGACCATTCTCTGGGATGAGCGGGTCATTTCGTTGCTCGTCGCGGCGATCCTAACCAGCGGCCTTCCCCGCACCACAGTTCCTGGTATCTATCTGGAAGGTCCCTTCGTCAACCTTGCAAAGCGGGGCGGCATTCAGCCCGAAAGCATTAGGCTGCCGGGTCCTTCTCTTGCGCAGGAAATTCTCGATGCGGCGCAGGGGCTTCTAAAAATCGTCACGCTCGCGCCGGAGCTCGATGGCGTAGCGCCTCTCTACCGGATATTTCAAGACGCAGGCGTGCTTGTTTCGCTCGGCCATTCCGATGCGACATTGGAATCGCTCGCTATTCCCGAGCACCCGTACTCGATGACTCACCTCTTCAACGCGATGAGAGGGATCGACCACAAGGAAGGGGGGCTCGCAAACCTCGCCTTCTCACTATCGCCGGACTATGTGGAGCTGAACGGCGACGGCATTCATGTGAATGAAACCTGCCTTAGGCTCGGTGCGCGCGCTATTCCGGAGGACTCGCTCATTCTGATTTCCGACGCGGTCATCGGTGCAGGACTACCGCACGGAACCTTTCGCTATTACGAGCACGATGTGGTCTCGACGGAGCGCGGAGTCCGATATGTCGAAACGGGCGTCCTATTGGGCTCGAATAGGCTGGGCATAGATGTCGTGCGGAATTTTGCCTCCCAGGCCGGAGTGCCTCTGTGGCAGGCCGTGCGAGCGATGTCCCTTGTTCCGCGCAGGGCCCTCGGGATGGCGAAGGATTATGGTTCGATAGAAATCGGAAAAATTGCCGATATATTTATATGGGATAAAGAATTGGAAATAGCGACCAAGCCTGAGGCGCTGCTTGCCGGCGAGGCGGGATAGGGGCCGAAGGTGCACAAGAGGACGTAAAACATGGATCATCGTGGTACAACAGCTTGGGTCAATCTCTCCGCGATCCGCTCGAACTATCGCCATCTTGCCGAATTGGCCAAAGGGAGCGCCGTCTGTCCTGTGATAAAGGCCGACGCGTACGGTCACGGCGCACTCGCGGTCGCGCACGCGCTCGAACGGGAAGGCGCGCCGTACTGCGCGGTCGCCTTGGCCAAGGAAGCGCTCGATCTGAGGGAGTCGGGTATCCAGATGCCTCTCCTCGTGTTCGGCGTACCCGAGCATTCTTGGTCTTCTCTTGCGATAAGGCTCGGCTGCGCACAGACAATCTATACCGAAGAGCACGTGCGCATCCTTGCCTCCGCCGCCAAAAGTGTGGGCAAGCGCGCAAAGGCGCACATAAAAGTCGACACGGGCATGAACCGCCAGGGACTTCTTCCGACCAACGTGAAGGCCTTTGCAGGACTTCTGGCCGACTATCCGGAGATCATGGTGGAGGGCATCTACTCGCATTTTGCAGACGCCGACAGCTCTGACCCCTCATTTACGAATCTTCAGATGGAACGATTCACGTCTGCGCTCGCCGAATTCAGGCAAGCGGGTATCGTGCCGAAGTACCGCCATATCGCAAATAGCGCGGGACTTCTCTTTCATCCAGAGACCAGTCTCGACATGGTGAGACCGGGCATTCTGCTTTATGGGCTTAGCCCGGCACCCGGACTCGGTCTCCCCGCAGGGTTTGAGCCTGCACTGACGCTCACCACGAGTATCGTGAATATCAAGGAAGTGCCGGCGGGAGAGAGCATCAGCTACGGCCGTATCTTCACGACAAAGCGGCGCAGCAGGATTGGGCTTTTGCCGATTGGGTACGCCGACGGCTACCCGCGCGCCCTGTCGAATAGAGCCACCGTGCTGATTCGCGGCATGAGGGCTCCTGTCGTCGGCCGCGTGTGCATGGACATGACGATGGTCGATCTCACCGGTATACCTGGGGCGAGGGTGGGCGATGAGGTCGTCGTCTTTGGGGGGAGCAACCTCCCGGTCTCGGAAATTGCGGATCTCCTTTCCACAATCGATTACGAGGTCGTCTGCATGATTTCGAAGCGCGTGCCTCGCGTCCACATCGACGAGAGCTTTCAGGAGGATTAAAACACATGGCGATTCGCAGTATTCCGGAAGGCTTCCACGCTCATAAATATACCGCGCTCGGCAATGATTACCTTGTCGTCGATCCAGCAGAGTTCGAGCTCTTGCCCTCGGAGAACGCGATTGCCGTACTCTGCGACAGAAACCGCGGCATTGGTGCTGATGGCATACTCTACGGGCCGCTTTCCATGGAGGATGATGTTGTCCGCGCGGCATCCAAGACCTTTTCTCTTCGCATTTTCAATCCCGATGGCTCTGAGGCCGAAAAATCGGGCAACGGCCTTAGAATTTTTGCTCTCTATTTATACGAGTGCGGTTGCGTCGATGAGACTCCTTTCCGTGTGATGACAAAGGGCGGCATGGTCGAGTGCCGTGTCCTATCATGCGAGGGTCGGATGTGTTCGATCTCCGTGGCCATGGGCAAGGCACAATTGTTGCCGGGAAGCCCCTCTCTGTCCTTTGAGGGCGTGGAATACCGCGCAATCCGGGTCTCGATGGGGAATCCTCACTGTGTACTTATGGGGCCACCTCCCTCGCCGGAACTGGCGAAGCGCATTGGCCCCCTCGTGGAGCGGCACCCCGATTTTCCAAATCGGACCAACGTGCAGTTTCTTGAGGTGCTCGATCGAAACAACATCCGCATCGAAATCTGGGAGCGGGGGGCGGGGTACACGCTCGCGAGCGGGAGTTCTTCCTGCGCTGCAGCTGCCGCGGCGAAGCATCTTGGCCTCGTCGGCGATGTCGTCACGGTTCATATGCCGGGAGGCTCGCTGGAAATCGATATGCGCGAGGGGAACATTACGATGACTGGTCCTGCGGTGCGAACTTTCGACGCACTTTTTTCTCCCCACACCATCAGCCAGGTACGCGCAATGAATGAAAAGGATCAAGGAAAGGAGATGCCATGAGCGATGTGGTTCATTTGATATTCTCCGAAGCCCATTCCCTTGAAGATTGGCTCGTCGAGACACGGCGCGCCCTGCACCGCATCCCGGAGCCGGGCAATGAAGAGCATGAGACATCGGCGGCGATCTGCGCCGGCCTCGATGAACTCCACATTCCATATACACAGATCAAAACGGCGGTGGTGGGGCTTCTTGAGGGTGCGGGGCCTGGCCGGTGCGTCGCGCTTCGAGCGGACATGGATGCGCTACCCATCGAAGAACCAGCGGACCGACCCTATGCCTCGCTCCATCGCGGATATATGCACGCATGTGGGCACGACGCCCATATGACCGTGGCCCTTGGTGTCGCGAGATTGCTCTCGGCACATCGGCAGCATTTCGACGGGGCGGTGAAGTTTCTTTTTCAGCCCGCCGAAGAGACAACGGGCGGTGCTAGGCCCATGATCGAGGCAGGATGCCTCGAGAATCCCCACGTGGACCTTGTGCTTGGGCTCCATGTCACCCCAGACAGGCCTGCAGGTCACATCGAGGTTAAGCCCGGCCCCTTCTACGGTGCCTCCGACAATCTCCACATCGTCATACACGGGAAAAGTGCCCACGCGGCGTATCCCGAACAAGGAATCGACGCCATCGTCGTCTCCGCCACAGTCATCCAGGCACTGCAGACCCTCGTGTCGCGCTCGATATCGGCGCTCGACAGCGCGGTCATCACCATTGGGAGAATACAAGGGGGGAGGCGCAACAACATCATCGCCGATGAGGTGATATTGACCGGCACCATCCGGACACTGTCGGAGGATGTGCGCCGTTTTCTATGTTCCAAGGTCACTGATGTCTGCACGCAGACCGCAGTCGCCTTTGGGGCCTCCTGTGAAGTGCAGATTCAGCCGAGCTATCCTGTGCTGGTCAACGACGAAGAGGCCACAGAGCTCGTCAGGAATACGGCCACAGAGCTTCTTGGGGCAACGAAGGTGCATCTCCGCGCAAAGCCAGTCCTCGGTGTCGAGGACTTTGCGTATTATCTAAGAGAAAGGCCGGGAACATTCTGGCACCTCGGATGCGGGAAACCAGAGGCTGCTTCTGCCCTCCACTCGCCCGAATTCGACATTGACGAAGCCTGTCTGGCTGTCGGCGTGGCGGTACAGGCAGCCTCGGCGCTCAGGTACCTTCAAAAAAACCATGATTGAGCATGCCGCCGGCTTGAATATGCATCCAAACGGTCTCTTCGAATCAAATAAATTTGAATGCAAATCAGGATTCGGAATCACCGTTCGCGGTGACCATATAAATAAGCAGTTTTAATCGACACGGTGCGAGGCTGCATCCACCAGCGCCTTGAAGGGAGCGAGAAACGCGGGGTAGCGCAAGAAGAGACCTTCAGGGTGAAACTGTAGAGCAAGGGCGAAGCGCCCATCCTTGGCTTCGAGGGCTTCGATAATGCCGTCTTGGCTGCGGGCCGTCACCTTGAAGTCTACAGCAGGCTCCTCGACGGCTTGGTGATGCAGGCTGTTGACAAGGAGTGCCCCGGGTGCGAAGAGTGTGGAGAGCATGCTCCCTTTCTCGATGTGGATATGATGGCAGAGCTCGTCGTGGGGGATGGCGGGGTTGTGGAGTATGGCCTCTGAATTGCTTCGCGCAATGTCCTGCATGAGCGTTCCTCCGCGAGCGACATTTATGAGCTGACAGCCCCTGCAGATGCCGAGCATCGGGAGCCGGGAATCCCAGGCACGGTTACAGAGTTCGATTTCCCACTCATCGCGACGCGTATCCCACGACCCTATGCCGGGGAGAGGTTCTCTACCGAATAGCCATGGAGCCACATCGTTGCCACCAGAAAAGATGATGCCATCGAGACGAGGGATGAGGAGGCGTGCCTGTCGTTTGTCGGCGACGGGCAAGACGACCGGAATGCCTCCGGCAGCCTCCACGGCGCGCACATAGGAATTTTTGAGAACAACATAGGGTGCCGGCTGGCGCGAGTGGTCTTCTGCACTTGTGATGCCGATAAGCGGTGTTGCCATGCGGGTATTGTAGCCAAGGCGGGGGGCAAGGTATAGTGCGTCAGTCTGAGGATACCTCAGATTTTACAGTGGTATCCGGGAGAGTCCATGGAAAGCGCAGCATTTCCCGAAGGCCTTACAGTCGAACATTCGCACCACTATTTCGATGGAGTGGAGCTGGAGGCTCTTGCCCACACGTATGGCACTCCGCTGTATGTGGTGTCGGAGACCATCATCAGACGGCGTTGCGAGGAAGTGCGTCGATCTTTTTTGGAACGCTATCCCGGGGCCCGCGCGTACTATGCGAGCAAGGCCTTTCAGACTCTCGATATGCTCCGCATCATTCGAGATGAGGGGCTAGGAGTCGACGTCGTCTCGGGGGGAGAGCTCTACGCAGCGCTTAAGGCTGGCATAAGCCCTTCAAGCATCGTCTTCCATGGCAATGCAAAGACCGACGACGAGCTCAGCATGGCCGTAGAGGCCGGTGTGGGGCACATTGCGGTGGACAATCTTGAAGAGCTCTACGGGATCGAGCGCGAAGCTGCCCGCATGGGCAGAACGCAGACCATTCTTTTCCGCGTGACACCCGGCGTCGACAGCCACACCCACCGGTTTATCTCCACAGGGAGTCTCGACTCGAAGTTCGGCATACCGCTCGAGCCTGCGGAGACGGTCCGCTATGTCCAAACATTGCGCGCGTGTCGCCACGTAGACTTTGCCGGATTGCATTTCCATGTTGGATCGCAGCTTCTTGAGAACACCTCGCACCTGGCGGCGCTCAGGATCGTATTGGGGTTTGCGGCACGCCTCGCGAAGGAATCTGGTCTTGAGGTGCGGGAGTTGAACATGGGTGGGGGATATGGAATTCGCTATCTGCCCGAGGATAGGGCGCCTACTCTGGCTGAATTCGTCGACCCCATGATGGCCGTGGTTCAGAGATGGAGCGCGGAAGAGCGTCTTCCCATGCCTACATGCGCGATTGAACCAGGGCGCTGGATCGTCGGAGAGGCGGGACTCACCCTGTATCGCATTGTCGCTG
>Ga0067045_1002832_pt1 | contig 42777 bp, 36 predicted proteins | sample TerdegcTABiofilm_FD_59184 | JGI IMG/M metagenome (GOLD analysis project Ga0067045, IMG submission 59184) | Combined Assembly of (Gp0054472, Gp0054536) Wastewater bioreactor microbial communities from Singapore -Terephthalate degrading... | reverse complement strand
ATTATTGCGTATTTTTCGATTTAGGTGTTTTTTAAAGCGTACTTTGACACTAGGCCAATGATTTTGTTTGGAATCGCAGATTGAAAGGTGTATCATGTGATTTTCAGGTATGCAAAAAAAGAGGGGGCTATACTCTTTAGAGAAATTGATTTCAAGGTCATCAAAACAGACAGAGAGTGAGGCATACTCCCGCTTTTCCTCCCTCACGCTTAAACCGGTTCCTGAAAGGTATTACCAGAACCACTCATACAGGGACACGGCTGCATGACTGTCAGGGGGAAAGACTATAATAGACGCATGACAAAATGCAGAAATAAAAACAAGAGGTTCACCATGAGAAAAATTGCATTTCTTGTACTTTTCATCAGTCTGGTCGTTCTGACGGGCTACAGCGTTTCAGCCTTATTAGAGAACCTGACTCCCTCGTCCGGAGAAACATATGACGATGTGTTCACGGCACCAAATATTACACCGTCCTCGGGAAAAACATTCGATGACGTGTTCAAGGCTCCGACCATTACACCGTCCTCGGGAAGCTCCTTCGATGACGTGTTCAAGGCTCCAACCATTACACCATCCTCGGGAAAAACATTCGATGACGTGTTCAAGGCTCCAACCATTACACCGTCCTCGGGAAGCTCCTTCGATGACGTGTTCAAGGCTCCAACCATTATGCCGTCCTCGGGAAAAACTTTTGAGGATGTCTTCACACTTCCTGTCTGGAAACCTTCCTCTGCAAAGACGCTCGATGACGCCTTTCGCTTTCCCTGATTAAAAGGTTAAATTTTCTTTTTCCTTCTTTGTTATCTCAGGTGTAATATCCCGAAATCATTCGGGCACCACGTTAATATTGTGATGTGAGCTCATTATCCAACCAGGAAGTGGAAAAAATTTAAATGCAGTGTGAAGGAAATACTAGTCAAAAAATACACATACGTAATGTAAGGAGGAGGGATAATGAAATACATAGTAACTGGTGCATTGCTGTTGCTCCTGCTCGCGGTCAGTACCGTTTCGGCAGCATACGCAGGTAATTTTTGCAATGTTTTTGAAGCAGGCAGTTCGTTTTCCGGGAAATCTGTTTCCATGACAACGATTGCAGGGGACCGCTTTGTCGGTTCGGGTGTTCTCAAACCGGTGACAACGAGTTACAGCGCAGACATCGCCGGTATCGGGACTGCCACATCGTTCATGCGGGGAACGATGCAGGGAGCATCGAAATCGGTCTCCTTCTCCCAGCAGACCACTGCATCGGGAACGATCATGAAATATTTTATCGAATACCACTGGAGTTCNGGCAGGTCCTGAACGACAATATACCTTTTCCCACCCTATGANAAACTTAGAAGTTAATATCGGAGTAGATGTCAATAATCTTTAACAATTTCCGCGATACAGAGAAACAAGGTGTTTATCCATGGTAAAAAAAGGACTCTTCGTTCTTCTCCTGGCATTTTTCCTGCTGGGATATGCGAGTGCAGACGACCCCATGAACGCGACGTTCGAGACGCAGTCCATCCACACGGAGACTTCCGTTGTCGTGTATGGCACTTTCTCGAACGAAGCATCCATCGTCTGGCAGCAGTCGAGCGGGGCTCTCGATGACAACACGTACCTGAGCGCATCAGAGCGCCAGGCCACCATGTCGTATTCCGAGTCCACGAACGCGAACAACGGGTACGTCGAATACAACAAGGTGGCAGACCTCGACACGGGCAACCAGGTTGTGAACCAGAATAATTTCAAGTCAGTGAGGCAGCTGGATTTCGTCAGTTTCAATGATACGTACGGCAGCGTTATCTCGAGCGAGAGCCTTGCCCTCGACGGTGCCAGCATGGGTTCTCCGGCGTCGGACAGGATCCTGTGTCCGTTTGGAGCTTCTTCAGGTGACACGATCCCTGCATACTGCAACATCGTCGAGATGGGAAGTTCATTCTCCGGGACATCAGTCTCCATGACGACGATTGCGAGCGAGAGGCACGTTGCAGCAAAAGCTGATGTCCCGGTCGCCATGGACTACAGTATCAGCCTTGCGGGCCAGGGAACGGCATCTGCATATTACCGCATGCACCTGCAGAGTGCACGGGGAGACTCCCTGAACAAGTCCATGGATATCATGGGATCCGAGAAGACGACCGCTTCAGGCACCATCCAGTCCTTCGAAAAGACGATGAGCTACGGGTCAGGCGTACGCCGGTATTGAATCGGGTGAGATTCCCTGATCCATCCATCTCTCTTTTTCTTCGCCTTTCCCACGATCCAACTCTCCGGATAACCCCTCAAACCCTGTGTTTCCGCATGCATTAAGTGGTGCGCAGTCGATGGTGTATGGATGCAGAAAGTTCCCTGGCTGCTCGCCGTCCTGGTTGTCCTCGTCCCTTTTCTTGCGGCTTGCGTCTCTTACCCGGACGCCGATCTCGCCAGGGAGGGGGCCAGGCTCCTGGAACAGGGGAACCTCGAGCAGTCGCTTGTGCTGTTCGACAGGGCAATCGCGATCAACGGGGGAAGTGTTGAAGCCTGGGAAGGACGCGGAAAAGCCCTGCACCTCATGGGCAGGGAAAGCGAAGCTTTCGAGTCGTTGAACCGGTCCCTTGCACTCGACCCGTCTTCTGCCCCCCGGTGGGTGGCTCTCGGCGATGTCCTGCTCGCGATGGACCAAAACTACGATGCAGCCCGGGCGTACGACAGGGCGATTGCCCTCGATATCAATATGACCACCGCATGGAACGGTATCGGGACTGCCTATTCCCGGATGGGGAAATATAAAGAGGCCCGGCAGTTTTTCCTTGCAGCCCTCCGGACGAACGGATCCTATGCACCGGCAGCAAAGAACCTCGGTGACACCCTCGTCGCACTCCAGTTGTGGGGCGAAGCCCTCCGTGCCTACGACCAGGCGCTTGCAATGGATCCCGCTCTTGCAAGTGCCGCTGTTGCCCGGGGAGACCTCCTCTCCCGGTTCGGGAGAAACGGGGAGGCCCTCTCGTCGTATGATCAGGCTCTCGGGATCGACCCCGACAGCACCTCCGTGCTCTCGAAAAAAGCCCAGGTGCTTGCCGCACTGGGGCGGACGGAGGAGGCACTGTCCACCATCGACAGGATACTGGTCCTGGAACCCGGCAATGCCACGTACTGGGTCCACAAAAGCTTCCTCCTGAATAACCTCGGTCGCTTCAACGAATCGCTCGATGCATCCGGCACTGCAATCAGTCTTGAACCAAACAATGCAGTTGCATGGAACAACAGGGGCTTTTCCTACAATTCCCTGGGGATGTTCGGGGATGCCGTCTCTGCATACTCCCAGGCAATCGCAATCGATCCCGGGAACCCTGCCGCATATACCAACAGGGGTTTTGCACTCCTCAACCTTGGAAAAGGAGAAGACGCACTCGGTGATCTCGATCGTGCTACCACCCTTCAGCCTGACCTTGCCACTGCCTGGTCGTACAGGGCCCTTGCCGATTACCGGCTCGGCCGGTTCACCGAGGCCCTTGATGATGCCAGCAGGGCAACAAGACTGAATCCCAAAGATTCGTTAGCATGGTCAACAGGGGGCATGGCTCTCCTCCAGAAGGGAGAGTTCCAGAAAGCCATCCCCTACTTCGACAAGGCCCTCACGCTCAACCCGAATGCATCCGACATCTGGCTGAACAAGGGAATAGCCCTCTATATGGCAAAGAACAATGAAGAGGCCTTGTCGGCCCTCGACCGGGTCCTCGAACTCGACCCGGAGAGCATGACGGCCTGGCAGTACAAGGTCTATGCGCTCAGGGCCCTCGGGAGGGGGGAGGAGGCAGTCTGGATAACGGACCGTCAGCTGAAGACAGATTCATGGAATACAACGCTCCTCCTCCGGAAAGCCACCGCACTCGTCATCCTGAACCGCATGGGTGAGGCCCAGCTCGCCCTTTCCCGAATCCTCGAAAAAGATCCTTCCAATTACGAAGCGCTCGTGGCAAGGGGCAAGATCCAGATCGCTTCCGGTGACTACCTTGGAGCGATCAGGACCTTCGATGTTCTCCAGAAAACAATGCCTGATGCCGATGAATCCCTCATCTTCCTCGGTGTCGCATACTACAGGTCCGGCCAGTATGAAAAGGCCCTTGCCGTTTACGACAAGCTCCTGAAGAAAGACCCTGCCAACTCCCTGACCTGGTCCAACAGGGGATATGCTCTCGTGAAAACCGGCAGGATCCAGGACGCGATCAAGTCCTTCGATCGTGCCCTTGAACTGGATCCGAAGAACATGGACGCACAATACGGGAAGTTCGAAGCCATCCGGATCATGTGGCCGTCCTACGTCCCGGACGGGATTTGAATTTAGTCCCAGTGGTGCTGGTACCCTGTCCCTTCGACGGTCCTGCCGTCAACGATGATTTGGGATTTTTCAATGACGCGCCCGATGACAAAAATCTCGGGCAGGTCGGGGATGCGCTTTTCCGGCGGGATGGTGAAGAGGAGTCCATAGTCCCCTCCGCCAAGGAGTGCAAACCGGAGCGCAACATCGTCCGGGACTCCCGGTACCCCGGGTATCTTTTCCGACTCGATTGCATATCCTAGCCCGCTCGCCTGCCGCATGTCTTCGAGGGAGGCAAGCAGCCCGTCACTTATATCCATCATGGACGAGGCGCCTGCAGCGGCAAGGGCGAGACCTTCCCCGATCCGGGGCTTCGGGGTGCTCAGGTATTCCCGGAACCTGCTGTACCCCTCGAGCGCCGCCTGTGCCCGCCCGGGAATCCCAACGATTCCCACCAGGTCACCGGGCCGGGTACCTGACCTCCGGACAGGACGATCTGCAAACCCGATGCCCGAGCTGACGAGCGTCAGTTCCCTGTGAGCGTCGAGATCGCCCCCCGCGAGCGTTGCACCGCAGGTAGAGCAGCAATCCCGGGCCCCGGTGAGGATCTCTTCGAGGCGGGAAGGGGAGTCGAGCCCGGCGGCGAGGAGGACGAGGGAAGGGCGGGCACCCATTGCTGCGATGTCAGAGAGCGTGACTGCAGCACTCATCCACCCGATCTCCCTGTCCGTCATCCATTCCGGGAAATCCGTGCTCTCGTGGAGCATATCGGTTGTCGCGACCAGGAACGTGTCCCCGAGGGCAAGGACTGCGCAGTCGTCGAGGACCGCATCCTTCCCGACCACCGAGGCAACAACACGTTTTAACTCGCGTTCATCCAACTTTCCTCATCTCCCTGCCCCGCTCCGTCCGGTATTCCTCGAATATCTGCAGGACGAGCTGTCCCTTCTTCTCCCGTTCGTACCTCTCCTGCGACTCCTTCCACTCGCGCATCGCCGACCGGAACTCGGCCGGGTCCGCAGCCCCCCGGTTCCCTTTCACGACTGCACGAACGGAGCGTGTCGAGAGGACGGCTATCCCGGACTCCCGGAAAAATTCCTCGATCTCGTGGAATGCAGACTCGTTCTGGTTTTCCTCGACGAGGAGCGCCCCGATCCGGGCTTCTGCCAGTTCCCGGAGGGCAAACTTCCCGAAACCCTCTATCCTGTTGATGTAGAGGACATCTCCCTCGCGGATTCCCATCTCCGCGGAGAGTGCCCTGACCCCTTCCTTCGTGAGGGCAGAGAGGATCTTCAGGGGAACCGTCTCTCCCGAGAGGAGTGCCTCGTCGAACTCCCGCATCTTCATGATCCTCTTGCGGAGCTGCTTTGTCGTTTTCTCCTCGCTGCGGAGACGTTTTCGCAGGTTCGCAATGATGACATCCCTCTTCGTGATCTCGGCATCAGACCGTATCCGCTGGTCCTGGCGGGACCTCACCTTCTTTAAGCGGGTCTCAAGCCTTGCGATCCGCTCGTCCTTCCTGTGGATCTCCTCCTGGAGCTCGGCAACGAGTGCCCGGAGCCTCTTTATCGTCCCGTCGAGGACGCGTACCTTCTCGTCCCGTGCAGCATCGATCCTGACGTCAGGTGCCTCTTCCTCCCCGGCGGGGGTTGCCTTCCCGGTCATCTCCCCGATGACCTGCTCGAGAGACTGTCCCCGGACGATGCCGGCCCTCACCTCGTCGATGTCATAGCCCGGCGGGATCCTCCTGACAAGGTTCTGGAACTTGTTCCTGTACGCCCGGTACGCGTCGATGGCCGCGGCAAGGGCATCCCTCTCGTGGTCGTTCCGGGGATCATAGTCCTGCGTGAGTGCATGCTTGGCCTCGACGCTCATGTCAGCCTTCGGCGTGTAGGCGACGCCGTTGAAGGCACGCCGGATCTTCTCCACGGAATAGGGCATCTCGTGGACGTCAGAGGCAATAATGAGGGGTTTTCCGACCCGGTACAGGGTCTCGATCACCCCGGCCATGGACAACTGGCGGGAACTCTCCATGTGCATGAGGTTCCCGTCGAGATCGAGCGCTGCCACAGCCGTGGTCGTGCCCGGGTCGATCCCCACGATGAGGTACCGCGGCTTCCCGGTGAGGGGGCGGAACCGGATCCGGTCGAGCCTTTTGCCGTGGATCCTGACCTGGACGTCTGCACCGCGGTACGCCGAGACCGGGATCTCCTCTCTTTGTGCCTGGACCGAGAAAGAGACCCTGCTGCAGCCGCCAAATGCCCGGGTCTCCCTCTTTTCGTATTTCACGCCTGCAGCAAGGAGTGCCATCTCGATCTCCCTGGCTTTCTGGAGGACGGCCCCGTGGATCTTCCTGCAGTACCGGTTCTGGCTCCACCCCCCCTTGCCCGGGGACCTGTGCCTGCTGACAACGATCTCGCTCTCGTTCTCAAACGCAATGACTTCCGACCCGGCTCCGAGTGATGCAACCCGGGCGATCGTCCGGGCCTCGTCGAACGGGTCGAACCTGTTGAAGCTGATATTGTAGCGGCTGGCGACCTTCCCGAGCGTCTCCTTCTTCTCGCCCCCCGTCACCTGGACGAGCCGGACGGAGGGGGGGAGCATCTGGAGGAACGCGTAGAGATCGTGCGTGTCCTGCGCGACTTCCTGCAGGCTGTCGACGGCAAGGATATCGGGCTTTTCCTCTGCAAGCCTCCGGAGGAGCCGGAATCCCGTGACCTCCGTCTCCTCTGTTATCTTTGTCCCGGAGAGGATCACAAGGGCATACCGTGGCCGCCGTGATCGCGACCGCACCGATCCCGTGATCACGTCGATTCCAAAGACCTTCATCCCGTCACCCTCGCGATCTCCTCGGTGCTGTCTGCCACGATACCGAACTTGCGGTTAAAGTAACGGAGGATATTCTCCACGTCACGGGCAAGTATCTGCCCGGCATTGGGGTGGTCGGGCGTGACCCACTGGGGCCAGTCGATGAGGACGACTCCGTTCCTGTCGAGCATCACGTTGAACTCGGAAAGGTCGGCATGGATCACGCCGAGCGAGTACGCGATCGCGACCTGCTCGAGGATGGCAGCCAGGACGCCGGCAGGGTCCGCCGGTCTCGTCCGGTTGAGCGTCGTCCCTTCGATGAACTCCATCACGATGACGTTGCGGTTCCGGCCAACGGGCAGAGGGACCCTGGCTCCGGGATGCAGCCTTTTGAGAGCCTCGTATTCCCTCTCTGCGGATGCCCTCGATGCAAAGATCCATGGGCAGTGCGTCTTTTCTGCAATGTACTCCCGCGAGAGCCGCACCGACTGGAACGACCGCTGACCCACGTGGTGGCACTTGACTGCCACGCGGCCAAGGCCCAGCCCCTCGTATACGACCGATTCCTTGCCCTCCCCGACGAGGGGGCCGAGTGCAGAGAGGGTATCATGGCGGGACAGGGAAAGGAGCGCGAGGGTATCGGCACCCAGGAATGTCAGGCTGTACCCTTCGTAAGGCACCACGTCATACCGGACCATCCCCTTCTCCATGAGGGTGCCCAGGCGGAACAGCGTCTCCGATTCGGAAAAGCCCGCCCTTTTCCTGATGAGGTCGAGGGGAACCCATGAATGGGAACCCATCAGCCGTTCCAGGGTGTGCAGAATCCGGGTCTCGTAGGGATGGAGCTGCCGTATCGTCTCGGCAGAAATGGCCATGTCTGCTACACAATTTATCTATGCTGATGATAAAGGTTGATCTGATAACCTCTATGCGCTGCGACAAATGCAGGCGTCCTGCTGTTCTATTTCAGCGTTATTCAGGTCTCCACCTCTGCCGGGAACACTTCTTTGCGGACTTCGAGGCAAAGGCAAAGAGAACAATCCGGGAAAACAGGTGGGTCTCGCGGGGTGACACGATCGCCGTGGCATTCTCGGGCGGAAAGGACTCGGGAGCACTCCTCTTTTTCCTCCATTCGCTCCTCTCGCACCGGAAAGACGTATCGCTCGTTGCCATCACGGTGGACGAGGGGATCCCGGGGTACCGGGACCCGTCACGTGCCGGGGCGAGGGCCCGTGAACTGGATATCCCGCACATGACCGTTTCGTTCCGGGAGGCTTACGGGATAACGGTCGACGAGATCGTGGAGAGGAAGGGCGGTGCACTCTCCTGCACGTACTGCGGTGTTCTCCGGAGGCACCTGCTCAATGCCGCTGCCAGGGACGCGGGGGCAACGAAACTTGCTTTTGGCTTCAACCTCGACGACGAGGCCCAGACGGTCCTCATGAACGTGCTGCGGGGGGATACCGCACGTCTTCTCAGGGGAACGCACCCCGTACCCGGAATGGTCCCGCGGATCAAGCCTTTCCTTTCAATCCCGGAACGCGAGGTTGCACTCTACTCCTTCCTCCGGTGCGGAACGGTGGACACGGGGCGATGCCCCTATTCGCAGAACGCGATGCGTGCAGAGGTGCGGCAGATGCTCAATGCATATGCGTGGAACCACCCGTCTGCCCGGTTCGCCCTCGTGAACCTCGGCAGGGAACTGGCAGAACTCGGTGCAGGCCGGCCGGGGGAGCTGCATGTGTGTTCCCGGTGCGGGGAGCCCTGCGGGACGACCTGCCGGAGCTGCGGGATACTCGACGAGGTGAGCCATGGTGCGTGACCGGAAAGTAACCCTGTGGAGGCTCCTCCACGGGTCCCGGAGGGTGAAAGCCGTCATCTACTTCCTCATTTTCGGGGGCCAGATCGCTTTATACACCCTGCTCTTCCACTATGCCTACCCCCTGCTCGAGGGAAAACCCATCACGTGGCCGGCATCACTCCTCTTTGTTCTCGAGACGATCACGACGGTAGGCTACGGGGATCTCCTCCCCTTCACGAACCAGTACACCGTCCTGATCGTGATCCTCATGATGGTCTCGGGGATCATCCAGATCTTCATGGTCATCCCCCTCCTCCTCATCCCCACCATCGGGTCCCACCTCCAGCCCTCGCCCCCGCAGCGTATCTCCCATGAAATCTCGGGACACGTCGTCATCGTCGGTCATAACCCCATCACGAAGGCGCTCGTCGAAAGCCTGCTCATCTCGGAGCTCCCGGTCGTGATCATCGTGGACCAGAAGGAGACAGCCTTTATGCTCTCGGACCTCTTTGGAAAGCGCGTTTACGTGATCTGGGGCAGTTACCACGACAATGAAACATGGGAAGGTGCATGGGTGGAAAAGGCCCGGCATGTTGTGGTATGCGAGGAGGAGCAGACCACGGCAAGCATCATCATCGGGCTAAGGGCAATGACAAAAGCACGGATCATCGCGGTCGTTGACAAGCTCTCTTTTGAGCGTTACCTGCGGTACGCGGGGGCGGATAGCGTGCTATCACCCAAGCACGTGACCGGCCAGATCCTCGCCCGGCACGTGGCACTCACCTCGCATGTCGATACGCTGGTTGAAGAGACCGTTGTCGATGAAAACGGCATCCGGGTGACACCCCGGGCGGGAGACCCCCTCCGCATCATCAACATCCCGGTTCTTGCGGGATCTCCGGCAGCAGGGCACCGGCTGGGTGAACTGGAACTCTCCCCGCGGTTCGGCGCGGAATGCCTTCTCATCTCGCGCAGGGGCCAGTTTTCCTTTTTCCCCGGTCCCGACGAGGTGCTGGACACCTCGACAATGCTCTTCCTCCTGACACGGATGAGCTCTGTCGAGAAACTGGTTGCCGATCTCTTCCTCCCACCCGGCGAGACCAGATTTCTCGGTGTGGTTACCGGGTTTGGCGACGTGGGGCGATCGGCATACCGCGAACTGACGGCCCTTGGGATGGAGTGCGTGGTGGTTGACCAGAAACCCTACCCCGTCAATATCGTGGTCGGAAATGCCGAGGACGAGGATACCCTTCTCGAGGCGAGGATCCGGGACGCGGACTTCTGCATCGTTGCCTTAAACGATGACTCCCGCAACATCCTCACCACTCTCATGGTCCGGAACCTAAACCCCCGGACCCGGATCCTCGCCCGCGCAAACGATGCTGCGTCCGTGGATAAGCTGGCACGGGCAGGTGCCGATTACGTCGCCCTCCTCCCGAGCATCGGCGGCCAGATCGTCGCCGGTGTCCTCCTCGCGGACACCGTGTACATCATCCTCTCGCTCCCGAACGGGCAGGTCATTGTCCGGGGGCGGTACTCCACCGGGATACCCGCAACGGTCTCCTCGATCGAGAAGAGTTGTGCCGTCCGCATTCTTGGGATCCAGGGAAAAGAAAAGTCCATTATCTACCCCGATGGGGAGAGCGCCGTCCATGCAGGCGACATACTGCTCGTAATGGGTTTTCCCCGGGGGCTGCGAAAGTTCATCAGGGTCACCCAGAGAGATCTCCTGTGAGGCGAATGGACGAGGAAGCAGGGTGTGCACTCGGGAGGATCGAACAGCTCCTCAGGTATGTTTACTGGAAGAGCGGGAGCAGGGGTTATGTCATCGGGGTCTCGGGCGGGATCGATTCAGCCGTTGCCGCAACCATGTGCTGCAGGGCAGTCGGGCCGGAGCGGGTACTCGGTCTCATCATGCCCAGCGGCGTTTCGGAACCTTCCGATATCTCCGATGCCGGGGAGGTGTGCCAGAGGCTTTCCATGGATTTCCGGACGATAAGCATCGAGCCCGTCCTTTCTGCGTACCGGTCGGTTCCGGGGTTTCAGGATGACCGGACGCTCCTTGGAAACCTGATGGCCCGCACCCGGATGGCAATTCTCTATTACCATGCCAACCGGCTGGGGATGCTCGTCTGTGGGACATCGAACAGGACCGAGTACATGATCGGGTATTGCACGAAATGGGGGGACAACGCGGCGGACGTCCAGCCCATCCTCCACCTCTACAAGACAGAGGTCTACGAACTGGCAGCAACGATGGAAAACATCCCGGAACGCGTGCTCCGCAAGGTGCCGTCTGCAGGGCTGTGGAAGGGCCAGAGCGACGAGGCCGAGATTGGACTGAGCTATCCCGAGATCGATGCCGCATTAAAATCACTCGAACAAAACGGATGGATCAGCCAAAACCCCGTCGAAGACCGGGTCCTCTCCATGGTCAGGGCAAGCGAGCACAAGCGCCGCCCTGCCCCGAGTCTCCTATAGGATGGAAAGGGTGTGCATGTACCTCTCGGGATAGACGAGGGCACAGAGTATCTCGTCCCTTCTCTCCACGTATCCGTAGAGGGAGCCGTCACGCCATGGCCCGGGGGTTATTTCGTGCGGTTGCCGCGTCTCTGCCGGGGGAACGGAAGGATAGCGTGGGTTCTTCTCGAGTTCCCCCGAGACGAGCTCGTAGTACGCGGCTCCGCGGTTCTCCTCGTAGAACCGGTAGTCGCTCTCAAAACAGGAGGAGACGATATTTGCCATCACGAGGTCGCCTTCTCCCGGGTTGATGGTGACATGCCCGTACCCCGGCGGAACAAGGACTGTCTCGCCCTCCCCTGCCGGAACGAGGACGATCCTCCCGAGGTCGCGGCGCTGGAGGAGAAAATGGGCCCTCCCCGAGAGGACCTGGTAGACCTCCGGATACCCCATACCGGACGGGTTGTCCGGGTGATAGTGCCCCTTTGTCTTGACGAACTCGCCGCAGAGATCCCGGGGAGGGATGCAGGTTACGTCATAGCGCAGGTGTCTCTCCGAGAGCCATGCCCTGTCGACAGGTGACCGTGCGATGTCCCGGAACATCAGGTAGGCAGGGCCGTCCAGGTCACAGCCGGGGTTCCGGAGGACGGGTCTGAGATCCTCCACGCTCCGGGTCACCGGGGACCCTGCATACTTCTTCCAGTCTTCCATCACCCTTTCTTTTGGTTTTTCCGTATATAATAGACCGCACCGGCTGCAAGCGCGACGAGCACGAATATCCCGGCAATTGCGAGCGGAGAGATCCCCGGACTGACAACCTTTAGGCGGACCTTCATCGTGTCCGAGATCACGCTGTTATCGAGGGCATCCCGGTACCTTATCTCCGAGTCGAGTCCGTATTCCTTGAGGACTGCCCCTGCATCCACGTTGACCTCGTACAGGGCGACCGCCTTCTCACCCGGCGCGATGTCGCCAAGGTAGGCGGAGTCATCGTTGCTCGAAAAAGGATCCACGGCACTGATTCGGGCCTGGGCGTCCCGGGCCGTTGCCGAACCGGTGTTCTCGTAGACAACCTTTATCACGGTTTTTCCCCCGGCCCTGGCCTCAGCCGGGGGAGAGACAACAGCAAACGATATCTTCCCGCTGACCGGGACGCCGACGGTAACCGTGTCAGAGGTTACCGTATCTCCCTCGTTATTTGTGTACTTGCAGAATATGTCGACAGGATAAGAGCCTTCGCTTGCCTGCCGGGATACAGACACGCGGAACCTGACATCGCGGGTGCTTCCCGCGGGGAATTCACCGATGTATATGTTGCTGTCTGTCGGGACGATGGGGCTGTTGCCGTTACGGGAGAGGTAAACCACGGTGTCCCGTGCATCCTCGTAGCCCTTATTCCGTACCGAGAGGGAGAGGTACCCCTCCGTTCCCGCGTTGAGAGCCTCGCCACTCATTGCAATCACCTCGAGCATTGCCCTCGGCTGCACCCGGACCATGAGCGGGATCGTCTCTTCAACGTCGCGGTAGGTGTAGGAGATGGCATCCTGCCCATACTGCTCCGCAGTCTTCAGGTAGGAGTACCGGACATGCAGGGGGAGGGTATAGTTCCCTGAAGGAGCGTCTGAAGGGATCTTTGCCGCGAAGGAGACAGTGGCAGACTTCCCGCCCGGGATGTCCCCGACGACCTGTGGGTCGGCCTTGATGATGAACGGCGAGTCTCCGGCCTCGAGTGTCGCTTTCACGAGCTTTGCCGTGTTGGGGAGATCCTCCCTCTCGATGATCCCTGACTGGACGAACTTCATATCCACCAGTCCCCGGTTCTCGATGGTTACCCGGAGTGTGACGTCCTCTCCGGGGGAAAACTCGTTTCTGCCCTGAATTGCTGCAGAGAGGTCCGGCTCTCCCGCGAGGTACTTGACTCCCGCGAGGGCCGGGACACACAACAGACTGATTAAAACGGCCAGAAATACAATACGCCGCAGATTCATGGGATATCACGTGTTGTTATTGCTATAACAACATTTAAGAGCCGGCCCTATATAATGCTATGGAATGGCTGAGACTCCGTCCCCGTACCTTGCCCTCACCGAGATACTCAAGTCCCTTGGCTTAACGAAATACGAGGCGCTGGTATACATCGGTCTCCTGAAGGAACCGGGCGCCACCGCGACACGGATCCACGAGGTCGCCGGTGTCCCCCGCGCATCGGTCTACCCCGTGCTCGGGAGACTGATCCAGAAGAACATGGTCTCTGTCTCGCTTGCCACACCGCGCCGTTTCGAGGCCGTCCCACCCGATGCTGCCATCGACCACCTCCTCGATGCAGTCTCTGCGGACGCAGTACGGGCAAAGAAGATGCTTGCCAAGATCTGGAGGGAACGAAACCAGAAAGCACCTGCAGACCAGGACTACATCTGGAGCATCTACGGGATAGAGAATATCCGGGCGCGCCTTGCGGACCTGCTGCGAAACGCAACCGTTTCGATCGATGCTGTTCTCTTTGGTGATTTGCCGGAGGATATTTGTTCCGTGCTCTGCGAGAAGGCAGCATCCCTCCCCGTGAAGGTCACGACGAGGAACCCGGAAAAGTTCGCCTGCCGGGGAATCGAGGTGAGTCTCCTCCCTCCTCTCCCCAAAGACGTCCTCGACGTGGACACACGGTTTACGGGAGGATTTTTCCTCATCGACGAGGAACGGGCCATGGTCGTCATAGTGACCGGCACCGAGGAGGGGACTGCACTCTTTTCGGAATCGAGGGGCTTCATCAGGTTCTTCCTGTCATACCGCGACCTCGTCTCCTCGCTTGTGAAAAAGATCGGTCAGTAATCCAGTATCTCTTCCAGGTCGCGGACGTCCATCAGTCCCTTGATGGCATGGGTGGTCACCGCAATTCCCCTCTCCTTGATGGCAGCCATCGGGTTCGTTCCGCCCAGTGCAACGATGCCCATGTACTGGGGGTCGACAGTGACGCCGAGTGCGGGTGTATTCGGCAGACCAACGTCCAGGATGGGTGAAAAACTGCTCCCTGCAAGATCATCGATGACCTCCCCGATCTGCCCTTCGGCCTCCATGTGACACTGCCTGATGTTGGCAAGGATGTTTCCGCTTCCCCGGCGCATCATCCCCGTAACGGATGTTATCTCCTGGGAAAGGAGAGCCTGGAGCGGGTCGATCGTTGTATGCTCGTACAGGATGAGGTGGATGAACCGGCGGGGAATGCGCCCCTCTATCTCGACAACCCCGCCCCCGATGGGGTTTGACGGGATACCCCTGCGGAGGAGGATACCATCGAGGGTGGAACTGCATATCGTGATGATTCCGGTATGTCCCGCCGGGACCTTTGTCTCTCCGGCAGCCTCGCCTTCCCCGACAAACCGGACAAGCCCGCTCACGCAGAGCCCTGCCCTGAACGTATCCCTCATCACGGTGATTGCGGCATCGAGGTCCCCGTTTGGGACGAACGAGAGATTGTATACCACGAGCCCCCCTCCTTCCCGGGGGTCATATGTCACCTGCATGGCATACTCCTCGATCCGGGTATGCACGAACTTGAGGGGAAGATGCATTTGCTACGATCTCGTCCCCGGAATAGAAAAATTGTTCTATAAGATGGGGGAAATGTATGTTTAATGGACGAAAAGGTTCGGGAAAAGGCGAGGAATGCCATAAAGACAATTCTCGAGGCCGCAGGATACGAGGTTGACACGCTGAAAGACCCTTATGACCTTGCCAGCCGGGATAACGACTATATCATGGTTCTCTGCAGCGATGACGAGGATGAGATCGCTGATTTTGCGAACGGTAACTTCCGGCTCATGAGCGGCGGGGAAGAGATCACGTACAGGAAACTGCTCTTTTCTCTCAATCCCGGTGCCGGAGCAGAGGGGTGCACCGTCTGGGGGCGGGATGAATTTGTCCGTCTCTACGGCGAGGCTGCCCTCGCGGGGATACTGTCACGTCCGTTTTCCCTGGCCATCGGTGCGGGGGAGAGGGGGGGGACAGCCCCGTCCGTTCCATCGCCTGCAGAACGCGGAACCGGGGAAGGAGAGGAGGAGGCGTCCGGTGTCATCATCCCGCACCTGCCCATCCGGGTGAAGAAGGATGCTGCCGTGCAGATTGCAAAGATGCAGGGGACGGTGGCCCTGAAGTTCATGCCGTTCTGGTTCTATTCGTACAGGAGTTCGGGGGAGCAGGTATACAAGGAACACCGCGTCCCGTTCGATGCCGAGGGGGACGGCGGGCTCAATGCCATCAACGGGCTGAAGTTCGAAGTGGACGCAAAGTCCCTCGTCGAGGACGCGGTCCCGGCCGGTGCGGAAGTCGTCTCTCCCCGCATCACGCAGGAGGAGGCACGGGAAAAGATTGCATCGGAAGTGGCCGAGAACCTGACCCAGAGGATACGGATCAAGCAGGTGAGCGGGGATGCCATCTCCTACGAGGAGAAGGTGCTGAAACCGGACAGGCGGAACATCGAGGTCACGGTCCGGCAGGTCTACGTCCCCATCTGGCAGGTCCGCGGCAAGAAGATCGTTGAAGTCAACGCGTTCTCCGGCGAAGTCCTCTCGTCCCCGATGGACGAGGGCGTGGAGATCTTCTAGGGCCGCCACGCATGATAGGAGTCCTTGGCGGCGGGCCCGCAGGCCGGACTGCGGCAATGAAACTCGGCCTCGCGGGAAAGGATGTCACCCTGGTCGAGAAGGGAGGGCTCGGCGGCCAGTGCCTCCACTATGGCTGCATGGTGGTCTGTGCCCTCAACGACGTCGCCCGCACCCTGCATACTGCCCGGAACCTCCATGCCCTTGGTATCCTCGACCGTGTCCCCTCGTTCTCATTCCCCCGCACGATCTCCCAGATGGTATCGGTCCAGGAAAAGATCACTNCCATCCTGGATGCCGAGACGAGGGGGTGCGGGGTTGCCATCGTGCGGGGAGAAGGGAGTGTCGAGGGAAATTCCCTCTCTGTCGNTGGAAAAGCCCTCCAGACGTCNGCCCTCGTCATCGCGACCGGCTCCCTCCCCCGGATCCCTTCCATCCCGGGGGTCCAAAACCCGGGTGTTTTCCATGCCCATTCCCTCTCCTCGATGCTTGCCGTCCCGGACCGTCTCCTGATCATCGGCGGTGGAATCATGGCCGCGGAGTTTGCCTTCATCTTCCACGAGTGGGGGGCCGATGTCGATATCGCGGTCCGGAGCACGTTCCTCCGCGAGGTTCCGCGGGTACTGCGGGAGGCCGCAAAAAAAGATCTCGAGGGAATTGCGATCCACGAGAACTGCACGGTGACCCGGATCGACGGGGACCCCGCCGTCAGAAGTGCGATCCTCCAATGCCGGGAAGGGGAGAAGGAGATCCCCTGCGATGCCGTGTTCCTTGCCGCCGGCCTTGTCCCCAACTCCCGGATGGTCTCGGGCATCAGGAAGGGCGACGACGGGAGGATCATCGTGGACCGGCGGATGGCAACCAGTGTCCCCGGCGTGTATGCCTGCGGGGATGTGACAGGGTCGCCCTGCCTGACACCGGTCGCCCGCCAGGAGGGCATCGTTGCAGCGTCATCCATCCTCGGCGAGGACGTCCTCATGGACTACTCGGCAATTCCCCAGTCCGTTGCCCTCGCCCACGAGTACGCCTTCGTGGACGGCGAGCCGGCAGATAACGAAGTCGCCTTCTCCTCCCCGGGGCCGGCCGGGCCGGGGACGTTCTGGGAGGTCCCGCGGGGGAGAACCGGCATGGCAGAATTGATCGTCTCCCGGCAGGACGGTCGTATAGGGGGAATCTCGGTTGCCGGACCAGCCGGGGGGACTATTGCTGCCTACTGCGCGTTCCTGATGAAGAGGGGGGTCTCGGTCCATGACTTCTCCCGCTTCACCGAAGTCCACCCGTCGAGCGACGGGGTCTATCCGCTGGCAAAGTATGCCTCAGGACGCCTGAAACGCGAAGAGAAAGCCCGGCGGAACGACTGAAGGGTCAGGGCAAAAAGACATCCGTCTTTCCCCGGGAAAAAATCCCCTGCACTTTTCCGTCCTGCACCCTTCCGGGAAATCCACGGCACTGTTTTTCCGGGTGATTGAGTCATACCGGAAATGCCCGCCTTCCCGGTCTGCCAATCGCAAACCCTATCTCCTCTCCGGTTCCCATCCCTGTATCGGGGACACCGCATGGACCGGGAGGAACTGCAGGCAATTTTTGAGAAAATCCAGACAGGCGTCGTGATCATCGATCCAAAGAGCCATACGATACTCGATATCAATCCCATCGCCGTCTCCCTCATCGGGCGGAACAAGGAGGAGATCGTCGGGCAGGTCTGTCACCAGTTCATCTGCCCTGCCGGGAGAGGGAAGTGCCCCATTACAGATCTGGGGCAGGTAATCGACAACAGCGAAAGGGTCATCATTGGCAGGGACGGCACACGTATCCCGATCCTCAAGACTGCGACCATTGCCCGCGTGGGAGAGCGGGATGTCCTCATCGAGAGCTTCATCGACATCCGTGACCGGAAAATTGCCGAGGACCGCAGGTCCGCCCTGATCGGATATATCAGCGAGATCGTGATGCGGGTACGCGAACCCCTGCTCATCGTGCAGCAGAACCTTGCAGACCTCGCGGAAAAAACCCCAAAATGCCAGGGAAACAAAGACGAGGTCAGGGCAGGGCTCCTCCTCGAAGCGGCGCGGATCCGCCAGATAGCAGGAAACCTTGCAGAGGTGGAGAAGGCAATAGCCGAGGAGAGGGAAGACATCCCGGCCGCCTACAGGGAATTCCTGAAAGGGCAGTAATACAAAAAAAAGTTTGCAGGATTTAATTGCAGGAGAGGCCCCCTCCCGCAGTGAAATGCCCGCGTGACCTGCGAAAGATTCTATTTCTCCTCCGAGAACAGCCGGTTTTTGCTGTCCTGCACACCTGAAACCGGGGTAAGGGAGAGCCCGATCATCCCGCTGATAATATTGACCATGATACGCATCGCCTCGATCTCTTCACCCGAAAAGTCCCGGTCCCCCTTGTCGCAGAACGCGACCAGCCCCCATGTCCTGTCATGGATGGTGACGGGCAGGAGAACAACTGTCCGGATACCATGTGTTTTGAGAAACACTTCTGAGCCGGGGGGCAGGTTTACCGACGAGATGGTCACAGTTTCCCCGGACCTGACAACAGTCTGTTTTTCGTCGAGGCCGAAGGATGCAGGGGAAACAGACAGTTCCCCTTCACCGGGACGGAGCGGGGATCTTCCGGGGCTGTACCACTCCGCAACGAGGGTCAGGACATGTTGGGTATCCCCTCCATCGTACCGGAATACGGGGATGCGGTCAAGCTCCATTGCGATTCCGACATGCTCGAGGATCGGTTCGAGATGGTACCCGAAAGTCACGGGTGATCCGCTCAGCAAGGCCCCATGAGCCTCGTATACCTGGCGCAGGAACCATTCCACACCGAAACCGAGTGCAAGAAGGATCGCGTCTCTCTTCCTGATCTCCTTCTCGAGCCGGTGCTTAAAGAGAGCAATCTCGATGTTGGACTGGACTTCCCGCTCGTTGAATGGTTTGACGATGTAGCCAAAGGGCTCTGTAACCTTTGCCCTTTCGATGAGCTGGGAGTCTGCGTATGCAGTAACGTAAATGACGGGAATATCGTGTTCACTCCGTATCTGGTGCGCCGCCGATATCCCATCCATCTTCCCGGACAGCATAATGTCCATGAGGATGAGGTCCGGAATCTCCTTATGGGCAGTCTCCACCGCACCCTCCCCGCTGCTTACAACCCCGACAACGGAATACCCCATGTTTTCAAGGGTCTGCCGGAGGTCCTCTGCAACGATCTGCTCGTCTTCAACAATGAGGATCCGCACCCTGTGCTGAATACCTCTCATTCTTCTCCTCCGGGAATGACAAGTCGGAACATCGTCCCCTTCTCCGTTGGTATCCTCTCGATCCCGCCGTGCAACTGTTTTGCCAGGGTTGCCACGAGGCGGAGCCCGAGGGAACCACTCTCCTCGATGGTAAATCCCGGCGGGAGTCCGACACCATCATCGGATACGGTGCATTCGATCCGATCATCTCTCCTCTCAACCCGGATGGTCACGGTCCCCTCCCTGTCGCCGGGGAACGCATGCTTCAGGGAGTTGCTTGCAAGCTCGTTGATGATCAGCCCGAGCGGGATTGCCCGGTTGATATCCATGGAGAGACTTTCGCAAGCGATCGATAATGTCACTTTCTGTTTTTTTGTCCCATAGTATGCCGACACCTGGCTTATAAGGGACCTGAGATATGATGCGATGTTGATGCGGGAGAGGTCACCTGACTGGTAGAGCTTTTCGTGAACGAGGGCCATGGCCCTGATCCTGTTCTGGGTATCGAGCAGGATATCCGTCGCCCCGGACTTTTCCGTAATGCGCACCTGGAGGTTGATAAGGCTGATGATGACCTGGAGGTTGTTCTTGACCCTGTGGTGGATCTCCCGGAGGAGGAGTTCCTTCTCGTGGAGAGCTGCCTCGAGGGACTCTGTCCTGTGACGGACCTGCTCCTCGAGCTCGCTCGTGAACCTTTCCTGCATGCGCTCCCTCTCGACGCGGTCCGTGATATCCCTGGCAATCACGAGGGCCCTGTCTTCGTTAAGGGCGGCGATGCGGGCCTCGAAGTATCGTTTTTTACCGCGGATCGTGAGATCGTAACTGAAATACTGGATCTTTCCCGTCTCTATTGCGGTTTTCACGTGCCGGATGAATTCGTCTCCGGATTCTTTGGGATACCCGAAACTCCAGATGCTTTTTCCGACATACTCGCCGGGGGAATGAATGAGCAACCCCTCGTCGGCACAGTGGAATTCGTGGAAAATCCCATCGGAGGATATGACAAACAGGAGGTCCGGGAGGGCTTTCAATATCGCTTCCGTCCTGTTCAGGCTCTCTTTCAATGCCCTTTCTGCCTTTTTGAGGTCTGATATATCGACATAGACTCCAAGGACACCGATCGTATTCCCTTTCAGGTCAGAGAGGGGGACCTTTGACGTGAGGAGGGGTAGTGTCTCTCCGGCAGGTGTTGTGAGCGGCTCCTCGTACGTCATTCTGGGAGAACCGGTCTCGATGACGAGGCGGTCATCCGCCCTGTAGCGGTCGGCCAGGTCTTTCCAGGGCATCTGGAAATCATCCTTCCCGATGACATCCTCCGGCCTGTCATACCCTGCATCGCGGGCAAATGAACGGTTGCACCCCATGTAGACAAGGTTCCGATCCTTCCAAAAGACCCGGACATTGATCGTGTTGAGGATCTCCTCGAGGAACTTCTTTGACTCCCGCACTCCTTCCTCGGCACGCCTGATGGCCGTGATGTCCGTCCCGATTGCAACGAATACTTCTTTTTCTCCCTTTTCACCCGCGAAGAGGGAGCGGGTGTTCCAGAGCATGACTTTTTCCGATCCGTCCCTGCACGTGATGGTGGTCTCAAGGTTCTCGAAATACCGGTTTTTTTCTATGATATCCCGGATTTTTCCTGTAATCGCTTTGCGGTATTCCCGGTCGGGATAGATCTTCTTCCATATATCGTTCCGGCCAATGACTTCCCGTGCAGTGTACCCGCTTATCCTTTCGGCACCGGTGTTCCATTCCTGGACGTATCCGCCTGAGTCAAGGACCATCAGCCAGACATTTGCATTCCGGATGATACTCTCCTTGAGATTCCTGGATTTTTCCGTCTCTTTCTGGACCTGCAGGATCCTCTCGGAGAGCGCAGCAATGATTGCCCCGATTGCGATGAAGACCACCGACCTGGCAAGAGCAGTGAGGATGACCATTGTCTCATGCTGAAAAAATAATCCCGTTATTGCAAGGTAAGCGAGGACGAGGGTAGCAATCCCTCCCATCCCGGACCACCGGTACCTGTATGCGAGCAGTACGATCGGGATATAGTAAATGTGCATGAAGACTGTCGTGATACCGAGGAGGGAACAGTATAGTGTCAGGACGATGGCCCCCCCCGAAAAGAGGATGATCGCTGCGTTCCATGCATTCCGGCCCGGTATGCGATTCCACAGGGATCTTTCATGGACAGTTGTCATTTTCTCTTCGATCTCCTGCATCTGGTTTTACCGTGGATCTCCAGGGGTTACGTTCATTCCCCAATCCCGAATTCGATGGAGAACGCTGTTCCCTGGCGCCGGTCAAGGTCAATTGTCCCCTTCAGTTGCCCGACAAGGGACATGACAATGCGCAGACCGAGGGTGGATGGTTCTCTCCAGTTGACATCCTGCGGAATCCCTGTCCCGTCGTCACTCACCCGGATGGCAACCGTATGGTCTTTTTTCTGGACTCGTATACCGAGTGTCCCTGCCCGTCCCTCCGGGAATGCGTGCATGAGCGAATTGGTGATCAGCTCGTTGAGGATGAGGCCGACGGCAATCGCCTTGTCGAGGGTGACCATGATATCCTCTGCTTCGACTATCTTTCTTACTTTCTGACTCTTATTTTCAAGGGATGAAAAAACCTGGTTTGCCAGGAGGGGAATATACCGGGCGAGGTTGATCTCCGAGAGATTTTCGGATTTATAGAGCATCTCGTGGACGAGTGCCATTGCCCTGACCCTGTTCCGGGTCTCCTCCATCAGATGCCTGACCGCGGGATCCTCAATTTTCCGGAGCTGGAGGTTCATGAGGCTGATGATGACCTGCATGTTGTTCTTGACCCTGTGGTAGAGTTCACGGAGGAGGACCGTCCTTTCATCCAGTCTCTTTTTCAGGTCCTCTTCCGCTTTTTTCCTCTGCGCGACCTCCTCCCGGAGCAGAACATTTGCCTTCCGGAGTTCCTCGGTCCTCTCCGCAACCCTCTGTTCGAGCTCCCTGTTGAGGGAGAGAATCTCGGATTCCATCTGCTTCCTCTCCGTAACATCCCGGGCAATGCCCTCGATGGCAATGAGCCTCCCCTCTCCGTCGTACACCGGACGGTTATGCTGCTCGGTCCAGATAACCTGCCCGTCCTTTCTCCTCCACCGGAGAACAAGGGGTCTGGAGAGCACATCCGGATCTGAAAAGACGGATGCGAGCAGGGGGCGGTCATCCTCGTGCACTATTTTCAGACCGAGATCCGGGTCTGCGTAATGGTCCCCGGGAGTATAACCGGTAATGGAGGTGGCTGAAGGGGAGACATAGGAAAAACGGCGCACAGGGAATAGTTCGTACCGGTAAATCAGGTCCTTTGCGTTTTCAGCAATGTGCCTGAACTTTGCCTCGCTCTCGCGGAGCGCAATCTCGGCATTTTTCCTCCGGCTGATATTTTCAAACACCGCGACGAAATGGTCCTTTTCCGGAGAAAAAACAGAGATGTGCAACCATATGGAAAGTGGCTTAAAAAACAGCTCGATTTCTGCCGGTTGTCCCGTCGCTGCGACCCTCCCGTATATCTCGAACAGCTCGGGATTTTTTTCCCGAATATCGGGGATGACGTCGGTGACCTTTTTCCCAACGACGTCTGATAAGCCCGTCAGCTTTTCAAATGATGGATTAACCTTCAGGTATTCCCAGTCGCTTGGCCTGCCTGACTCATCGTAGATCATCCTGCAATAAGCAAAACCCTCGAGCATGTGGTCAAAGAGAGAGCGGAACCTCTCCTCGCTCTCGCGAACCCTGTCCCTCTCCCTGGTCAGTTCGCGCCAGAGAAGGTCATACGGCCTGTTCACACCGACAACGAGGAAGGCCCGGTACCACAGGAACACTGCAACAAGGCGGAGGAGGTGGCCAAGCATGTTCGCAAATCCATAGACACTCACGTATGCTGTGAAGGATAATCCGGCAGCAATGGTGAAGGCATTTGCCAGGACAAGATACGAGAATACAGAAGGATCAAATGCGTCCCTCGCCCGGATGAGGAGAAGGACAGAGAGTATCAGGATTCCCGATATGGCATACTCGCTGGAGACCTTGAAGGGTGTAAGACCCTGGCCCTCGATGTAACAATGGGGGAAGAATCCCGCGAAAATAGACCAGAGAAGAATCGAAAAGACCGCTCCAAATGCAATAAGGGTGGGCAAAAACCGGACCTTTCTCCCGATCGCGAACGGGGCGAGGAGAAGGGAGGATGCCTGAAGGTAACGTGCTGCAATCCAGAGCTGGGTCGGCAGGTCTGCTCCGCCAAAGGAAAAGACCCCCATCCCCTTGTATGCGAGGGTATGGACGATGTCAATTCCTCCCGAGAAGAGAAAACCTGCGCCCAGGATAATGAAAAAGCCGTTGTCAATGTACTTTCTGCCGTTCCAGATGAGAAAAAAGATGGAGAAGGAGACGACAATGGTGAATATCTCGATGATGCTATGGAACACGAGGTAATTGTAAGTGCTGATGATGGCAAGGACGAGGAGGACAGCCACGATACCTGCTGATTCCAGGAGAACGTCCCGATGGTTACAAAGAACGTCTTTGGGGATCGGGTTCATTTCGGAAGGCTCCCTGATGACTCCTTGGACGGGCACGGGTATCTTTTTTCCGCACTATCATATAACCAATGAATGTCATGGGATGCCCACCGGATACGCGAAATATTGCAAGCATGATGCGGGATTTCCTTGTTCCCCATGGTGCGGTTGGCATGAGCACCATCGCGCACCCTCGTGGGGGGTTCTGGCGGGCCACATCATGAAAGGTAAAAGTCCCACCGGGCAAAGCCCGTTTTCTTCCCCTCTTCCATTCTCTTCATCGAAAGGTACGATACCTGCGAAGGAGAACAATACCATGGATAATCAGGCCGTGAGAAGATGCTCCAGACATACCTCCTCGGGCTTGTCATCGGGCTGACCGGGGCACTCGTTCCCGGACCGACCCTTGTTGCAACCATCAATACGTCCGTGACCGGCGGCTGGAAGACCGGGGCCCGGGTCTCCGCCGGGCACGCCCTCATTGAGGCTGTCATCTTCTCTGCGATCATCCTGGGAGTGAGCGCGGTCACGGCAGTGTCCGAGTACTCGGGCCTGATCGGGGCCATCGGGGGAACTGCACTCGTCGTCTTCGGGATACTGACGATCCGCGGTGCCGGATTGGGGGTGCCGGAAGGGGGGTCCGGCAGCGTGGTGGCAAACCCTTACCTCGCCGGGGCGGTCACGAGTGTCTCGAACCCCTACTTCTGGCTCTGGTGGTTCTCCGTCGGGAGTGCCCTCGTACTCGCGGCTGCCCGGCAGGCTTTCCTCTTTGCTCTCGCCTTCCTTGCCGGCCACTGGTCGGCGGATTTCGGGTGGTACACCATCGTCTCGGCAAGCATCCACAGGGGGAAGAGAATATTCGATGAGCGTGTGTATGCATGGGTCCTCCGGGGGTGCGGGGCATTCCTCGTCCTGTTCGGGATATCCTACCTCTCCCTGGCACTCGGACCGATCCTGAAGATCTGAGGGGGGAGGAAATAAAGTCCCGGGGAACATGTCCGGGGGTTTTCTTCCGGTTGATTCCAGTATCATCGCTCTCCTTCTCAGATTCCTTCCCCGGGTGAATCCATTTCCCGCATATCTTGGTGTATCATGCAAACGTCTCTGGTGAACCTCCGCAGCTGGTAATGGGTATCACAGGCTGGATAGGGGAATGAAAGGAGTTCATTCAGGCAGGTTCGTTTTTCAATCCTGCATTCCTGGTTGCATATTCAATAGAATTACAGGTTTTTAACGGACACAGGGATACAAAATGAAAACCATGGATACGATTCTCGTTAAAAATTCAGTGTTCCTTCCCTGCGGCGGGCCGGGTGACATACTTCCACGAGCCACCGGGCACGGTGAGGAGAAACCGCGCCCCCTCCCCCGGCACGCCGTTCTCCCTGATGCTCATCCCGGTGATGGCAAGGATCTCGCGTGACAGGAAAAGTCCCCATCCCGTATTCTTCCCGTATCCCCTCTCAAAAATCATTTCTTTCTCTCCATCCGGGATGCCGGCGCCATCATCCTCGTAGGCAATGAGGAGGTTTTTCCCCTCCTCAACGGTCGAGAACCGGATAGATGTTACATTCCCCCCGTGTCGGACTGAATTGTCAATGAGGTTCGTTATGACTTTTGCCAACATGGAATCGGAAAATACGAGAAGGCCGCGGGGTATCTGGTTTTCAATCGTGAGCGCCGGAGAGACAAAATCTGCCTTCGCTGTCTCGACGAGATCGTGGATATTCTGCCACTGGGGATCGCTGCCCCCGATCTTTTCATAATCTTTCGTGAACTGGATCGCTGCAGATATCCTGGCAGCCGCCCTGCGGACTTTTTCGAGGAGGTCCGCCCTTTCCGATGGCACCATGGTGTCCTGCAGGAGTTCGAGAAGACCGGTGAGCACAAGGAGATGGTTACTGATATCGTGCCTCGTGACGCTGTTTAATAGGGCTATCTTCCTGTTTGCCTGCTGGAGCGCCTGTTCTGCACGTTTCCTTTCGGTGATGTCAAAAAGGACAATGAGGGTTGCCGGCTCGCCATCGAAAGTGATAGGATTCCCGCTGACTCTCATGGTCCTCCGGGTTCCATCTTTTCCAAGGATCTCGATATCGTAATACTCCGTTTCCTGCCCGGCATCCCTCTTTCGAAGGGTCTCAACGACCCGGGGGTGGTATTCCGGGGGGATGAACTCGAGGACATGGCGGTTGATAACCTCTTCGGGCTTGTATCCCAGTGTCCTGAAGGTTGCGGGGTTTGCGTACAGGATGAGGCCTCCCCTGTGCACGATGACCTGTTCGGGGAGTTTTTCGAGGAGATCCCGGTATTTCTTTTCGCTCTCCCCGAACGCTTTCTCGGCCTTTTTTTGCTCCGTGATGTCCTCGATAACTCCATCAAAGTACTTGACATTGCCCTTTTCATCGCGTACCGCGACTGCCGAGACACGCCCCCAGAACCGCTCCCCGTTCTTTCTCCTTAACTGGAGCTCCCTGCCGAACACGGAACCGGCCCGCACCAGTTCGTCGGAGAACGCAAGGCGTTCGGAGGGATCTTCGTACAGGTCTGCTGCAGGATGCGTGAATAATTCATCGAGGGTCTCGAACCCGTGCAGCCGGGCAATATAGGGGTTTGCCATGATGTACTCGCCCCGGGCACCGGGAGTGTTCCGGTACAAACCAACCGGGAGGTTCCCGATGAAATTGTGGAGAATTTCCCTGCTCTCCCGGAGCTCCTCCTCGATACGTTTCCGCTCGGTGATATCGAGGTGGGTTCCCGTCATGCGCACCGGTCTTCCCTCCCCGTCCCACTCCGTCACCTTTCCCCGATCGAGGATCCAGACCCAGTGCCCATCCTTGTGCCGCATCCGCGCTTCGCACTCGTAGGAAGTGGTCTCGTGGGCAAAATGCTTCTGGAGCAGGGAATTGGAAACCTCCAGGTCATCGGGATGCACAAGGCGGGTCCAGGTCTCGATGCTGAGGGGTTCGAGTTCATCCCGTGTATACCCCACAATTTCAGCCCACCTCTCGTTACAGGAGAGTTCCCCTGTCTGGACCTTCCAGTCCCAGAGACCGGCCCCGGACCCCTCGATGGCAAGGGCGAGCTGCTCCCGGCTCTTCCGGAGTTCGTCTTCGACGTTCTTCCGGGCCGTGATGTCCGTGATGAACCCTTCAAGGTAAAGAAGAGTGCCATCCTCCGAGTAGATACCCCTCCCCCGTTCCCACACCCAGCGGGTCTCGCCATGGCGGGTGGTAATGGGGTACTCGTATTCGAATACCCGCCGATCTGCGAGGATTTCCTGCCAGAGGTTCCACAGGACGTTCCGGTAGTCGGGGTGGATGATATCATTGAAGGCAAGTGTCGCATTCCCGATGAAATCGGACGGTTCATACCCTGTCACGTCCCGGCACCCGTCGCTTATGTATTCCATCGTCCAGTTCCGGTCATTCCTGCACCGGTAAACAAAGCCCGGGAGGTTTGCGACCAGCGTGGAGAGGAACCTCCCCCTCTCCTCCATCTCCTTTTCCATGTCCTTCCATTCGCTCACGTCCCGGATGGACTCTATCGCACCGACAACCTCTCCCCGCGAATTGTAAAGAGGCGACGCGAGGAACCAGAGGTGGGCACCCTTTCCGTCATTGAAAGAGGGTATGAAAATCTCCGAGATGAGTGTCTCTCCCTCCTTCCTGATGTACGGGTACCTGGCCTCGGTTCCGGGATCGGATTGAAGGACGAGGTCGACGAGGATCGGGCGCCGTTCGTGGTAAAACGGGAGGGCATACTCATAGTCCCCTTTGCCGAGCATCTGGTCAGCAGGAATCCCTGTCATCTTCTCCATTGCACGGTTCCATGCGATCACCGTACCCCGGAGATCGATTGCAAACGTTGCATCAGGCAGGAAATTGAGGATGTCAGCCTCGCGGCGTTCCATGTCGCGGATGCTTGACTCGATTCTCTTCTGGCGGACAACCTTCTGGATGACGTGGGCAAGCTCGGCGAACTGGGATGCGGGGTCACCTCCTTTCTGGAGGTAAAAGTCGGCACCCTCGTTCAGGGCCTGGATGACAATGTCCTCCCTGCCCTTCCCGGTGAATATGATAAAGGGCGTATCATCCCCTTGCTTGCGGAGAACCCTGAGGAACCCGACCCCATCCATGACGGGCATCTGGTAATCGCTGACGATGGCATCGTAGGGCGGGTTCCCCTGCATCATTTTCAGCGCCTCGCCTGCAGACGTTGCCGTGTCCACGATGAACCTCTTCTTCCTCTCGAGGTAGAGCCGGACAATATCGAGCAGTGCCGGTTCATCGTCGACGTACAGGATGCGGTACGGGTTTGTCATTGCTCCTGATCCCGGTTTTCATTCACGAAGGGAAATGGATGAAGAAGGATAGAGTCTACAGGAGAAAAACTCATCTCTCGTGAAACACCGGCGGGTGCAATGCCTGGAACAGAAGGATGAACTGGCAGGAATAAAGGTCACCCGTAATGGTGGAAGAATGGATCGTTCCTGTCAGCCGGCATCATCCCCGGCAAGTCTCCTGAGGAGGTCTTTCTTCTCGTTTTCTGACTTTTCCAGCCGGGCAGCCTGGTCTTCCACAGTCTTTTCGAGGTCGACGTTTCGCTGACGGACACCATTTTCGCGCTCCCTCCTCTCCGTGATGTCTGCCAGGAGAGCGAGGTTTGCGGGCCGGCGGTTCCATGGTATCAGGACTGCCGATGCCTGGACCCAGGTGACAAGTCCCCCTTTCCCGACTATCCTGAAGTCATAGGTCTTGGGAATCGGTACTCCTTTCTGGCGCTTGTAGTACCTCCCGGTCACGAGCGGGATATCATCGGGGTGAACGAAGAGGGCGAAGTTCTTTCCTGTCACCTCGTCGGGAGTGGCCTCTACCATTTCCAGGGCCCGCGGGTTGGCATACAGGATACGTTCGTCCTGCACGACCACGATCCCCTCGCTTGCGTTCTCCACAACAGATCGGTACCGCTCCTCGCTCTCGCGGAATGCAGACTCTGCCTCGTGGATCCGCACCGCCTGCACGATCTTGTGCTCCAGCTCGCGGAACTGTGCCTTCAGGTCTCCCCCTTTCTGGACGTAAAAGTCTGCCCCGCTGTCGTAGGCCCGGATGACGATCTCCTCGCGACCCCTGCCGGTAAAAATGATGAATGGCGTTGTATTCCCTGATTTTCGGAGCGTTTTCAGGAACTCGATACCGTTAGTACGGGGCATCTGGTAGTCCGAGACGATGACATCGTACGCACGGTGCTCCATCATTGCGAGGGCATTTTCTGCAGAACTTGCAGTATCTATATAGATCGCGCCGGATCTTTCCACCATGCGCTTCGTTATTTCGAGGAAATCGGGGTCATCATCCACACAGAGAATGTCGATCACGGAGAACTCCGGGGAAGGGGAGGAGGCGTTGGATGAAGAGAGAGTGCCCGTTCCCGCTATTAATACCTGCCGCTGTGCCGGGAGTCATGGGAGGATTACTGTATCGGGAAAAGGGATTTTAGAGGGAAAAAGGCAATAGTCCCCTTTACTGACGGTTCCACTGCGTGACGCACCCCGTTACTCCTGTCACGGGTGCGATGCGGGAAAAATTGGGACTTTTCCCTGCTCTCCGTCGCAGTTCAGGCCTTGCCAAAGTACTTCTTGACGTTGTCCTTAAAGAGGTACCACAGGATGATGATGGAGATGATGATCCCGATCAGAGCGCTGGCTCCTGACTGGACAAGGTCAATGATTCCGAGGATAAGGCCGATGATCGTGATGATGACACCAATCGTCCAGACCCATCCCCATGCCTTGAAGCAGCCGATGCCAAGGATGATATCGATGAGCCCGATAATCACGAGTACAAAACCGATAACCAGTCCGAAAGCAGCTCCGAGGGGGCCTGCGATAGCACCACCCAGAACGGCGATTCCTAATCCGCCGAGGAGTGCAAGAATTCCCCCGATGATCCAGAGGATACCGATGATAGTGACACCGAGTGGTCTTTCTGCCATGGACGAGTCTGGCATATATCAGGCAATAAAAGTTTGGTATTCGCCGCCTTACCGCGCTGCGACAAACGAGACCGTGCAGGTGATCCGATCCCCCTCACGGACTGCCGAGAACTCTCCGCCGCAGAGGTGAAACCTCCGTTCGTGTCTCCGGGTAAGGCGGGGGGACAATATCTCTTTTTTACCCGGGCAACCTGCCTCGATGACAAGTTCTACCGCGGACCCTCTCTGGCAGGCGCCGAGGCGTGCATCCCGGCACCCTGCTGCCTCGAGGTCCTCGAGAAGGGCCATCAGGCTGTCGGAGAGCCGGAACCTGTCGCTGGCAACCGGGGGAATGTCGGTTTTTTTCCGGTCGAGGGCGAGGGAGAGAGCAGGAACCGGAGGGAGGAATGCAAGCCGGGCAACGAGGGCTTTCCGGAACGCTTCCGCGTCCTCCGCGGCAGCGATGAATTCCTCGTCCGGGACGGGGGGGCAGTGCGCGGTAGTAACGAGAGATTCAAGGAGGGACACAAGATCCACCTGGTCAGGTGTCGGATCGCGGGGAATGTCGCGGGCCGTTGCGAGAAATTCATCAAGGAGCCTCTCGGCCCTCCAGATGATGGAGTGGTCAACGACACCGGAGACTTCCTCGCAGGAGAGGGATCTTCGGAGTTTCTGCAGCACCTGGACGGCCTTGGGGATGAGCTGGACTTCGACCCTCTTCCCTGCACGGACATCGGCACAGAACTGCTGGAAATCGCAGAGCACCGTGTCGGTCGCGGTAATGTCCATGACTTCCCGGAACTTTTCTGCCTCTGCTTCCTCGCCGAGGGACTCGAGGATGAAAGAGAGTGCGAGGAGCCGCCCCCCGATGATGGCAAAGAGCCTCTCTGCCTCGTCGAGGATATCGAGGGCATGGTCCCGGGACTCCTCGAGACGGGAAAGGTCAAACGTGTGGATTTCCCGCAGGGAGAGGACCTCCCTTTCGAGATTGTGCAGGGCCCTTGCCATGGCAGGGTTCCCGAGCGGATCGCCGTGGCCGGGGTACCAGACGGTGATTTCTCCCGCGTCAACGATTGCCTGGAGTGTCCGGATCGTCGAGAGAAGGTCGTCGCGGGAAAAACCCCTGATACCCGCAACGCCGGGTGTCGTTGCAAAGAGGATATCTCCGCAGAAGAGGACACTGCCGATGCGTACGCAGATGCTGTCCGGCGTGTGTCCCGGGGTTGAATAAACCGAAAGGCACGTCCCCGGGGGAAGGAATGACCTGCTGGGATACGGTGTGGAGAGGCCCCGTGGCGGCGGGCACGTCTGTCAGAAGGCGTACGGAGCCAAGGCCGGGGACGGAAAGGATCTTCTCTCCTCCCCGCTCCCGGTCAGCCGTGCACAGGAGGGGAATCTGGACGGCGTGAGGCTTCAATTGCTTCCTGAACATCTCCCCGAGGGTCAACTGCACGTCTCCGGTTGCGATTGCTGCTGCCCCCACTTCCTGGGCAGCAACGAAGAGGGGGAGACGGTCGAGCAGTGACCCGGCGAGGAGCGGGTAGCAGTGATCGATGTGGCAGTGCGTGATAAAGAGGATGACGGGGCGAAGAGATCCGCCCGGCACTTCCCTGACGAGTCGGACGACATCTTCGAGTTGCCGCTCGTTTGTCCCTGTATCGATCACGATAAACTCGCTACCGGTATCGATGAGGCACAGGTTTGAACTGGTGCAGTCCGGCTTTCCAAAAAAAGGGAAAATACGCATTCCCTCTGCCCCGGGCAGGGGCTGCCACCGGGCAGGAAGCAGGGGTGGTGCAGGTCGCATCGGGAACTACCAGGGATAGTACTGCGTTCCGGAGTAATAACAACACGGTTTATTTATCGGATTCCGGCACCGGGATAGATTCCCGGAAGGCTTTATAAATAAAATAACGCCGGAAAAAGTCAGGCATTATGACTTCTTTTAGGGGTGATGGATGACATCGTTCCATCCCCTGCGTCAAATCACCGGACATGCAGAAGTCCGGCCGGGACTCAAACGAAGGGTGGGATGCCCGGCTGAAAATGGGAGAGAGCAGGCTTCGATTCACGAGGGGAAAGTCTCCAAGGCCTGGATAATGAGGGGAAGAATAATGTCACACTGCGAGTACCAATACTCCTATGGTAAGTGCTCCCTTCCAGGTCTCGACGAAACAGGACCGTGATGTCGATATCATCCTTTTTTCCGGGCGGATGGATGCCAACTCAAGTCCGGAGGGAGAGAACGCAATCCAGTCACTGGTCCGGTCCGGCCGGACGAAAATCGTCGTCAACGCATCTGGCCTCTCGTACATCAGCAGCTCGGGCCTCCGCGTCCTCCTCGCCGGGCTGAAACAGGCACGGCAGGCGGGGGGCGATCTCCGGCTCGCCTGCCTCCAGCCGCAGGTCCGTGACGTGATCGCGATGACCGGGTTCAACCGTATCTTTACCATATTCGAGCAGGAGGAGCAGGCCGTCGGGAGCTTCTTCTCCTGAACGGAAGCGTGCAGGTACACAGGAATGGATGTCCCTACCGGGTTGCTCACTGAATATGCAAAAATAATCCACGTCCTCTTCCAGCTCGTCTGCGTCCTTTCCGTCATCGCGTACCTCCTCTCGCGGACACCCACATTCCGGGACGTGGTGGCAGGGAAACTGACGTGGAAGCACCAGGCGTTCCTCGTCCTCGTGTTCGGAGCCCTCTCGATTTACGGAACATGGGGGACCATCGAGATCATGGGCGCCCCCGTCAACGTGCGGGACCTCGGACCCATGGTCGCGGGTCTCCTCGGCGGGCCCGTCGCCGGGCTGGGTGCGGGCCTCGTGGGAGCCCTCTACAGGTCCGGCATGGGAGGATTCACTGTTGTCCCCTGCTGCCTCGCGACGGTGATTGCAGGCCTCCTTGGCGGTCTCCTCTGGCTCTCCTCTGGCAGGAAGTTTATTGGCGTGGGAAAGGCAGTCCTCTTTGCTGGAGGAATGGAGGTCCTCCACAATGGCCTCGTGCTCTCCATGGCAGAACCCCGTTCCATGGCAGAGAGCCTCGTCGCCCAGATCGGCATCCCCATGGTTCTTGCCAACGCCGGCGGCATGTTCATCTTTGCGTTTATCATTTCCAACCTTGCAGCCGAGCAGAAAACGAAGGGTGAAAGAGACACGTACCACGCCGAACTCGAGAGAAAGAACGCGGAACTGGCAGTCGCACGCCAGATCCAGGAGAGTTTTCTCCCCGAATCGATCCCCCCGATAGAGGGGTTTGACCTTGCTGCCCGGAGCATTCCCGCAAAGGAGGTCGGGGGTGACTTCTATGACGTCATCGCCCGGGGCCCCGGAGAACCTTTCGGTCTCATCATCGCTGACGTATCGGGCAAGGGAGTCCCTGCCGCCCTCTTCATGGCGCTTTCCCGGACAGTGACGCGGGCGAACGCGATGTGGCACAGATCCCCCCTGCAGTGCATCAGCGATGCGAACAGGATGATCTCTGCCGACGCCCGTTACGGGATGTTTGTCACCCTCTGCTACGGCGTGGTCGACCCTGCATCGCGAACCGTCAGGTATGTCAATGCAGGCCACAACCCTCCCCTCCTCGTCAGGGCGGACGGGACGCGGTCGGATCTCGGCATCACGGGGCCGGCACTCGGCGCCATCGGGGATGCCGAATACACGGACGCGCACGTTACCCTCTCCCCGGGCGATATTCTCGTCTTCTATACCGACGGGGTCACCGAGGCCGTCAATGCGCAGGACGAGGAGTTCGGAGCCGGGCGGCTTGCAGACGCGGTCGTGGCTTCGCGGGAACGGACGGCCCGGGATATCCTCGACGCTGTCATGGAAAGTGTCGCCCGGCACGCCCGCGGCATGCCCCAGTTCGATGATATCACACTCCTCGTCCTGAAGGTCGGATTGCCATGACCGGCTGGTCCCACCTCACACTCCGGGCTGACCGCCGGAACCTCGGGGAGGTTTTTGGTTTCCTCCGGCAGGTCCTCGGAGAGGCCGGAATCCGGGAACGGCTCCTCCTCGATCTGGAACTTGCCGTTGAGGAAGCGGTTGTCAACGTCATGACCCATGCCTACCCCGGTGGAGAGGGAGATCTCGTCCTCGGCGTCATGCCCGGGCCCGACCACGTCACCATCGAGCTCCGGGACAGGGGGGTCCCGTTCAACCCCCTCCTCGTGCCGGAGCCCGATATCTCTGCGCCCCTCGGGGAGAGAGAGGTCGGGGGCCTCGGCATACACCTCATCCGGACGCTGATGGACGAGGTCTCCTACGAGTTCCGGGACGGGGAAAACATCCTCACATTCCGGAAACGCCGGGATTGAGAACGGGACGGTCCGGGCGGGCACAGGAAAAAATCCCCGTTTCTGCCGGGCAGGGAGAAGGCTGATTGGATTTTGATCCTCCTGCCGTTCCACGAGGAGAGAAACCTTCACGTCGGAAGGGTTCCATATCCCCCACTATCCTCCGGGGAGCTTTCCAGGCTGACCTTCCCTCCTGTGACGTCCCATGCATGCAATAGAAGCAATCTCCCTCGAAAAGAGGTTTGGCACCATCCAGGCACTTGCAGGCATCAGTTTTTCCGTCGAGGAGGGCGAGACGTTTGGGTTCCTCGGGCCGAACGGGGCGGGAAAAACGACGACGATCCGCATCCTGACCGGCATGACCGAGCCAACGGGGGGTTCCGGGCGCATCTTTGGCCGGGACGTCGTGCAGGAAAAGATCCCTGCACGCAGGGAGATTGGCATCGTGCACGAGACCTCCAACATCTACACCGACCTCTCTGCCTGGGAAAACCTCATGTTCACCGCGAGGCTCTACAACGTGGGGAAAAGGGAACGCGAGAGCCGGGCGCTGGACCTCCTTTCGGTCTTCGGTCTTTCCGGCCGGAAAGACGACAAAACAAAGGGGTTTTCCAAGGGTATGAAACGGCGGCTCACGATCGCCATGGGCCTCATCAACAACCCGCGCCTCCTCTTCCTCGACGAGCCAACCTCCGGGCTGGATGTACAGAGCAACCTGATCATCAGGGACGTCATCAGGCGTCTTGCAGGGGAAGGGGTGACCATATTTCTCACGACACACAACATCGAGGAGGCAAACATCCTCTGCGACAGGGTGGCAATCATCAACAGGGGCCGGATTGCTGCCATCGACACGCCGGAACGGCTCAAGAAGACGATCCAGAGTGTCCAGTCGATCGAGGTTGCCTTCGACCCCCCGGGCGCAGTCAGGGCTGAGGATCTTGCCGGGATCGATCAGGTCACCGGTGTCCGGAAGATGGGCGACAAGATCCGGCTGATCACCGGTGACCCGCCGGCGGTCATCGTGGGTGTCACGGACTACGCCAGGAGATCGGGGCTCCGCATCATCAGCATCAACACTCTGGGACCCAGCCTCGAAGACGTGTTCATCCGGCTGACGGGCCTGGACGGAGAGGGAGGGGGCGGTGGGCCTTGAGGAGCGTGTCAGAGTACTGCACCGGGGTCTGCACGGGGTTTTCCGCTGCATGGGCGATTGCACGCAAAGATATCCTCATCTACTATGCGAAGCCCAACATCATCGTTTCAGGAATGCTCTTTCCCCTCTTCATGTTCCTTGCCTTCGCACTCGGCCGGCCGGCAGACCCGGCGACCATGGTCCCGGGGCTGATCGCGATCACGATCCTCTTCTCCTCGTCCTCCATCGAACCCGTTTCCATCCCCCTCGAGAGGAGGACAAAGACATTCGAACGCCTCCTCTCTGCCCCCATCTCGCTGCACATGGTCGTGCTCGGCGAGAGCATGAGCGGTTTCCTGTACGCCTGCTGCATCGCGCTCGTTCCCCTCGCCGCAGGCATGGTCCTCTTCCAGACATCCCTGCCAGACCTTCCGGCCCTCGCAGCCGGGATCCTCCTCCTCTCTTTTTGCTTTGCAACGATGGGCACCCTCTTTGCAGCCTACCCGACCGAGAGCCCGGGCGACATCATGTCCATGCTCAACCTCGTGCGCCTCCCGCTCATCTTCGTCTCGGGGGTCTTTGTCCCCATGGGGCAGGTCCCTTTCCCCGGCCAGATCATCGCATACCTCTCTCCCCTGACGTACGGAAACGACCTCGTCCAGGCGGGGTTTGGAAAGGCCACTCTTTTCCATCCCGCAATTGACATCGCCGCCCTCTGCATTGCCATCGGGATCTTCCAGTCCCTGGCAAACAGGCTCTATCACACGTTCAATGAATGAGGGGCGGGGAGCGGGAGAGGGAGGGCGAAATTTATCAGGAAAGAGGTCGAACGGGGAATAGGAAAACTCATTTTCAGGATGGAGAGCCGGAATGGCAAAAATTCTCGTCATCGACGACTCGCGGTTCCAGAGGAAACTCATTTCTTCTGTCCTCGAAGAAGCGGGGTACCAGGTCCTGACTGCGGGAGACGGACGCGAGGGTTTCACGGTGGCCCTCGGGGAGTCCCCCGACCTCGTCATCTGCGACCTCCTGATGCCCGGGATCGACGGGTACACTTTTTTAAGGATGGTCCGGGAAGAAGGTCTTGGCACCCCCGTCCTTGTCTTCACCTCCGATATCCAGAAGACCACCCGGGACATCTGCCTCGAGCTCGGGGCTTTCGATGTCCTCAACAAGCCGGTAGACAAGGGTGTTCTCATCCCTGCCGTCGGGAGAGCGATCGGGAGCGCAAAAAAGTCATGAATGCCGGAGAAGAGTCCATTGACGCGATCCGCGAGTTGATCAACATCGGTGTCGGGCGTGCCGCCGGGCTCCTCAACGACATGACGGGGACGCACATACGGCTCCAGGTTCCGGAAGTCCGGGTGTTGCGGTATTCCGATCTGACACGTGAGCAGCAGCTCCTGGACAGCGCCCACCTCTCTGCCGTCACACTCAGGTTCTCGGGGTCTTTTTCGGGCATGAGCATGCTTGTCTTTCCCGAAAAGAGTGCCGCAATCCTGATCATGGCCCTCACGGGGGAGAAGATCGAGGAACCCGACCTCGACGCGCTCCGGATCGAGACTTTGAACGAGGTCGGGAATATCGTGAATAATGCCGTAATGGGCTCCATTACAAACGTCCTCGGGGAGCGCCTGATCTACTCGATGCCGGAATACAGGGAGGGCGGAATCGGTGATATTCTCGGGAGAGAGGGGTCTCCTGACTACGACTGGGTCATCCTCGCCGTGTCGCAGTTCATANTCGAAGACCTCCGGGTTGTCGGCAACATCCTGATGATATTCGAAATAGGTGCCCTTGATACCCTGCTTGAAAAGATAACCGCGGTAATGGGCAGCCATTCATGACGATGAGCTCCTTCCTCTCCCAGTGCGAGAACCTTGACATCCTGCCTGCCGGCATCATCATCGTGGGACCCGACTACATGGTCGTCTGCTGGAACAGGACGATGGAGGAATGGACAGGCATTCCCCGGGAGAAAGTACTCGGCCGTGATCTCCGCGACCTCTACCCCCACCTTTCGGACAGGGAGTACGCTCTCCGCATTGGCCAGGTCTTCGAGGGCGGTGCTGCTGCGTTTTTCTCGACACAGTTCCACCCCCATTTCATCCCTGCACCCCTGCCGGGAGGAGGGCTCCGTTTCCAGAGGACGACAGTCCATTCCGTTCCGGAGGGGAATAAGACCTATGCACTGGTATTCATCGACGACGTGACCGAACTCGTCCAGCAGGTCCGTGCGTACCGCGAGATGAGGGACCGGGCACTCCGCGAGGTCAGGGAGAGGCTGGAGAAAGAGGCGGCACTGGAAGAGAGCGAGGCAAAGTTCCGGGAAATTTTCGAGTCGGCAAACGATGCCATCCATATCCACGAACTCCGCGAAGACGGTCTCCCGGGCCGTTTTATCGAGGTAAACGCAGTGGCCTGCATGATGCTCGGGTACAGCAGGGAGGAGTTCCTTGCGATGACACCGCTTGACCTCGTTTGGGGAGGCCACAGAAGGCCCCTCGACGTGATCGGCAGGGAGATCCTCGAAAAAGGGTACGCGATTTTCGAGACGGAACACCGGAGAAAGGACGGGGGCACCGTCCCGGTCGAGATCCATGCCCACCGCGTGATAATCCGGAACAGGGAGGTTGTCCTCTCGGTCGTGCGTGATATCACGGAGCGCAGGCGCAACCAGGCTGCACTGCTCGCATTGACGACAGAACTGCAAACCATCTTTGACAACGCCCCGGCCATGATCTGGTACAAGGACACGGAGAACCGGTTCATCCGCGTCAACCCCGCAGCGGCGGCTTCAATAGGTCTTCCCCGGGAAGAGATCGAGGGAAAAAGTGCGTACGACCTCTTCCCGGAGCTGGCCGAAAAGTATTACAGGGATGATTTGGAAGTCATCTCGACCAAAAAACCCAAGCTTGGCATTATCGAGCAGATGCAGACACGGAACGGGGGAATCCGGTGGGTCGAGACACACAAGGTGCCGCTCCTTGACCTCGAGGGAAATGTCTCCGGCATCCTCCTCTTTGTCAACGACATCACGGAAAGGAAGATGGCAGAGGATGCCCTCGCCCTTGCAAACCGGAAACTCCACCTCCTCTCCAGCATCACCCGCCACGATCTCCTCAACCAGGTCTCGGCCCTGAAATGGTACATCGAACTCGCCAGGGACGAAAAAGAACTAACAACAATCAGGGAATTCCTCGACAAGATGAAAAAGGTCCTTGACACCGCAGAGGAACAGATCACCTTCACCCGGGATTACCAGGAGATCGGCGTCAGGGAACCATCATGGCAGAACGTGGCAGACATTGCCGGGAGAATCCGGGAAGGGTTTCCGCCATCGGGTGTCGATATCCTCCTTGAGGTGGATGATATCGAGGTCTATGCGGATCCCCTCTTCGAGAAGGTCATTTTCAACCTGTTCGAAAATTCTTTCCGTTACGGCGGTCCTTCCCTCTCCCGGATCAGGGTCTCTGCAGGAGAAGAACAGGGGGGTCTTGTTATTGCCGTCGAAGACAACGGCGTGGGAATTCCGGAGGAGGACAAAAAATATCTCTTCAGGAAGGGTTTTGGAAAACATACCGGTCTTGGCCTTTTCCTGTCCCGGGAGATCCTCGCCATCACCGGGCTTTCCATCCGGGAGAACGGTGTTCCCGGAAAGGGTGCCCGCTTCGAGATATTCGTCCCGGAAGGGAAGTTCCGACGACCTACCCGGGAACGAAGCGGTGTAAAGGGGTGAGATCCAGGTCCCTCCTTTTCCTGTGGATTTACGAGACGACGTGTTTTCAATTGTCACTCCAGGGAAAGGGTCCCTGAACGACCGATTGGGTAGTTGGTCACCACAACCTCCGATATGCTGCCTCTCCCTGCACCATCCGAGTTGATCGCCCGCCGGGCGGGCACGCGGGTGATAGAGAAATCGCCGTACAGCCGGTCAAAAAAATCGTCACAGGGATCGGTATTCCGGGGATCGGAATTGGAGAGCATCAGCAGTGCGCCTTTCGCATCGCAGGCTGCAAAAAACCGGGCGAGTCTCTCCTGCTCCGCGTCAGAGAACCCATCCTGCGAGTATGCCGTGAATCGCGCTGTCCTGCTGATCGGGCGGTAGGGGGGATCAAAATAGGCGAACGTTTCCTCCGACATGAATGGGAAAGACCGGGAAAAGTCACCGAGGTGCACCGACGTGTTCCGGAGGAGGAGCGAATCCTGACGGAGGAGAGGTTCGTTCACGATCAGGGGGTTCCTGTACCTCCCGTACGGGACGTTGAACTCCCCCCGCGAATTGACCCGGAACAACCCGTTATAGCACGTCCTGTTCAGAAAGATGAGCCGGGCTGCCCTCTCGACCCATGACGGATGAAACTGCCCGCGGGCAATTTTTATCCTCCGGTTGTTGAATGCATCCCGCACCTCCCGGTAATACTCCCGGCGGCCCGCGATGTCCCGGGAGAGATATTCCCCGGCGAGTTCCTGCAGGACCTCGATCAGCTCGTCCACGCGATCCCTGACGACCGTGTAGGCAAGGAATATCTCTTCGTTGACGTCGAAGATATGGCACTCCCTGAAACGGAAACGGCTGTTGAAATGGAAATAGACTGCCCCGCCTCCGACAAAGGGTTCCACGTACACGGGAACTTCTCCCTCGCGTACCTTCCGCGGGACCATCCTGACCAGGGCAGGGAGCAGCTGTGTCTTCCCTCCGGCCCACTTCAGGAAGGGCCTCGGAGACGGGACTCTCATGGCAGGGTATTGCCTCCCTCTTTCTTCCTCTATGTTACACGTCGGGGGTCTTCATCGTGATGAAGGAGAATGAAAGAGAGGCCCGGGTAGTGATGCCGGGTCATGCAACCAGTGCATCTCCCTTTCCCTGTTCGATGAGGAACGAGTACTTCCCAAAGAACCACTTCTTTGCAACCTCCACGAGGAAGAAATACGCAGAGATGAGCCCGGCAAGGACAAGGTAGAACGCGGGGGGAAGGTGCACGAACCCGAATACTTCCCCAAGGACCGAGAAGGGGAGGAGACAGGCAGCGGACACGATGGAGAGAGTGCTCGCGAGGAGGAGTCTGCTTGGCCTGCTCCGGAAGAAGGGGACCATTCTCGTGCGTATGAGGAAGATGACGAGTGTCTGGGTGCAGATCGATTCGATGAACCACGCAGTCTGGAAAAAGGGTGCATCCGCGGCAAAATAGGACAGCAGGATGAAAAACGTGAGGAAGTCGAAGAGAGAACTGATCGGGCCGAAGACGAGGATGAACCTCTTGATGAACTCCATGTCCCACCTCTTCGGTGACCTTACCTGGTCTTCATCGACGTTATCGGTGGGTATCGTCGATTCCGAGAGGTCATACAGGAGGTTGTTGAGGAGGATCTGGATCGGGAGCATGGGAAGGAAGGTGAGAAACAGGGATGCCCCGGCCACGCTGAACATGTTCCCGAAATTGGAACTTGTCCCCATCAGGATGTATTTCAGGGTATTTGCAAAGGTCTTTCTCCCTTCCCGGACACCGTCATGCAGGACCCGGAGATCGTTTTCGAGCAGGATGATGTCGGCGGATTCCCTCGCGATGTCCACCGCGTTCCGGACTGATATCCCGACGTCTGCCTCCCGGATGGCAGGAGCATCATTGATCCCGTCGCCCATGAACCCTACAACGTGACCGTTCTTCCGTAACGCATTCTGGACGCGGTTCTTCTGGACCGGCGTGAGGCGGCAGAAGAGCGTGACCTCCTCGACGACGCGGGAGAGAGCCTCCCTGTCCATCTGGTCGATCTCCCTGCCGGTGAGAACGCCCCTGACCTCGAGACCGATGAGCGAGGCAACCCTCCGCGTGACCAGTTCGTTGTCGCCGGTGAGTATCTTGAGATCGATCCCCGATTCAGCAAGGGCCCGGACCGATTCCCCCGCACTCTCCTTGGGCGGGTCAAGGAACGTGACGAGACCAAGGAGGGTCATTTCCCGCTCGTCTTCGGGGGAAAAGACCGCCCTGTCTCTGGGAAGCTTCCTGGTACAGACCGCAAGGGTCCGGAAACCTTTCCTGCTCTTCTCATGGTAGAGGGCAATGACAGATTCCCGATCGCCGGGAGAGAGGGCATCTGTCTTTTCACCGCGTTCGATCGACGTACAGATCGAGAGGACTTCTTCGGGTGCACCCTTCGTGATAAGGAGCCTCTCGTTCCCATCATCGACCACAAGGGAGAGGCGGCGGCGGACGAAGTCAAACGGGATCTCATCGACCTTCCGGAACTGCCCGGCGTCGAGCGGGCGAAATGAGATGACCGCCTCGTCGAGGGGATTTTGGACGCCGGTATGGAAATAGCTGTTCAGGAACGTATAGTAGAGGACTTTTTCGCTCGGGGCGCCATCCGGGTCCAGGTACTCGATAAGGGAGATCCGGTTCTCGGTGAGTGTACCGGTCTTGTCGGTGCACAGGACATCCATGCTCCCTAGGTTCTGGATCGACTCGAGATGCCGGACGATCACCTTCTTCTCTGCCATGGCAATGGCTCCCTTGGAGAGGTTGAGGGAGAGGATCATCGGCAGGAGTTCCGGGGTCATTCCGACGGCGAGAGCAACTGCAAAAAGGAGGGATTCAAGGGCACCGTGGCGGAACAGGGCATTGATGAGGAAGACAAAAATGACCAGAATGAAGATGAACCGGGACATGAGGTAGGAAAACTGGGAAAGTCCCTTCTCGAACCCGGTCTCGGGGGGCCGTGCCACCAGCGTCCGGGCTATCCTTCCAAACTCGGTCGCCATGCCCGTCAGCGTTACGACCGCAACCGCCGTCCCGCTGACAACCGAAGTTCCGAGGAATACGTAGTTTTTTGCTTCTGTCAGGGGTGTCCCTGTGGGAACAGGGCCTGCACGTTTCTCCACGGGGAACGGTTCCCCCGTCAGGGAGGACTCGTTGATGAACAGGTCGCGCCCGGAGAGGAGACGGGCATCGGCCGGGACGATGTCCCCGGCAGAAAGGCGGATGATGTCTCCGGGAACAAGATCCGTCAGCGGGACCTCGTGTTCAGATCCTTCCCGGACAACGGTCGCATGGGTGAGGATTTTCTGCCGGAGGAGTTCGGCTGCGTTCCCTGCCCTGTACTCCTGGTAGAAATCAAGCACGACACTTGCAATGACAATTGCAACGATGATCGTGCCCGAAGGATAGTCCCCGACGAAGAACGAGATAACCGCGGCAAAAAGGAGGATGAGGACGAGGACATTCCGGAAGTGGTCGAGGAACCGGAGGATAACGGAACGTTTATGCACCCGGGAAATGTCGTTTGGGCCGTATTGCGACTGCCTCCGGGCCACCTCATGCAGGGGAAGTCCGTTCTTGGATGTAGCCAGTACGGATAGTACTTCCTCTTCCGTCAGGGCCACGAGATCCTGGCCATGAAGGTCTCCTGCCAAAAGCCCGGGCTTTCCCTCCACTGTACCTCTCCCTTCCCTTACGAGATGTCTCGTGCTTTCAAAGGAGATGTATCTATGCACCGGCCTGTAGTATCCCGAAATCATTTGACACCACGTTTATATTTTGATGTGAGCAAATTATCCAACCAGGATATCAGAGGAATCATAAATCAGTGGAAGCGGCGAAGACCGGTTCGGGAAATTGCAGAGTATCA
>Ga0067045_1028112_pt1 | contig 42782 bp, 30 predicted proteins | sample TerdegcTABiofilm_FD_59184 | JGI IMG/M metagenome (GOLD analysis project Ga0067045, IMG submission 59184) | Combined Assembly of (Gp0054472, Gp0054536) Wastewater bioreactor microbial communities from Singapore -Terephthalate degrading... | reverse complement strand
CCGCCGAGCCTGGAACAGAACGCACGCATTCGCGGGTAGTCCACGGCTCGGCAGGGGCCTCGCCCTCCCGGAATCACGCAAGGTTCTTCAGAACCCTACGGCAAGGCGAGCGACAAGAAGCACGAGAACGGAGGAGGCTGGACCCCAAGAAAACGGGCACGGGGTGAGGCAAGCGCCCCGAGCCGCGGCCGAATCGCGTTCGGCGGACCTCGGTTCGCTCGGCTCACCCCGTGAAGGTCGTCCGCGTGAAAGGAATTCCGCGGCGGAGGCCGTCCGCTACATGCTCTTGCCGACCAGGCGAATCAAGTCGACGGTGCGGCAGCTATAGCCCCACTCGTTGTCGTACCAGCTCACCAGCTTGAAGAACTTCTTGCTCAGCTCGATGCCGCTGCCGGAATCGAAGATGCTGGAGTGGGGATCGTGGATGAAGTCGCTGGAGACGACCTCGTCGTCGCAGTAAGCCAGGATCCCCTTGAGGTACGTCTCGCTGGCCTTCTTCATGGCCGCGCAGATCTCCTTGTAGCTGGTCTCCTTCACGGTGCGGACCGTCAAATCGACCACGCTCACGGTGGGCGTCGGCACGCGGAACGCCATGCCGGTGAGCTTGCCCTTCACCTCGGGGATCGCCAGGCCCACGGCCTTCGCGGCGCCGGTCGTGGAAGGAATGATGTTCACGGCCGCGGTCCGGCCGCCCTTCCAGTCCTTCTTCGACGGGCCGTCGACCGTCTTCTGGGTCGCGGTGTAGCTGTGGATGGTCGTCATGAGACCTTCCTCGACGCCGAAGCCTTCCTTCAGCAGCACGTGGACCACCGGGGCCAGGCAGTTCGTCGTGCAGCTCGCGTTCGAGATGATGTTGTGCTTGGCGGGGTCGTACTTCCCCTCGTTCACGCCGAGCACGATGGTGATGTCTTCATTCTTGGCGGGGGCGGAAATGATGACCTTCTTGGCGCCGGCCTCGAGGTGCCCCTTGGCCTTGGTGGCGTCGGTGAACAGGCCCGTCGACTCGACCACGATGTCCACGCCGAGGGCCTTCCACGGCATGGCGGCCGGGCCTTCCTTCACGGCGAGGCACTGGATCTTCTGGCCGTTGACCACCAGCACGTCGTCCTCGGCGGCGCTGGGGCTCGACTTCTCGCTCTTGACGGTGCCGGAAAACTTGCCCTGGGTGGAGTCGTATTTCAGAAGGTAGGCGAGGTTGTCGGCGGGAACGATGTCGTTGACCGCGACCACCTCAATCTCCTTGCCCAGCAGCCCCTGGTCGCAGAGAGCCCGAAACACCAAGCGGCCAATCCGGCCAAACCCGTTGATACCCACGCGAATTGCCACGACCCATCTCCTTTAGAAAAGCCGCCGGCCCACCCGGACGGGGACCGCCCCGGACTCGCCTGGTCGACCATCGACCGTTCCGCCCGGGCATGAGAAAGAGCCATTATAATGGGGCCCACCCCGCCCGACAACTGCCCCTCTAACGGAGGTTAGCGGGGTGGCTTCCCTCGCGATGCGTGGGAACACGTGAGGGGGCGTACTGCGAGGGTCCAAACCTGCTAGTGCTCCGCCAGTCGTGCTTTGATGTGTGGCAGAGCCGCCCTCGGCTGTGCGAAATGCCATGCACAGCCGAGGGCGGCTGTGCCACATGGGACCATCGCTTCATCCATCAGAGCATGCTAGACGGAGCACTAGGTTTTCGGCTCGTCGTCCGTGTCGGCCTTCTTCTTCGAGGCTTTCTTCTTGGACTTCGGCTCGGGGGCGTCGGCCTTCTTCCCGCCGTCGTCGGACGACTTCTTCGTATCGGTCTTCTTGTCCTTCGGAGCGTCGTCGTCGTCGGCCTTCTTCTCGGCCTTCCCCTCCTTCTTCTCGCCTTCGGCGGGTTCGTCGGGTTCGCCGCGCTTCGACTTGGCGCTCTTGGCGCGGCCTTTCTTGCCGTCCTGCGGGGCGGCGAGTGGCTCGCTCAAGACGATGTCGAGTGTCTCGGCGATTCCGCGGTCGCCGCCGGTTGCCAGGCGGCCCTGGACTTCGATCTTGTCGCCCTTTCGGGCGAGGGTGTAGCCCATCGGGTCGTCGAGTTCCACCTCGATGTTGGCGTCCTCCGCGACCTCCACGGTCAGCAATTGCCGGAAATGCGCGGTCGGGACATGGAGCTTCACCTTGCCGTTCGATACCGAGGCGATCTGCCCGCGGATATCGAACACCTGCCCACCCGCCCCTTTGGCGACCGCCCCGTCCGCGGCCTTCGCGGCGTCCGCGGCGGCCTTGGCTCCGAAGGCTGGCTTGGCCTTCCCCTCGGCCTTCGCGATTTCCGAGCCCGGGCGAGGCCCGAAGGTGGTCCCCATGCCGAGATCCTCGTCGGCCCCGGGCTGACGAGTCACCGACGGGGTGAAGATGGTCAGGCTGGTGATCTTCTCGTCGACCGTCCCCCGGCGCTTGTTCACTTCGGCGAGGAAGCGGACGTAGAAGCCGGGGGCGAGGGCATCGGGCTTCGCATTGCCCGTGAGCTGGCACTTGGCCGTCGGGAGGACCTGGAGGACGATCGTCTGATTCTGCGCGGTGATGATCCGGATGTAGCCGGGAACGACGGCGTCCACCGTTCCGGTCGTCTGGAGGACCGGGAGGTTCTGAAGCTGCTGCTGCATCGCCTGCTGGGGTTGTTGCCGCTGCGGGCGCTTGTGGCCCCCGGGTCTTCCAATCCCGCCAACCCCTGGGACACCTGGCACCTGGCCGAACACGCTCTCCAAGCAGACGGCACAGGCGATCACCAAACACGAGACCAGGATGGGGAGGCGAGATCGAGCAGACATGGTTCCTACTCCAGGCATGAGTGGGGGATGCGCAGGCACACGGACAGGACCCGCAGGCGAGCCGTCCGGCTCCCCCTAGCATACCCGTTCGATCCGGTCCATGCACGACGCGCCCAGCGAATTCGGCGGAAATCAGGAGCGCGTAGGGTGGGACCAGCGCAGCGCCGGCCCACCGGGATTCCCGCGGGTCTCGTGGTGGGCCGGCGCTCCGCTTGTCCCACCCTACCTTCGCTTGTCGCATCCTACTCTCTACAATGGTGTTCCCGTCGCGATGAGGGAGAGGTGCGGCTGCGGCCTGTTCATGTCCTCCAGAATTCCCAAACTACCGTCCGTTAGCGAAGGCACCGGTTCCGATGAGCAATGACCCAGGACGCGTGACCGTCCCCAAGTTCGTCGCCATGAAGGCGGCCGGCCGGAAGATCACGATGCTGACGGCCTATGACTTCACCACGGCTCAACTGGTCGACGGGGCGGGTGTGGACGCGATCCTCGTCGGCGACAGTGTTGCGATGGTGGTCCAGGGGCGGGCCAACACCTTACCCGTGACCCTCGACCAGATGATCTACCACGCGGAAATGGTCCGCCGGGGGGTCCAACGGGCGTTGGTGATCGTGGATATGCCCTTTCCGACCGACCGTCTGGGGGGACTGGAGGCGGTTCGCAGCGCGGCCCGAATCCTGAAGGAAACCGGGTGTCAGGCGGTGAAGTTCGAAGGCGGGGGCGATCAGCCCGAGGTCATCGCCGCGTTGGTTTCCGCGGGGATTCCCGTGATGGCCCATTGTGGGCTGCGGCCGCTGAATATCCACCGTCTTGGGGGGCATCGGGTGCAGCGGAACGCGGAGCAGCTTCACGCCGATGTGAAGGCGGCTGAGGCGGCGGGGGCCTTCGCCATCCTGCTGGAGTGCATTCCGGCCGATCTGGCGGCGGAGATCACGGCGGCAGTGTCTATCCCGACGATTGGGATCGGCGCCGGCCCCGGCTGCGATGGCCAGGTGCTGGTCTTTCACGACCTCCTGGGGCTCACGCCCGGCCGGCTCCCACGCCACGTGAAGACCTACGCCGAACTGGGCAAGACGGCGATGGAAGCGATTTCCCGCTACTGCGACGACGTTCGCGCCGGCCAGTTCCCTGGCCGGGACCAGTCGTTTCAGTGAGCCTCGGGGCACTTCAGCCTGGGCCCATCGGTTTGCCAATTCTCCGCAGTCCCCGAGAATTCTTCGGGACGACCCTGTAGGCTCGGATGCAAGGGTGGCCGTCTCGCGCCTTGGGAGTACGGCGACTTGTCGCCGCTTTCTTCGTGGGAGGTCTGCCATGGCGACTCGATTGGCGTTGGAAACCAGCCCGTATCTCCTTCAGCATGCCGGGAATCCGGTGGACTGGTACCCCTGGGGGCCCGAGGCCCTGGCCGCCGCCAAAGCGTCGGACAAGCCGATCTTCCTCTCCGTCGGCTATTCCGCCTGCCACTGGTGCCACGTGATGGCCCACGAGAGCTTCTCCGACCCGGCCCTTGCCGAAATCCTCAACCGGCAGTTCGTCTCGATCAAGGTCGACCGGGAGGAGCACCCGGAGTTGGATCAGATCTACATGGAAGCGGTGCAGAGGATGGCCGGCCATGGCGGCTGGCCGATGTCGGTCTTCCTCACTCCGGACCTGGAGCCTTTCTACGGCGGGACCTATTGGCCTCCGGGGCCGCGGGGCGGCATGCCCGGGTTCGGCGAGGTGCTTGCGGCCGTGGTTGACGCTTGGAGGAATCGCCGCAACGACGTCGTGCGCCAGGCCAAGCAGATGACGGAGTTGCTCCGCGACAGGATGCCGCAAGACGACGGCGCCGGCGTCGGGCTGATACGTCCGGACATCCTGGAAGCCGCGGCCGCCGTGCTGCGCCGGGCGTTCGATCCGGGCTTCGGCGGTTTTGGGCCGGCCCCGAAGTTCCCCCAGCCGCTCCAACTGCAATTCCTGTTGCGTCGCTGGGCCCGCACCGGCGAGGCGTCTCTGCGAGACATGGCGACCGCCACGCTCGACAAGATGGCGGCGGGCGGGATGGTCGATCACCTGGGCGGCGGCTTCCATCGCTACAGCGTGGATGCCCGCTGGCTCGTGCCGCACTTCGAGAAGATGCTCTACGACAACGCGCTGCTGGCCGGCTGCTACCTCGAGGCGTGGCAGGCTACGTTTCGATCCGAATATGCCCGCGTCGTGCGAGAGACCCTCGACTACGTCCTCCGCGACATGACCGAGCCGGACGGCGGATTTGCCAGCAGTGAAGACGCCGACAGCGAAGGCCGCGAAGGGGCCTTCTATCTTTGGACGCCCGGCGAAGTGCGGGAGGTGCTCGGCCGCGCGGCGGCCGAATCATTCTGCTACGTCTACGACGTGACGGAGGCCGGCAATTTCGAGGGCCGCAACATCCTCAACCGCCCGAAGACCGTTCCCCAGTGCGCCCGAATCCTCGGCCGCGATGCCGATGCGCTGGAGACAGAACTGGCGGACAGCCGCCGCAAACTCCTGGAGGCCCGTTCGCGCCGGGCGCGCCCGGGCCGGGACAACAAGGTCCTCACCGGCTGGAACGGCTTGATGATCGACTCTCTGGCCCGGGCCGGCGCCGCGCTCGGCGAGCCGCGGTACCTGGAAGCCGCCGTCCGCGCGGCGCGATTCGTCTTGCAGCGGATGCGGCGCGACGACGGCCGGCTCTGGCACTGCTGGCGTGAAGGACGCGCGTCGGTCGACGGGTTGCTGGAGGATTACGCCAGCCTGGCCCATGCCCTGGTCACGCTCTACGAGTCGCAGTTCGATGAGCGATGGATCGACGAGGCGATCGGGCTGGCCGAGGCGTTGATCGCCGGGTTTGCGGACCGCGAGGAAGGCGGCTTCTACACCGCGGGCGCGGACCACGGTTCGCTCCTGGTGCGGAAGAAGGATATGGTCGACAGCTCGGTTCCCAGCGGCGGCGGACTGGCTGCGGCGGCCCTGTTGCGTCTGGGCAGGCTTTGCGGCAGGAACGATTTCCTGGCCGTTGCCGAGGCTGCCTTGCGGGCCTCGGTTCCCCTCATGGAACGCCTGCCGCTGGGCGCGGGGCAACTGCTTCTGGTGGCCGACTCGTACCTCGGATCCGCTCCGGAAATCGTCCTGGTCGGCCCGGACGACGATGCGGCCAATGCCGAGATCCTGGCGGCCCTGCACCGGCTCTATCGGCCGGGCAGCGTCGTGGCTTTTCGACGCGACGCCCAGCCGCGTTGCCATCGGTCGCAGGCTCTCGCCGGACGCTTCACCGGCAAGACCTCCGCCCGCGGCGAGCCGTCGCTCCACGTGTGCGAGGATTCCACGTGCCGGGCGCCGATCCACGGCACGAAGGCCGTGCTGGAAGCCCTTTCGCACCTGTCCCAGGGCCAACGCCCGGCGGTCCCGCATGGCTGGGGGCGGGCGGTCACTAAGGGGCCGTAAAGAACAAGTTGTCGAATCCTGGGTGGCACGCCCTGAAAGGGCGTGGTGGGCATCGGGCTGGATTTCGCGCTCCGGCCACGCCCTTTCAGGGCGTGCCACCCGGAAGAAATCCACCAGGTTATTCTCTGTGGATTGCTCACGGTGCCGGCTCCAGACGATTGCCCCACTCCGTAGCGCGTCCGAGCCGCAATCAAGACTTCCGAAGTCTTGGAGACTTCGGAAGTCTGCGTAGCGTGCGATGATTCCTGCGGATAACGGTGTAGGGGCCATCGGCCAAAGCGGGATGCCTGTTTCGGTGGTCTAACGCACTCCTGCGTCGGATTGCGTCTGCCTCCCCATCCTCTCCTTTCGACCTATCCTTCCATGGCGAGTTCTCAAGACATCGGAAGTCTTCAGCGGGCGGTGTTCTTTTGAACACCGAGCGGTTGACAAACGTATAGTATTCCGTACAATAGAAGGCTGGCCCAGGGGGGAAATGCAATGGACGCCGTTTTGGACTACAATTCCGGTTGGGAAGAGGATCGGGGCGAAGAGCCCCAGGCGATTGGGGAGGTCTTGGCTGAACTGTTGGCCGACTACGAACGTCGATACCCGGAAGTGAACATTACGGTCCTCGAAGTCCCGGCCGCAGCCTAATTCTACTGCGCAGGGTCGCCAATTCCCTACAACCTATTGGGTCACTAGCAGTGCTGCCAGCACAACCTGTTGACGTATTTCCCGAACCCTGCGCAGTAGAACTAACAGCTTGCCAGGAAAGGAACGCCTGAAATGCTCGTGCTTGCCAGGAGACGGAACGAAGGCATTGTGATTGGGGAGGGAATTACGGTCACGATCGTCGAGGTCCGGGGAAACCAGGTGCGGCTTGGCATCGAGGCCCCGAAGGACGTTCGTGTGCTCCGCGAGGAGTTGACCGGAGCGGGGACCGAGACGGTGCGCATCAAGGTGGCGTGACGATCAATGGCAGCGGAGGGCTGGCGATGCCGTTGCCCCGATCGGGGCCGCGGCGAGGAGGCCGGCGGTTGGAGTGCCGTCCAGCGCGGAGGGACGTTTGGCCACGGCGAGCACCGACTCCGCCAGTTTCCGGAATGCCTCGTCGGGCATTTCCGGGTAGATGGGCAGATAGACGATCGATCGGAGTGTCTCTGCTGCCACGTTGGCGGCGCTTTCCGGGCGCTCCGCGGGGGGCGGAATCACGCACATGCTGTGTCCCTGGGTCGCGTCGAATCCGGCGTCGCGCAGCGCGCCGATCACCTCACCGGGGTTCTCGACCAGAATTGGAAACACCCAGGAGTTGTGCGGCGTCGCCGCCCTCCCGGCACACAGGACCCTTGGGGCGAGGAGCCCCGTCAAGAGATCCCCCTTGGCCGCCCTGCGCTCCAGGCGTCGAGGGTCGTAGGTGCGAAGTCGCCTGAGAAGCATGCCCAGGAGTGGGACGCAGGGCTGCTGCCGAATCCGGGCGAAGAAATCCGGGCCTGGAAAGCCCCGCACTGAGCCGTTCACCAGCCGATCGTGGTCTTGTCCCAATGCCCGCCACGCACGGACCAGCATCCCATAGGGGCCGGGACGGCAGAGGGCCCTGAAGGCCGTATACTTCAGGAGGCGGCAGAGATAAGACCGCCGCGTCTGGAGCGGGTACTGGCCCTGGCGCGCACGCATCCGGTCGAGGACGTCGGGATCGCGCACGCGGAGCATCGCGCCGCCCAGCGCGGTGGCCGTCTTGATCGGGCCGAAACTGAACAGGCTCGCATCGGCGTCCGGGTCGCCGGTGTAGCCTCGGCCGTCGAAGGCCTGGGCGCAGTCTTCGATCACCCGTAGCGCGTGTTGCCGGGCCTCGGCCAGGATCGGAGCCATCGACACACGCCCGCCGCAAAGATGCGCCACGACGATTGCCCGGCTGGCCGGCGTGACCGCCCGACGTAGACTCGCGAGGTTCGGGCCGAGCGTATCGGGGTCAAGATCGACCGGCACGGGCACGAGTCCGTGGTGCTCGACGATTCGGGCCATGTCGGGGATCGTCATCGCCGACATGAGGATTTCGCTCTTCGGCGGAAGCTCTAGCATCGCCAAGAGGAGGTCCAGGCCCGTGCGCACGGAGAGGCAAGCCAGGCAGTCTCCCGAAGGCGACCAGTCGGCTTCCAGTCGTCGCTGGAGGGCCGCTCGCGAGGCGGGCACGACGGAGTGGAGCATCCCGAACGCGAGGTCCCGGAAGCCGATGTCCAGCCGTTTCCGCACCCACATGGCAATCCTCCGGCAACAAGGTCGCAACGACCTGCAACCGCACGCCCACGCAGGCGCGTCTTTCGGAGACGCGCTCCCATCGCTCTCGGGAGGACGGATCGGCCAACGATCCGGAGTCCCTGATCCCGGCGCATCCGCCCCGTGCGGCGCATTTTAGAACACGCGCCCCCCACCTGTAAACTAATCAGTCGCCCCGCTCAGGGCGATTTCCGCGGGGAAGAGGCCGCAAACCGTCCTCCACGCACGCTGTACGTTTGAGGCGGCGTCCGCACCCTGTTATCACGCAGTCTCTCACGCACGGGAGGGGCGGCGACGCATGGCGGGCGAGGGCCCAAGCCCCCCGATTGGAACCCCCCTTGCCAAGCGGCGCGGCGAGACGAAAATGGAAAGGCTGTGTCCTCGCGCGGCCGCTCGCGTCATGGGAGCGGCGGTTGGGGCGGGGACCAAGCCGCGCCCGCGCGAACCTATCGGCAGGCAGGCCGTCTTTCTGCGCGGAGGGGCTGCGCGCCTGAGTGGCGACGCGCCCCGATCAACCCATCCGGAGCCTACGCATGCCCGCGACTCAGCATCGCCTTCTTCACGAGTGGGTAGAAGAAATGGCTCGCATGTGCGAGCCGGACCGGATCGTCTGGATCGACGGGTCGGAGGAGGAGAAGGAATCCCTCATCCGGGAGGCCGTGGCCAACGGCGAGGTCGTCGAACTCAACCAGCGGAAACTCCCAGGCTGCCTCTACCACCGCACAGCGGCCAACGACGTGGCGCGGACCGAGGACCTCACCTTCATCTGCACCACGCTCCAGGAAGACGCGGGGCCGACCAACAACTGGATGTCGCCCGAGGAGGGCTATCGTCGGGCGGGCGAGATCTTCCAAGGGTCGATGCGCGGCCGGACCATGTATGTGATCCCGTTCTCCATGGGCCCGGTCGGCTCTCCGTTCAGCAAGGTCGGCGTGGAGTTGACCGACAGCATCTATGTGGTCCTCAACATGCGGATCATGACCCACGTCGGCGCCCCGGTCCTGAAGCAGTTGGGCTCCGGGGGCGAGTTCACGAAGTGCCTGCACGGCAAGGCGGAACGGGACATCAAGCGGCGGCTCATTCTCCATTTCCCCGAGGACAATACCATCTGGAGCGTCGGCTCCGGCTACGGCGGCAACGTCCTGTTGGGAAAGAAATGCCTCGCGCTGCGCATCGCCAGTTACCTCGGCAAGCGCGAGGGTTGGCTGGCGGAGCACATGCTCATCATGGGCGTGGAAAGTCCTGAGGGCCGGGTCGAGTACGTGGCCGCCGCCTTTCCCTCCGCGTGCGGCAAGACCAATCTCGCCATGCTCGTCCCGCCCGAGGGGCTCAAGATCAAGGGCTACCGCATCTGGACCGTCGGCGACGACATCTCCTGGATGCGGATCGACACGGACGGCCGGCTGTGGGCGATCAACCCGGAGACCGGCTTCTTCGGGGTGGCTCCCGGGACGAACTCCAAGACCAACCCCAACATGATCAAGACGATCAAGCGGAACACCATCTACACGAACGTCGTGCTGACCAAGGACAACACGGTGTGGTGGGAGGGAGGCGACGGTACACCGCCGGCGGAAGGGACCGACTGGCTCGGCCGTCCCTGGAAGCCCGGCCTCAAGGACGACAAGGGACAGCCGGTCGCGGGGGCGCACCCCAACAGCCGCTTCACCGCCCCGCTGACCCAGTGTCCGTCGGCCTCGTTCCGCGTCGAGCACCATCACGGCGTGCCGATCTCGGCGATCGTGTTCGGCGGGCGGCGGGCCCATCTGGCGCCGCTGGTGTACGAGGCCTTCGACTGGGAGCACGGTGTCTTCGTCGGGGCGACCATGGCCTCGGAGCGCACGGCCGCCCAGTTCGGCGCGCTCGGCGAGGTCCGACGCGACCCGATGGCCATGCTCCCCTTCTGCGGCTATCACATGGGCGACTACTTCCAGCACTGGCTCGACATGGGCCGGCGCATGACCAACCCGCCCAAGATCTTCCACGTGAACTGGTTCCGGACCGACGAGAACGGCGACTACTTGTGGCCCGGCTTCGGCGAGAACTTGCGGATCATCGAATGGATCCTCGACCGCTGCCGCGGCGAGGCCGACGCCACGAAGACCCCCATCGGCTATGTCCCGGCGCCGGAGAGCGTCGATCTGACGGGCCTGAACATCAGCAGCGAAGCGATGGATAGCCTCTTCGCCGTCAACCGTTCGGACTGGTACGCGGAGACCGACGGCATCGCCGCGTTCTTCCAGCAGTTCGGCAACCGGCTGCCCAAGGTGCTCTGGGACCAGCTCGAGCTCCTGCGGCTGCGTCTGAAGGCCCCGATCTCGCTCATGACGCCGGGCACGGAAATCCGCCCGCTCGCGGCGGAACTCAACGAGATCATCCAGCGTGAAAACCCCAACGTCTATTCGATGCTGTCGCGGCTCGCCAAGCGGCTCTACTTCCCCAAGGGCATTCTCGCCCAGAGTGCGGAAGCCAAGGAGAAGGCCAAGCGCTACGACGCCACGATCGGCATTGCCCGCGAGGGCGGCAAGCCCATGCACCTCCGGTCCGTGATGGAGTTCTTCAAGGACCTCAGCCCGGCCGACGTGCTCACCTACGCGCCGGCCACCGGGCGGCCCGATCTGCGCCAGCGATGGCGCGACGACCTGGCGGCCAAGAACCCGGGCTTGGCCGGAAAGGGCTTCTCGACGCCCATCGTCACCAGCGGGGTCACGCACGCCCTGAGCCTGGTGGGCGACTTGTTCGTCGATCCGGGCGACATGGTCCTCCTGCCCGACAAGTTCTGGGAAAACTACGAACTCCTCTACGGCGTGCGCTACCAGGCCCAACTCGGGATCTACCCGTTCTTCAGCGCCGGCGGCGGGTTCAACGTCGAGGCCCTTCGCCAGGCATTGGCCACCCGGGCCGGGAGTTGGAAGACGATCCTCGTCCTCAATTTCCCGAACAACCCGACCGGCTACTCGATCACCAAGTCGGAGGCCGACCAGGTCGTCTCGCTCCTCTTGGAGACGGCCGACGAGGGACGCAACCTCGTCGTCGTGACCGACGACGCGTACTTCGGGCTCTTCTACGACGAGGAAGTCCATCAGGAGTCGCTCTTCGCCCGCCTGGCGGGCCGCCACGAGCGGATCCTCGCCATCAAGGTCGACGGGCCCACCAAGGAGGAATTCGTCTGGGGATTCCGCACCGGCATGCTCACCTTCAGCACCCGGGCCCAACTCAGCGAGGAGGCCCTCTACGGGGCCCTGGCCAAGAAAGCCGCCGGCGCGATCCGAAGCGCCATCTCCAACTGCTCTCAGGTCTCGCAGTCGATCCTCGCCAAGGCCATGGCCAATCCGGCACTGATTGACCAGCGCCGGGAGAAGAAGGCCGTGCTCGAAGCGAGGGCCCGGAAGGTCCAAGAAATCCTCCGCACGCCCGACTACGCCAGGCTGTGGGAGCCCTACCCGTTCAACGCCGGCTACTTCATGTGCCTGAAGCTCAAGGGGATCGACGCCGAGACCTTCCGCAGGCACCTCCTGGACAAGTACGGCGTGGGCGTGATCGCCGACGGCGACCGGGACATCCGCATCGCCTTCTCGTCCGTCGACCTCGACCAGCTAGAGGACCTCTACGCGCTGATGGCCTCCGCCGCCCGCGACCTCCTCGAAGGCGACGGAAACAACGGAAAGTAAGATCGTGTTGCCGGCTACGCAGTAGGCGTAGGGTGGGACAAGCGAAGCGATGTCCCACCATCGCGCAAGCGGATTCCCGGTCGGGTGGCACGCCCAGAGGCTTCGATGGGCGTGGCTTGGTACGCCGCAACGCTTGCCACGCCCTTCGCAAAGACTCAGGGCGTGCCGGCCGTTGACAACCGCAGGCCGGCAATCTAGCCTCAGGACTGGTGGACGCGATTTCTCCTGCCCACAGGCAGGAACGACATCGGTTATCGGGCAACGCAACGAAGAAGGGATCCAAGTCGTATGAAGCTCAGTCTTATGTTGCTGGCGGCGTCGGTCGTGGCCGGATTCCTCTGCACGGCGGAGGCGCCGGCCCAGCGTCGGGTCGTGGTCTGGTCGGAGGCGACGGCGCCAAAGAACGTCTACCCGAACGACATCAACGGGGCGGTGGCCGAGGGATTGGCGTGCTTGGACGGGTGGCAGGTCATCAGGGCGGGCCTGGCGGATCCCGACCAGGGGCTGAGCGACGACCGGCTAAACCACTGCGACGTGCTGGTCTGGTGGGGCCATCAGAAGCACGGGCAGGTCAAGGACGAGCTGGTCAAGAAGATCGTGCGACGCGTCACGGAGGAAGGCATGGGGTTCATCGGCCTCCACTCGGCGCACTTCGCCAAGCCGAACATCGCGCTGATGAGCCTGTCGGAAACCTCCAAGAACCTGCTCGATAAGGTGCAGCCGAAGGGCAGGGTGGCCGCATGGGGCGCTTACATCAACGACTCGGTGACGCTGACGATCACGCCGAAGAGTCCGTCCCACCCGATCGCCAAGGGGATCCAGGAGTTCACCATCCGTCACAGCGAGCGGTACTGCGACCCCTACGCCGTGCCGACGCCGCAAGCGGTCGTGTTCGACGGGGACGCGAAGCTGAAAGACGGTTCGATCGACCACTCGCAGGTCGGCCTCTGCTGGCAGATCGGCAAAGGCCGGATGTTCTACTTCCAGGCAGGACATGAGACCAACCCGGTCTTCTTCGATGCCAATGTCCGGAAGATCCTCGCCAACGCAGTCCAGTGGGCCGCGCCAGCGAAATGAGGGGCAGGAAAACGCGTCAGGCGAAAATAGAGGGTTAGGGCTTTTTCGGCCAGACAGTTGCGCGAAAATAGTTCTGACCCGTTTTCTGACCCAACGGGAAGTATCTGTTCAACAGCTCGCGCACGGTCCAGGCGTGCTCGCGGAAGAGGTGCTCCCAGCGATGGGCGTCCTCCTCGGTGTACTGGTAGAAGCCGCGGCCGTTGGTGATGCCGCGGGCGTCCGAGGCCGCCAGGTCCTGCACGGTCTTGGGCAGTTCGGTGGCGTTGGAGAGCGTGGGCAGCACTCCGGCAATGGCCTTGGCGTAGAGGGCCGGGCCGCCGGTCAGGTCCATCCAGCGGAACGGGCCGCACATCGTGGCCCAGAGCCCCGCCGCGTTGCGGAACGAGCGGTCGATCGTTTCCACGTCGCCCACGCCCATCTCCAGCAAGTTCATCGCCTCCCGGTACATCGCGTAGCCCAACCGGTTGACGATGAACGCCGGCACGTCCTTGAGCACCAGCGACGGCTCCTTCCCGATGGCCTTGGCCAGCCTCTCGGCGGCTAGGAAGGCCGCATCGGACGTCTGCTCGCCCCGCACCAGTTCCAAGAAACGCGTGGCGTGGGCGGGCTCCGCCCAGTGCATCCCTAAGAAGCGATCGGGATGCTTGCGGCCCTGCTGAAGAAGGCTGATGGGCAGGGCAGAGGTGTTGCTGGCGATCGGCACTTCGGGGCCCACGATCGACTCAATTCGATCAAAAAGCTCCGCCTTGGCCGCGACGTCTTCCAGCACGCTCTCGATCAGGAACTCGCACTCCCCGAACCGGTCGCACGATTGGACCGGCAGGAACCGCTCGGGCCACTCTGCGGCAAGCGACGCCGGGAACCCGGCACGCTCCACCAGGTCGCCGATCGCCCGGTCGATGTACCTCCGCGCCTCGGCATGGGTCGATTCCTGACGCGTGAAGGCAATGACGCGAAAGCCATGTCCCAGCAGGCAGGAAGCAATCCCGCGTCCCAAGAGCCCCAAGCCGGCCAACCCGATCGTCCGTGCCGCCATGTCCAGATCCTCGTTTGCTGATTCGGGGGCCCACCCAAGTGCGGACCACGCAACCCCGTTCATGCAAACGATCGTCGCACGCGGCGGTATAGTTTGGCAAGGGCCTCGGTGAATTCGGTCCGAACCTCGGCCAGGCCCTCGACGCTCTTCGGCCCGGGACCGCGGACGTAACCGATCACGATCTTCTCCGCATCGCAGAACTCCTGGGCCACGTCGGCCGCGTCGGCGGCGATGTCCAACGGGATGCTCGTCACGCCGTTGGCGTCGCCGTGGAGCAGGTCGCCCTGCTGCACGACCAGCCCGCCCACGCGGACCGGAAGCCCGAGGTGGAGGATGTGGCAATAGGCATGGGCACAAATCGTGGTCCCGGTGAACACCGGATAGTCCAGGGCCCGGACCTGGAGAAGATCGCGCCCCCCGCCGGAGGTAATCAGCCCCGTCGAGCCGAACCCTTGGTAGACCGAGCACATCACCTCGCCGAAAGTCGCTCCCACCGGCGGGTCGTCGAGATCCTGGAAGACCATGACCGCCGGGCCGGGCAGGCTCTCATACTGGCGGACCTGTTCCAGAAAGCTGCCGTAGGCATCTCCACCAAGTGGGGGAGATCCGCTGCGGAATGCGGCGGTACAGGCAAACCCCACCATGGGAGGAAGTTCCGGGAAGCCCGCTCGGATGCGGCCGTCCATGAAGCCAGAACTGCGTGGCCGAACGTCGAATAGCTCGATCACGTTGCAGATCGTCGGGGTGTCGAACTTGGCGAGCTTCGCCAGCGTGTCGGGTTTGAGACCCATGGGCCAACCTCTCAGGAGGGGTAAAACGCGGCAGGCGCCAGCACGTTCTGGCTGGCATTTGCAGTTTGCCCAACTACGTTCTTTTACCCGATTATACCACTCTGAGAGTGTAGCGGACGGACCAGGGACGCGGAAATTACCCCGGGGTGGCCCCGATAGCTCCTGCTATCGGGGTACCGGAGGCACAAGAGGCTTGCTTTGACCAAACGTACCGTGCCCGGGGATCTCGGCAGACCCTCTTGTCGCTGCGCGACACCGAAAGCGGAGCTTTCGGTGCCACCCTGCGAGCGCCCTTTCAGGGAGGTGCCACCCTGCGGGCGTTTGAGCCGTGGCAAACCGTTGACACAACGGTTCGATTGGGGTACATATATCAACCATAGTTTGATTAGCCAATCAAAACGGCCTCGCCATGAAATCCGATCCACGGGTTCCGGCATCCAAGTCAAGATCCAAGACGGTCCGGTATTCTGTTCCCGGTTTGGAGCGGGGATTGCGGGTCTTGGAGTACCTCGACCGATATCCCGGCGGACGGAGCATGGGGCAGATTGCCCAAGACCTGGGGCTGCCGAAGAACAGCGTGTTTCGGATCACGCTGACGCTCGTCAGGGCGGGCTACGTCCAGCGCGATCCCGACAGTGCCCGGGTGGGGCTGAGCCGGAAGCTGCTGTCGCTGGGGTACGGCGCCCTGCGGGAAACTCCGAGCCTGGTGGAGCAGTCGCTCGACGTGATGCGCCGGTTGCGCGACGCGGTCCGCGAGACCGTCTGTTTGAGCGTCCTTGTGGAGGACGAAGGGTTCGTCCTCGAAGAGGTGCCGGGGCTGTATCCGTTCCGGTGCGTGGTCGATCCCGGGATGCGTCAGCCGCTGCACGCCTCGGCGTCGTGCAAGGCGATCCTGGCCTGTTTGCCGCCCGGCGAACAGGAGGCGATCCTCGCCCGGCTGCCCATGCCGCGTTTGACGGCCCGGACGTTGACCGACGCGGCATCGCTGCGCGAAGACCTCCGGCGGGCCCGGGAGCGTGGCTACGCCTTGGACCGCGGGGAGCACATCGAGGGGGTCGTCTGCGTCGCGGCCCCGATTCTCGACCGCCACGGCTACCCGGTAGCGTCCCTTACGGTGACGGGCCCGGCGGGCCGGATGGCGGACCCGCTGGTGACGGAGTCCGGACCCCAGGTCCGTGCGTTTGCCGACCGTATCTCGAAGAACCTCGGTTACGAAGGAGGCCCCTGATGACGCGGAGCATGCAAAGGCCCAATCGCCTCTTCGACGCCTCGTGGAGGCTTGTCGGCGGGCTTGTCGTGGTCCTGGCCGGGGCGGCGGCTCGTGCCCCTGCCGAGTCTTTCCGCGAACAAGTGGAGGCCGACTGGGCACGCCAGGAAGCATGCCGCCTGACGCAACTGCGCCAGCCGGGCATCCTCCGCTTCCCGACCGGCGAAGTGACGTGGGAAGGCGTTCCGGGCAGCGAGTCGGCGGCTTCGAGCGGAGTGCTTCGCGTACCGAAGACGCCGTCGCCGAAGCTCGACGGCCGGCTCGACGACCCTTGCTGGCGCGGGGCCGCTGCCGTCCCGCCGGGCCCGGCCGACCAGCCGGTTCAACCGGCGATCCGCCTCTGCCTTGACGACCAGTTCCTCTACGTCGGTGCGACGTTCCCCAGCACCGCAGAGGCGTGCTTTCACCCCGCGTCGACGGCCTCGGATGCCGGCGGGGCGGTCGATGGGGTCAAGAACGGCCGCTATGGTTTTCACACCAACTTCGAGCCGAATCCGTGGTGGCAGGTCGATCTCGGCTCGCGTCAGCCGATCGGCAAGATGGTGATCTACAACCGCCTCGACTACGCCCCGGGGCTCCACAACGCCGATCGCCTCGTGATCCTCGCCTCCGACGACGGCAAGGTCTGGACGCCGTGCTACGACAACCGGGGCAAGCCCTTTGGCGGCATCAAGGACAAGAGGCCCCTGGTGGTCGATTTTACGGAGAACGCCGCGGGAAGGTCCACCCCGTTGCAGGCCCGGTTCTTGCGGATCCAGTTGCCAGGCGATGCACCGGTCTTCTTCCACCTCGACGAGGTCGAGGTCTACGCGCCCGGCGACAAGGCGATGCAGAAGAACCTCGCCCTGGGCCGGAAGGCCGATCAGAGCAGCCGCAGCCCGTGGTCGCGGGGCGGCGATCTGGTGACGTTTGGAAAGGCGAAGATCGGCCTGGCCGGCAGCGGGGCGTCGGCCGTGGTGACGCTCCACGGCAAGCCGCTTCCCGCGGATCGGGCGAAGATCGCCCGGGCCGGCGGGGTGACGACCGTGGAAGTCGCCCTCCGCCCCGACGCCGATCTGGCAGGAACGCCGATGGAAGTGTCGCCCTTCCACGGCCGCCCGACCCCGTTGCTCACCGCGCGGGACTGGGAGATCGTCTGGCCGGAGAGCCCGAAGCTGGGCTTCGGCAAGAACCGGCTGAACCTCGAGTTCCGCACCGCGAAGCCGCTTGCCGCGCCGCTGGAAGTGACCGTGGAGACGGTCGTGCTGACACCGCAAGGGCTCCAGCGTCAGGAGGTGCTGCGCAGGAAGATCCGATCCCCTCATGGGACACAGCCGCCCTCGGCTGTGCCGGGCAGTTCCGCAGGGCCGCCCTTGGCCGTCTTGGGCAGTTCCGCACAGCCGGGGGCGGCTGTGCCACAGGGCGTGTTGCCGCTGGAATTCCAGGTGTCGCACGAGGGGGCCGCGGCAGTGATCGTGTCCCTCGGGCGGGACAAGGGCCAACTCCGTTTTGGCCGCGTGTTCTTTGTATCGCCCCTGGAAGAGACGTTGCGTCGCGCCGAGCGATTGGCGGCTGAGTTCCACGTTGCCTTGCCGGCCGGGTTCACTGAGTTGCGAGCCCGCGCCCGCGGACTGGCTGCCCGCGAGAAGGCCGGCGGTTGCGATCCCGAGGCCCGCGCCGGGCTCTGCCGCGAGGCCCGTTGGCTCGCCCGACGTGTGGCCTTCGCCAATCCGCGGATGCAGTTCGCGCAACTCCTGTTCGTGAAGCGGTTCACGCAGCAGACCTATCCCGACGTGTGCCTGAACCACATGCCCTGGGTCTCGCGTCCGGGCGGCGATGTCTGCGTGCTCTCCATGGCGGGGCCCGAGGCGGAAGGCAAGGTAACGGCGCTTCTGGACGGAAGGCTTGGGCCGGGACACGTCCACGGGATCGACCTGGCGTGGGACGCCGGTCGCATCGTGTTCGGCTATGCCAAGGCCAAGTCGAACGAGCCGCCGAGCGGCTGGCTCGACCGTCGCACCAGCTTCGAGCTTCGCCGCTCCGAGGAGCCGACGCACCTGTTCGAGATGGACGCCGACGGACGCAATCTGCGTCAGCTCACACGTGGCGAGTGGAGCGACTTGGACCCGACCTACGCCCCGAACGGCGACATCGTCTTCATCTCGGAGCGGTGCGGCTTCTCGCTCCAGTGCAACGAGTACGACAAGGACGAGACCTCGACGAATCTCTACGTGATGCGGCCCGACGGGAGCAACATCCGCCGCATGAGCGTGAGCAAGGACGGCGACTACCTGCCCCACACGCTCGACGACGGCACGATCGGCTACACCCGCTGGGAATACCAGGAGCGGGGCTGGGCCCACATCCAATCGCTCTGGACGATCCGGCCCGACGGCACCGGGGCCGATGCCCTCTTTAAGCAGCACCTGAACAATCCCTGGGCGGTCGAGGAGTGCCGGTCGTTGCCGGGCTCCAATCGTTTCGTGGGCGTGGCCGCTGGGCATCACACGCTCCCGGCCGGGCCGGTCATCCTCATCAATCCCCGCGACGGCATGAACGATTCGGACGCGATCCGCATCGTCACGCCAGGCGTGCTGCCGCCGGAAGGCGGGATGTCGGGCCTGGCCGTGCCCGAGGGCGGCGTGATGGGCACCACCGGCTACTACATGCACCCCTGGCCCCTCTCGGAGACGACCTTCCTTGTTTCCTACGGCGCGCTGGGCCACGGCTATGCGTGCGGGCAGGAGGTCGACCCCAGCGGGTACGCGCTCTACCTGATCGACGTCTACGGCACGAAGGAGCTCCTCTACCGCGATCCGGCCATCTCGTCGTTCCACCCGATCCCGCTGCGGCCTCGGCCCCGGCCGCCGATCCTGCCGGACACGACCGACCCCAGCGTGCCTTATGCAGAGTGCTCGGTGCAAAACGCGGCCAAAGGGGCGCCGGGGATCAAGCCGTCGCAAGTAAAATACCTCCGCATCGCCCACGGGATCGCCTGGCCGTACTGCAATACCTACGGGGGCCAGCGCTACGAGCCGGACGTGAAGTCGGTGATGATCAACTGGAACCCGGTCCAGGTGCTCGGCGACGTGCCGGTCGAGGCCGACGGCAGCGCGCGGTTCCGCGTGCCTTCGGATGTGCCGGTCTACTTCCAGCTCCTCGACGAGAACCACATGGAGCTGCGGCGCATGCGGTCGTTCATTAGTTTCCAGCCGGGCGAGGTGCGGGGGTGCGTGGGCTGCCACGAGACCCGCGAGGAGGCCGGCGCCGCGCCCACGGTCTCGTTGGCCATGGCCCGGGAGGCGTCGATCCCCGTGCCGCCGCCGTGGGGCGACCGGCCGATCAGCTTCTTGCGCGACGTGCAGCCGATTCTGGACAAACACTGCGTCGAGTGCCACAGCGGATTGAAGCCGAAGGCCGGCCTCGATTTCTCCGGCGGGCTCACGGCGCGGCACAACCGGGCCTACGACACGATCTACGCCAATCGGCTCGTGGCGTGGTCCAACGTCGGCGAGGACGCCCGCATCACCATGCCCATGGAGTTCGGCTCGCACAAGAGCAAGCTGGCCGAGGTCTTCCTCAAGCGGTTGCGGTGCAACCCGCCGAAGATCACCGGGGAGGAATGGCTCCGCGTCGTGACCTGGATCGACGCCAACGCTCCCTACCACGACGGCTTCATCAACAAACGCCAGGCGGAAATGCCCTACGATCTCCCGAACGACCGCGAGTTGGGTCAGAAGATCGCCGCCGTCCACGCCAAACGCTGCGCGGGCTGCCACGACGTTGCGGCGGTGTCGCGGTTGGACTGGATCGACCTGGCCCGGCCGGAGCAGAGCCGATTCCTCGCCGCCCCGTTGTCGAAGACGGCCTCCGGGCAGGGGAAGTGCGCCAAGCCGGTCTACGAGGACCCATCCGATCCCGACTATCGCCAGTTGCGGCAGGTCGTGGAAACGGCGGTCAAGAAGGCGTGGCAGTTCCCCCGCCGCGACGTGAAATCCCTCGCAACGGATGGCCGCGTGGGGGCACGGTAGAGAACCTACCCGGAGTCCTTCCCGCGCGAACTGCCAAGAAGCCCCGTCAGCCACCGCTTCCTCGGGTCCTTGTCTCCGGGCAGGAAAGCCGCTAGGTTAGACAAAACGTGCGGTCGTACCACGCGCCGGCAGGGAGTTTCCGGACCCTCGAGGAGCCCCAAACAGTGGCGAAGTCGCGAGCGAAACGGTATGCCATCGGGGTGGACTACGGGACCAACAGCGTCCGCGCCCTGGTCGTCGATGTGGCCGACGGCGCCGAGGTCGGCACGTCGGTCTACAACTACCCGAGTGGTCAGCACGGAATCCTCCTGGACCCTAAGGATCCCAACCTGGCTCGTCAGAACCCCGCAGACTATATCGAGGGGTTCTACTGGTCCGTTCGGGGGGCAATGAAGGCGGCCCAGAAGACCGCGGGCGCCACCGCGGAGCAGGTCGTCGGCCTCGGGATCGACACCACAGGCTCGACGCCCATCCCGGTCGATCGCGACGGGATGCCGTTGGCCCTGAATCGAAAATTTGCCAAGAAGCTGGCGGCCCACGCCTGGCTGTGGAAGGACCACACCGGGCACGCCGAGGCGGCCGAGATCACGCAGAAGGCGAAGCAGCTCGGGGTCCCCTACCTGGCGAAATGCGGCGGCACGTACAGCTCCGAGTGGTACTGGTCGAAGATCCTCCACTGCAAGCGTTCGAGTCCGGCCGTGTTTGCCGCGGCGTATGCCTGGGTGGAACTCGCGGACTTTGTGCCGGGGTTTATCACCGGGCACCTCGATCCCCAGACCATTCCGCGCGGGGTTTGCGCGGCGGGCCACAAGGCGATGTACAACGCCGAGTGGGGCGGGCTGCCGTCCGAAGAGTTCCTCGCGGCGCTCGATCCCGACCTGGTCGAGGTCCGCCGCCGCTACGCGCCGGAAGCGGTGCCCGCCGATCAGGCCGCCGGCGGTCTGACCCCGGAGGTGGCTGCCCAGGTGGGCCTGCTGCCCGGCATCCCGGTGGCGGTCGGCGCGTTCGACGCCCATACGGGAGCGGTCGGCGCGGGAATCGCCCCGGGCACGCTCGTGAAGATCATCGGCACCAGCACGTGCGACATGATGGTGGCCCCGTGCGATCAGGCGCTGGCCGACGTGCCCGGCCTGTGCGGCATCGTGCCCGGGTCGATCGTCCCCGGCATGTACGGCTTGGAGGCGGGGCAGTCGGCCGTGGGCGACATCTTCAACTGGTTCGCCGCGCATCTGGCGCCGCGTCAGTACACGGCCGGCAACGATGCCCACGCCGCCCTGACCAAGGAGGCCGAGAAGCTCAAGCCGGGCGAGAGCGGGCTGCTGGCCTTGGACTGGAACAACGGGAACCGCACGATCCTCGTCGATCCGCTCCTGACCGGCCTTCTGGTGGGCCAGACCTTGCACACGACCGCGGCGGAAGTCTATCGGGCCCTGGTCGAGGCCACGGCCTTCGGGGCCCTGACGATCATCCAGCGGTTCGAGGAGTACGGCGTCGCCGTGCGCGAGGTGGTCAATTGCGGCGGCATCGCGGAGAAGAACCCCTTTGTGATGCAGATCTACGCCGACGTGTGCAACCGGCCCATGAAAGTGAGCCGATCGGCCCAGACCTGCGCCCTCGGGGCGGCGATCTTCGGGGCGGTCGTCGGCGGGGCCTACCGTGCGACCGAAGAGGCCCAGCAGCGGATGACCGGCGTCAAGCCGAAGGTCTACCGCCCGAACAAGGCCGCGGCCGAGGTCTACGCCGAACTCTACGGCCTGTACCGGACGCTGCACGACGCGTTTGGGACCCAAGCCGGGCACGGAGACCTGTATCCCGCGATGAAACAGTTGATCGCCATCCGCGATCGTGTGAGGAAGCACTGAGACACGGAGACACGGAGACACGGAGACACGATCTCCGCCTCTTCTTCTCCATCTCCGTCTCTTCTTATGAGGAATCGTCATGGAACTCAACGAACTGCGACGCGAGGTGTTGTGGGCGAACAAGATGTTGCCCGCCGCCGGGCTGGTCACGATGCACTCGGGGAACGCCAGCGGGCTGGACCGGCAGACGGGTCGATTGGTGATCAAGCCCTCGGGCGTCGACTACGAGACCCTCCGGCCCGAGGACCTCGTGGAGGTCGACGTGAAGACCGGCGAACCGGTCGGCTCGAAGATGCGTCCGAGCGTGGACCTTCCGCACCACCTGTTCTTGTACCGCAACATGCCCGGCGTGTGCGGGATCATCCACACCCACAGCAACTACGCCACGGCCTGGGCGGCCGTGGGGCGTCCGATCCCCGTCTGCCTCACGGCGATAGCCGACCAGTTCGGGGCGGAGATCCCCTGCACCCCGTACGTCGACAACGAAGGGGACCACATCGGCCAGGCGGTCTTGCGGCATCGCAACCGGAGCCCGGCGATCCTGCTGGGCAATCACGGCGTGTTTGCCTGGGGCACCACGGTCCGCGACGCCTTGAAGGTGGCGGTGATGACCGAGGACGTAGCCAAGACCGCCCACCTCGCGGCCATGCTCGGCCAGCCCCGCGAACTCCCCACCGAGGAAGTCAAGAAATGGTATGACCGCTATCGCCACGGCTACGGGCAGCCGGGCGAACGGAAGTCGTGACACCCGAACACACCGAGGAGATTCGACGATGAATGCGAAAGACGTCTTGCGTCAGGGGGTCGAGTTCGGCGATACGGTGATCCGGGCGTACATCGGCGACCTGAGCGACGCCGACTTGCTGGTCCGTTCCGTTCCCGGGAGCAATCACATTGCGTGGCAGCTCGGGCACATGATTGCGGGCACGGCCCACATGCTCGGGGAACTCGGACAGAAGGCGCCCGCCCTTCCCGAAGGTTTTCAGGCCGCCCACGGAAAAGAGACCGCCTCCAGCGACGACCCGGCCAGGTTCGCCTCGAAAGCGACTTACCTCGGGTTGATGGACGAGGTGAAGGCCGCCTCCCTGGCCGCCATCGACGCGACGCCGGAGAGCGCGCTGGATCAGCCCGCCCCGGAAGCCATGCGGGAGTACGCCCCGACGGTCGCGGCCGCCCTGGGCGTCCTCGGCGCCCACTGGTTGATGCACGCGGGCCAGTTCGTGCCGATCCGCCGTAAACTCGGCAAATCGCCTTTGTTCTAGGAGAAGAAGCTCACGCAAAGGCGCGAAGGGGAAGAGGATGGCCGTGCCCCTTGGTTGTGGTTGGGTGGCACGCCCTGAGGAACGAAGGGCGTGGATGGACCTGAATGCGGTCTTCCACGCCCATCGCTTCGTTCTGGGCGTGCCACCCGTCACCCTCTTCCGCTTTGCGCCTTCGCGCCTTTGCGTGAGATACAACACGTATCAGGAGTGCGTCCATGCCCATTCACGACGAGAAAATCCGGCTCGGGTTCCTTGCCGCCAACCGCGGCCCGTTCAGCGACGAACTGGCCTTCAAGATGCGCAACGCGACGGTCGAGGCGATGCAACGGGCGGGGATCGAGGTGGTGGTCCCCACCCCGCAGGAAACCAAGGTCGGATGCGTCGAGACCCGCAAGGAGGCCGAGGTGTGTGCGGAGATCTTCCGCAATCGGCAAGTCCAGGGGATCGTGGTCGGGGCGGTCAACTTCGGCGAAGAGCAGCCGGTGGCCCAGGCCGTGCGTCAGACCCGGCTCGACGTGCCCGTGATGATCTTCGGCTGCCAGGAAGAAGAGACCCTCACCCCGCAAACGCCGCGGCGCGACTCGTTCTGCGGCTTGCTGTCGATCGGCGAGGTTCTGCGTCAGATCGGGGTGCGTTACTCGGTGGCCCGGCGGCCGATCTGCTTCCCGTCCGATCCGTCGTTTGCCGCCGACCTCGATTGGTTCAGCCGCGTGTGCCGCGTGGCGGTGGGGATCAAGAATGCCCGTTACGGCCAGGTGGGCACCCGGCCCGACGCCTTCTGGACCTGCCGCTTCGACGAGAAGCAGCTCCAGCGACTGGGCGTGACCACCGTGGTGCTCGACCTCTCGGAGGCGATCGCCGGGGCCGCCGCGATCGGCGATTCCGATCCGGAGGTGGCCGGCACGCTGGGCTCGATCAAGGCCTATGCCGACACGTCGATCATGCCCGCGGCGGGCCTCCTCCGCAGCGCGAAGCTGGAGGTCTTCCTGCGCCGCTGGCGCGCGGAGAACGACCTGGACGCCTTGGCCGTGCAGTGTTGGACCTCGATCCAGCGGAACTACGGGGTGTGTAGTTGCGCGACCATGGCCCGGCTGGGCGACGACGGCTACCCGGCCGCGTGCGAGTCGGACATCCTGGGCGCCCTCTCGATGCACGCCTGCCGCCTGGCCAGCGGCCGGCCCGCCGCGTTGGCCGACTGGAACAACCTCCACAACGAGGACGAAGAGCTGGCGAACCTCTGGCACTGCGGCGTGTTCCCGGCGTCGTTCGCCTCCGGCAAGGCGAAGCTCGACATCCAGGACATCATGGTGGCCTGCGGCGGGGCGCCCCGCGAGAATGCCTTCGGCACGGTGCAGCTCGTGGCCGATCCCTCGCCCCTGACGCTCTGCCGCGTCACCCAGGACGCCGACGGCCAGTGGAAGGCCGTCGTGGCCCAAGGGGCAATCGAAAACAACAAGGCCGAGACGTTCGGCGGCTACGGCTGGTGCCGCATCCCGGGCCTCCAGCGTCTCTACCGCGACGTGCTCCTGCAGCACTTCCCGCACCATGTGGCCATCACGCAGACCCACGTCGGCAGCGTCCTTTGGGAAGCCCTGGGCAACTACCTCGGCATGGCAACTTACCACGGCGCCCAGGAAACCCCCGGCCTTTACACGTCGAGGTCGCCGTTTTGAGGTGACGAAATGCGATACCTGCTGCCGGTGTTGGTTGCGGCCATCGTGACTGCGGGCGGACGCCCGCTCAACCCCCGAGGGATGCGGAGAGCGACGCCGAGATCTACCTGCTGGGCGCCGACGCGCGGCCCGCCGACGACATCTACGGCGAACAGCCCTACGGCGACGCCACCGGGCGCCGCATCGCGGTTCGTTACTACCCGCTGCCGGACAAGCCCGGCGGCATCAATATCTTGGACCTGCAAGACGGGTCCAACCGCGAGATCCTCTCCGGCAAGCCGCCCTTTCCCGCGTTCCACGCCTGGGGCGAGTGGCTCTACTACGCCGGGGCCGTCGAGGGCAAGAAGATGCTGCGGCGGTGCAACTACCTGACGCTGAAGGTCGAGAACGTGGCCGAGCTGCCGCCGGAGCGGGGCGATTATAGCTACGGGACGGTCTCGCCCGATCACCGCTACTATGCCGTGAGCGTGCGCCCGCCCTCCGGCGGACCGTCCCAGGTGCATCTGCTCGATCTTCAGACCGGGCAGTGGACGGTGCTTCTCGACAAGCCGGGCTATCACGCCAAGCACGAGCAGTTCTCACGCGATGGCCGCAACCGGGTGCTGATCCAGCTCAACCAGATGCCGGACGTGAAAGTCGTGCTGCTCAGCGAGCTCGAGATCGGCGGCCGTGAGAAGCCGTTTCCCGCCGACCGCCCCTATACGCTGCGTCCCACCGGCCACGAGGCCTGGATCGGTTGCACGAGCAGTATCTTCTTCTCCACCGGCGCGGACGCGACGACCAAGGGCAACATCTGGACCGCCAAGGTCGGCGACAAGAAGCCCACGCTGGTGCACGAAGGCAAGCGGTTTGGGCACGTCAGCGTCTCGCGGGACGGGAAGTACTGGATCGGCGACACCGGCGAGAAGGACATTCCGATCTACGTCGGCAGCTTCGCCACGGGACGCTGCAAGCGGGCGTGCTTCAGCTTCACGGAGTACGACGGCAAACAGTGGAGCCACGCGCATCCTTACCTCACGGCCGACAACAAGTGGCTTATCTTCAGCTCCCGGCGAAAGGGACACCCACAGGTCTACGGCGCGAAGCTGAAGGAAGGGTGGCTGGACACGCTATAGGACGCACGAGTGCCCGTAATCGGCGAGGCCGGTGGATGGTATGCCAATGCGTGCCCGGTGCCGGGTGGCACGCCCTGAGGCTTTGCGAAGGGCGTAGCGGCCATTGCGTCGTGCCAAGCCACGCCCATCGAAGACTCTGGGCGTGCCACCCGACCGTTGTTTTGCCGGGGTTGCGGGTTTAGTGGGTATTGTCCACGCCACGCGATTGGACGGTGGTCATGCGCTACCGCGCAGCATCCCGCCAACCACGAACCTCGCCGCCGTAGTGATGTGCTTCGCTTGAATCTCGTCGGAGCCGTCCAGATCGGCCACGGTGCGAGCGACCTTGGCAAGGCGATCCACCGACCGAGTTGACAGAGTGTTCTCCTCGATGACATTCTTGTACGTGTCGAATCCGGTCTCAGAAAACACGCAGTATTGGCGAACTCGGCCGCCAGGAATTGCCGCGTTGTGAGGCACGCTCGTGCCTTCGAAGCGTTGCCGCTGTCGCTCTCGTGCCTCCTCGACCGTTGCGCGGATCTCGGGTGATCGATCGCCGTCGGAGTGAGCGAATCGCTCGTCGGTTGTAAGCCTCTGCAACTCAACTTGAAGATCGATCCGATCGAGCAGTGGGCCGCTCAGTTTCTTCTGATAGCTCTTGACATCGCGTTCCTTGCATATGCACTGGTCCGTTCCGAAGTACCCGCACGGGCAAGGGTTCATCGCCGCGACGAGAGTGAAGCGGCACGGGTAAGTGAGCGTTGCCCCCACCCGTGAGATACTGATTTCACCGACCTCCATCGGCTGCCGTAACGCCTCTAAGGTGCCGCGGCTGAACTCTGCGATTTCGTCCAGAAAAAGAACTCCATGATGCGCCAGCGTGATCTCCCCGGGTCGGGGGATCTTCGCGCCGCCTCCGACAAGCGCCTCTTTGGAAACCGTATGATGTACGGATCGGAATGGTCGTCGCGTCACAGCCAGGCCATCCTTGTCGAGCGCCCCGTACGCTGAGTAGATCCGCGTGAGTTCCACCTTCTCCTGGTTCGAGAGTCGCGGTAGGATTCCAGCCATAGCGCTCGCCAAGAGCGATTTGCCTTCTCCTGGCGGTCCGATCAAGAGGAGGTTATGGCCGCCAGTGGCCGCGATGATCGCTGCCTGCTTCGCTTCGTCTTGGCCAAGGATTGCCCCGAAATCCAGTGCTTTGGGTATCACAGACTCAAACCGAATCTCTTGCCGCAGTGCGTTCTCAAGCGTCCGCTTCCCTGCGAAGAAATCCACGACCTCTTCCAGGGTCGATACACCGGACACGCGGCACCCGTCATGGCCAGGCTTGGCCACGATGAGGGCGCATTCCTTTTCATTCCCCGAGGGGACAATTAGCGACTGCCCCGGTTTGGCAATGTAGGCAATTGAAAGGGCACCGGGGACTCGTCGCAATTCGCCGTGAAGCCCAACCTCACCCACAAGGATGAAGTCACCTTCTATGTGTTCGGGAAGATCGGGGAGGACGCCCGCCGCTTGAAGCATGATGATCGCCAACGGAAGGTCGAGCCAAGCGCCCTCCTTCAGCACGCTTGCTGGAGTCAGATTGATCTGGATACTCACCTGCGGTTCGGGGATTCCGAGTTTCGCGAAGGCCCCCGCAATGCGCGTTGTGGCCTCTCGCACGGCCAGACCAGCCATGCCCGAGATGCTCGTTGCGTCAATCCAAGGAACGGGCCTCTTGAGAACCTGCATAGCGCGTGCCTGCACTTCGATCACATATCCATCCAGGCCGAACAGAATTCCGCCGTTCAACGTGTGGTCACGGGTCAACAGATCCTTCAAGTGGCGCTCGGTCCCTTGTCTCCTCACTTGCATGCTTGCACGCTCCAGTCTCGGTGGTAAGCCCTCGACCGACCAATAAGGGGTAGTCTAGCGGGAAGATCATGCAGGTGTCAAGTATTTGCTCACAGCGCACGGGTGCCCGTGGTCGGCGAGGCCAGGGGATTGTGTGCCACTGTTTGACCGGTGCCGGCCCTTGCGTTGTGGCACGGCTTGGGATTCGCAGCCGGCACCGGGCAAGCAGTGCGACGACGCCGCCATGGAGCCATGGTGATCGAACCGTGCGGCGAGTCCGTCGAATCCTCCCGTCCTCACTGCTTGGCCGCTGCCGGCACCGCGTATAGCCTTCGTTCCGTCACGGTACCGGCAGCGGCCAAGCAGTGGGACACGCTTCACTTCTCAGCATCGGCAACCGCGAGCGCCGGTCGCCCTCACCCTAACCCTCTCCCAAAGGGAGAGGGAACGAATTTGCAGATGCGATCTTACTCCTGACCCTTGGCAGCCGCTTGCCTATCGTCCAGGAGGCCCTGCAAAGGCTGCTTTGCGTATGGGCGAGTCCTTGGCGACGGGGCCAGAGTGGAGCAGGTTCTTCAGGCCGTCGATCGTGGCTGCCCATTTCGGGGCCTTGGCGAGGTTCTTTGACTCCCGAGGATCGACCTGGAGGTCGTAGAGTTCGACGCCGCGGCGGCCCTCGTCCCACTCGGTGTAGCACCAGCGTTCGGTCCGCACGGAGCGTCCCAGCCAGTCTTCGCGGGCCACCAGGGTGAAGGCGGGCTTGGTCCACGCGGCCTTGGGATCGTCGATCAGCGGAACCAGGCTTTTCCCCTCCAACCCCGGCGGCTTGGGCAGGCCGCAGAGGTCGGCCAGCGTGGGGAAGATGTCGACGAACTCGACGGTCCGCGGGCAGCCTTGGCCGGCGGTCTTTCTGCGCGGGTCGACGACGAGCAGGGGCACGCGGGCCGAGACGTCGAAAAGCGTCCCCTTGGCCCACATCCCCTTCTCGCCAAGATGCCAGCCGTGGTCGCCCCAGAGGACGATCACCGTGTTGTCGCGGAGGCCGAGTCGATCCAACGCGTCGAGCACGTGGCCCAACTGCTCGTCCATGAAGGAAACGCAGGCGTAGTAGGCCGCGATGGCCGCCCGGGCCTGCTCCGGCGTCGGCCGCTCCTCGTAAAACAGGTCGAGATTGTACCGCAGGGCGTAGCGGGGGACCGAGGCGTCGGCGGTCGGCGTGGGAGCGAAATCCGGCGGCAGCGGCATTTTTTCCGGGGGATAGAGATCGAAGAACCGCTTCGGCGCCACCAGGGGTACGTGCGGCTTGTAGAAGCCGACGCCCAGGAAGAACGGCTTGGGCGACGACGCCCACTGGGTGAGCAACTCCACCGCCTGTTTGGCGTTCTTCACGTCGGCGGTCCAATCGTAGGCGCGGGCCCGGGTATGCACGTCCTTCTCCTCCGCGTCGGGCACCGGCGCGAACACGTTGGCCCACGTGCGCAGGCTGTTGACCCAAGCCCCGGGCGGGGGCGCCAAGGTGCGGTAGGGCTCCCACCGGGTCAGGTCGGCGAGCATCTCGGCATGGACCTCTTGGCTCTTGAGCACCCATTTTTCGCCGGCGCTCCAGTCGGGCGGATACTCGGCCCCGGGCACCTCTTCATGGAACCATCGCTTCATCAAGTCCTTGTCGAAATGGAAGATCTTCCCCAGCAGGCGGACGTCGTAGCCGCTATTGCGGAAATGCTGCGGCAGCGTCACCCAATCGCGGCCCAGCAGCGCCGGATAGGCGAAGTCGATCGTCTCGGTCGTTGTGGGATACCGGCCCAGAAGCAGCGACACCCGCGCCGGGTTGCAGACGGGGAATTGGCAATAGGCCCTGTCGAAGCGGATGCCGCGGCATGCGAGCCGATCGAGGTTGGGCGTCTTGACGACCGGGTCGCCGTAGCAGCCGATCCGCGTGTTGAGGTCGTCGACGGCGATGAAGAGCACATTGGGCCGCCGGCCCGGCTCGGAAGCCACGCCCGGCACCGAAGCGGAGGCGATCAGCAGAACGGCAAGAGAACAGACTATCAGGCGCGCTTTCACAGGAATCCTCCTAGTGCTCCGTCAGTCGTGCTTTGATGTGTGGCACAGCCGCCCTCGGCTGTGCGAAATGCCCTGCACAGCCGAGGGCGGCTGTGCCACATGGGATCAACGCTTCCTCCAGCCGTCGCCCGGCCTCTAGCGCGTCGCGGCGTCGGCCACGGCCTTGTATCCGGCTGCGGCGACCGCGGCTTCGACCTGCTTGGCAGTAACCTGCGAAGGATCCCCCGCGACCACGGCGCGTTTGTCCGTGAGCGAGACCCGAACCGCCCGGACGCCCGGGACCGCCTTCAACGCGGCGGTCACCGTGTCCACGCAGCCCTGGCAGCTCATTCCTTCGATGGTGAATTCCTGAATGGCAGCGTCGGTGTTTTCGCCGGAGGATTTCGCCATGGAGCCTCCTGGAGGAACGACCTTCGTGGGAGCCGTGAACCGGCCTACCAAAGCGCCGATCAGCAGCGCCGCGACAGCGACGCCCGCATACTTCATCGCACTTGGCACTGGACGTCTCCTTCCCTCAACGCGGCCGAGGTTGCGCGGCGGCCGAGGTTGCGCGCGGCGACATCTTCGTGACTCGCTTGAGCGTGGCCTACTCGACCACCGACTTCTGCTCTTCAAACACGGTGCGATAAAGCGGGAGATGGCGGTAGTAGACTTCCAAGGTCAGAAGCGACATGGAGGTGGCGTAGAGCCGGCCGCCCGCTTTGCCCCAGTCGACGCCCTCGGGGCTCCAACTCCCGGTCTTGTGGCCGGTCTTCTCCTGGCAGCGGATGAGGTGCTCGCGCATCCGGTAGTTCCAGAGGTCGAAGTCGGGGCCCTCCATGTGATGGAGCACTTGAGTCCCGTAGTAGTAATAGTAGGAACCACCGACCGCGCTGCCCGATTCGGGCGGCAGGTGCGCCATGATGTACTTCACGCCTGCCTCCATCGCCGGCATGTCCTTCTTCCAGCCGAGGTACTGCCGGGTGAGGAGGCCGGCGGCGGAGAGGGCCGGAGTCCCTTGTCCTTCGGGCTGGTAGCTGTAGCGCGACATTCTGGCGTCGTCCGGGCCGGCCGCGCAGGAGTCGACGAACCGGGCGGCGCGGAGCAGGGGATCCTTGTCGATCGTCAATCCGGAAAGCTGTCCGCTGCGGATGGCCAGGAACATCCAGGCCACGGCCGACATGTCGCCCGGCTGGCGCGGCCCGTAACGCCACCCACCTTCCTTGTGCTGCGACTGCATGATGAACTTGATCGCCCGCTGGGCGGGCAGACGCAGCTTATCGTCGCCCGACAGGCCGAACGCCTCGCACAGCGCGATGGTGCCCACGGCATGGGCATACATGTTGCCGTCGAGGCGGCCGTCCGTGTTGGCGTCCTTGCTGGCGGTCTGGTGCTGGCAGAGGAAGACCAGGCCGGCCTTGACGACCTTCCTGTAGTCGGCGAGTTCCGGGGGATCGTCCGGCGAGCCCCGATGATGGACGCCCGCCCCGAGGAACGGCAACAGACCGAAGGCCGTGCCGGCCGTTTCGCTCTTGACCGTGGCGGGGGTGGTCCCCTCGCAGTCGCAGCCCTCGATCTCTTCGCCATAGCCCTTGAGCGGCCACGCCCCCTCCTCGTTCTGATGGGCTGCCAGCCACTTCAGCCCGCGGAGCACCGCCGCTTCCGACTCCGCGGTGCCGCCGTAGGCTTCCAGCAGGGCCCGTTTGCTCTCCGACGTAAGCCGCCCGCCGAACGAGCCCCGCTTCAGCAAGGACTTCAGGTTCGGGTTGTCCAGGACCTCGCGCGGCAAGAAGCCCTTGCCGGCCATGGAGACGCGGAGGATCAGCGGGTCCTCGCGTTTCTTGTCGCCGCCGGTCGAAACCACCTTGGCCGAGCGGACCCGCTCCTTGGCGTCGGCCGCGGCGGTGAACTCGAGCGTGGCGGTCGCCTGGTCCGCGGCCACGTCGACCGTCTTGGCGGTCACCCCGTCCGGCAGATTGACAACTTCCAAGTGCAACGGCCCCTGGTAGGTGCGCCGCTCGACCGGGACGGTCACGCGCTGCGTTTCGCCCGGCTTCAGGGTGACGACCCGGAACGACTTGACACGGAATGCCGTGCGATCGACCAGCAGGGGGACCTGGACGTCGATCGTGAGGCCGAAGAGCTTCGTAAACGCCCGGACCGTGGCCTTCCCTTCGGGGAGGTCCTTGGAAGCGGTGACCGGAATCTCGGCCTCCCTTTGATCCGCGGTGAGCTTCACCGGCTTGCCGGTGAACTTTCCAGCCGCCTCTTCAATCTGGATCTCCATCGGGCCTTTGAATTCTCCGCGGTCCACCGACAGAGTGACCGGGGCGGTCGATCCGGGATTGATCGTCGTTTCGGCGGGGGGCAAGAGGCTCGGCAACGGCATCTTGGCGACCGTGATCTGGAGGGACTGTTCGGCCTGATTGGGACTGGTCACGGCCGGGGCCGCCTTCGCGCCGGGAACCGGCGGGGGACCTTTCGGCATCGCGCCGGGCATCGCACCAGGCATCGCACCGGGCATCGCACCGGGCATCGCACCGGGTACGGCACCAGGAACCGCACCAGGCATCGCACCGGGCATCGCACCGGGCATCGCACCGGGTACGGCACCAGGAACCGCACCTGGCATCGCGCCGGGTACCGCACCAGGCGCCGCACCGGGCCTTGCCCCGGGTGCCGCCCCCGGTCTTGCCCCAGGTACCGCGCCCGGGACGGCTCCCGGTACCGCGCCCGGTACCGCGCCCGGCATCGCGCCCGGCATCGCGCCCGGCGCTGCGGCCGGAGCGGCTTCCGGTGTCTTGCCCGGCGCTGCCGGAGTCGCTGCTTTGCGCGGCCTTCCGAACACGGGCGAAGTGCCCAGGGCGGCGACGAGCTTCACCGTGGCCTTGACCTCCGGGTCTCCCAGCTTGTCCGAGGCCGTGATCTCCAATTCACCCTCCGACTTGTCGGCCGGAATATCGCAAGGCGTGCTGGTGACGCCCTCCGGCGCGTCGTTGAGCACGACGAACATCGGCCCCTCGTTCCCCTTGCGGTCGATCTGCACCTTGACGCCGACCGTGCCACCCGGCGCGATGACGACCGGTTCCAAAGCCGCCATCGTCATCGGAGAGGGAGTCGAGGGCTTCGCCGGTGCGTCCGCCTTGGCTGGGGCAGCCGGGGCCGGAACTGCCGGGGCCGGAGCTGACGGGGCCGGAGCTGACGGGGCCGGAGCCTGGGCTTTTTCCGGGGCCGCCGGCGGGGGTGACTTCCCACATCCACTTGCCAGAATCGAGACTGCCGCCGCAACCCAAAACCATCGGGTCCAAGCCATGCGACGAACCGACGCTTCCGGAGCATAACACGATCGAAGTCGGGTACTGGTTCCCACGGCTGCACTCCACATAGCGGACAAAGGACGAGTTGGAACGCACGGATGAAAGACTCGCAACCCAACGGTCTCCCGGCGAGTCGCGCCAGGCACGCCGCGGTGCTGTCCACGGTCGATTGTCGGCTTATCCAAATCCCCGTGTCAACACCCCTCCCTAGGCCGGAGGATTCATCGCCAAACACTAGCCCGAAGCGCAAGCGAGGGAGATACAACGAGTTACCCTCGCTTGCGCTTCGGGCTAGTGTGACGCAGCGTGCGTCGCACTGCCGGTGGCGTGAAGCATCTGGGTTAGGTTGGGGTGAATAGGGGGTATGGAAAAATGGTGTCGTCGTGTTGCCCACGCGATTGCGGAAGGCGGGATTCGCCAGGGGCACCGCAGGATTCGTCTGGACGCGGCACGCGAACCCAATCTAGAATCCACGGCGAAACGCGAGGGAAACGTGAGTATTCAGCGGAATGAAGTGCGAATAGGGGAAGGAAAAAGGGAAAGCCCTGGAAAAACGGGAGAGACAAGAAACCGTGCCCTGACCACACAATCCTGAATGGGAACCCTCTCCTGTTCTTTTCCCGTTTCTCCCCACCTTTTCCTTTTTCCTTCTCCCTTGCCGGCGACTTCATACGGCTGAGGTGTTACAGGAAACGTACGATGTTGCGATCGACTCTGGCAGATTTCATCGACCTCCAGTGCGTGCCACGGCTTGCCGCGGCGGAGGTCTACGGCAACGTCCAATTCGACGACCTTCGTCGTCGGTACCTCCGTGGCCGATGCCCGTTTGACGGCTCCCATGCCGGCCCGGAATCGTTCGTGGTGGACGCCTGGACGCTGCGCTGGAGTTGTCTCGACCACTGCCAGAAAGGCGGGCAGTCGGTACTCTCGTATCTCAACGGTGGAAGCCTCCCGCAAGCGGGCGGTGAACTCAGGGCCCTTGTCGAGAGGCTTGCCCTGGGGGCAGGCATCCCCTCCGGGACCCTTCCGGAGATCTCCAAAGAGACGGACGAGGAGTTTCGAGCACACGAGCGAGTCGCGGGCCTCCTGGAGACGTTCTTCCTTCAGGCCCACACGCTGCTGCATTCAGCGCAACCGTCGGTGCGGCAGTCCGCGGAAGCGTTCCTGGCCCGCCATGGGCTGGTCGGGGAGCCGTTCGACGACCTCCCCATCGGCCTGGCGGCCGACATGCGCAGCGTCCATCGCGGACTCGAAATGGCCGGCTTCACCGCACAGGAGATCGACGCCTCGGCATTGACCGCGGATGAGCGATTGGCCGGGCGCTTGGTTGGCCCGATCCGCGATCGATCCGGGCGGATCCTCAGTTTCTGGGCCCGGGATCCGCTGGACCGTTCCCCTCGCGTCCTCTTCAAAGGCTCCTGGAAGGAAGAGACCGCCCTGGTGGGCCTCGACGCGGCCTTCCATGGCGCCGGTTCCCGGCGCGAGCACGTTGGCGATCTTCTGGTGTTGGAACGAGTCTTCGATGCCTTGGTCTTGCAGGGCTTGGGGTTCTCTCGGGCCGCCGCCGTTGCCGGGCCCGCCAGCGATTTGACTCGCGCCCGATGGGAGCGTCTGGCCGCGTTGGGTGTGCGCCGGGTAACACTCGTGCCGGACGATTCGGGCGTTTCCCGGCGGAACGCCCTGGTCGCGGTCGAGAGCGTATTCCGCGCGAAGCCCGCGCCCGATGTCTGGGTACTCCTGCCGGAAGGCTTGGGGCAGCACCCTACGGCAGCCGAGCTTGTCCGTGCCCGCGGCCTCCGCGAATTCCAGAGCACTCTCCAGGCCCGCCTGGTGCATGCGTATCGCTACAAGGCCCTTGCGCTGCTCGAACAGCACCGGCCTGCCTCCGGTTGGACCGAGATCGCTCGACACCGGGCGTGGAAGGAGGCGATCGAGTTCTACGCGACCTCGGAGGCGAAGAGCCGCCCGAACCTCGACGCCCACTTCGTCCCGGCGATGGTCGCGGGACTCCAGCGGAGTTGGGATGCCTTCGAGCCTCAGGGCCGGACATCCACGGAGGTGGCCACCCTGGAGGCCCCGCCGCCTCGACCGCCCATTTCGGTCCCCTTGGTCGCAACGCGCTCGCTGGGGCCGCCAGGTCCGACGGAGACGATTTCCCTGGCAGTCGCGCCTGCCCGCGGCGCGGATCCTGCCGGTGTACCGAGGCGGCCCGCTCGAAACGGCGCCAACGGATACTGCCACCTCCACCACTGCGACACCACCGTCTGCTTCTGTTTTGACTGAGTGGAAACACCCAGAGACGTAGGTCAGGCTTCCCAGCCTGACGTCCCAGGTGTCAGGCTGGAAAGCCTGACCTACGGCCCGATCGGTGGGGGCGGTGGCGGACGCAACGGCCCTATCCCGGGCCCGTGGGCAGGGCCGTTGAACGAACGATCGCCTGACTCGCCGGAACCCGCATTGCCGGCGTCCCCAGAGACCGGGGGAGGTCCCGGAGGAATGGACGGCGATCCTGACGCGGGTGGATAGACCACGGGAGGCGGGGCGGGCGGGCGGATCGGCGTTCCAGCCCCTGGAGGTGGCGCGATCGGGGGGGCGTGCGACCGCTGAGTTCGCCGTCGGTGGTTGAAACGGACGATGTTCGTTCCCAGTTTCACCAGGTCGCCGTCGCGCAACGTCACCGGCCCGTGTATCGGCTGGGAGTTCACCAAGGTGCCGATCCGGGTGTGGATGTCGTCGATCACGTACTGTCCACTGGGTTGACGCGTGATCCGTGCGTGCTCCGGTTCGAGTTCCGAATCGGCATGCCCGAGGAACGGCAGCGCCAAGTGTTCGGCCCGGCCGAGGAGCGTCGTGTCTTTGCTCAGGATCAGTTGTCGTCCGGGCCGGTAGCCGTCGAGGACCGTAAGCCAGGCCTCCTTGAGCACGACGTGGGCCAGCCCGATGAGTACGCCGACGGAGATCCCGAGAACGACAAACGCGGTGGCACGGCCGGACATCTCGGACCAGGCCGTTGCGATTGGCTCGAACAGCAAGCCGCCGAGGAGTCCGCCGATCGTGCCGCCGATCAAGCCGTTGCGGAGTTTGCGGCGGGAGCGTTCGTAGAGTCCCTCGGTGGCGCCGATCCCCATGCCCATGATGAGCCAGCCAAGGGCCCGGGGAGCGCCAAGACCGTAGAGACAAGCGCCGACCAACCCGCCCAATCCGCCGCCGAGAAGCCCTCCCAGGAGCCCGGGAAGGGCCCGCCTGAACAACTGGGCCCAGCGGGCATTGGTCATACCCGAGACCATGCACAGACCCGCTCCGAGCACTCCGCCCAAGAGAGCCGCGGTGAGCGTGTCGCGGACCATCCCCCGCCACCAGGAGGCGGGCGTGCCGTTGCGGAAGAAGAGGAGTTCGGCCGCCAGCCAGGCCGCCAACGCCGCCCAGCCCGCCGTAACGGCACAGTAATAGACGAATCGGTTCAGCGACATGATCGGGACGAATCCGGCGATATCCTGGGTGCCAACGGTCCGCCCCAGCAGGGCAGCCTGCACCCCTAACGGTAATCGATTCGCCGCCCGAGGCAAGCGCTGCAGAGGGCCGAGTCGCCGAAATCGCCTCAAGGACCGATCGGCGTGGGAGTCCGCTCGAGGAAATCGCGCGGCCCGCGGAGCGTGTAGTACGGATAGGTGACGGCTTCCATCGGCGGGTCCTGGGGCTGCATCGCCCGGGCGGCACGTCCGAAGGCGTCCCGGCACGATCCGGCGCACGCGCTGCAAGGTGGCCAGCAGCAGGCGGTCCGGCAGCAGCCTTGCACGCAAGGATCGCCGCCGTCTGGGGCGATCGGTTGCTGGGCGCAGCCGGAAAGCCCGGCCAAGATCGACACCGCAACGATCAAGAACAAGGCGCGTTTCATACCCCCCGATTCCTTCTTCTGGATTGACGTTGCATCCCGTACCACCTGTCTGGAGGGGGAGGGACGACGGCATGGGCCGCTGGGTCTGACTTACGGGTCCTGTAGGCCACAGCCCTTGGAATCAGATCGGGTCGGAGAACTGCTAGAGTCCAGAAAATCGACAGAACTGGTTCCGTCGGCGCCACCTCGCGCCATGCCCCCAGTCCATGGGACGTAGGTGCGCCGCGTCCCGCGCCGCGTACGGTACCGTGGGGAAGGGGCCCGCGCCGCGACTTGTTTTCGCCAAGTCCCTTATTCTCATGGGGACGCAGTCGGACTTACAATGATTGCGTTTGTGTGCGGAGTATGTTTCGAGCGTGTCCTGACCGCCCCCTCTCCCGAGGGTAGTTGGGCGAATCTGCCGACACGTTCCTGGAATTCAGAACCGGTCCCGAGGTCCCTTTCCCTCCCCTGCAGCCAATTGAACATGCCATGGTAGCCTCGCTCGACTATATCGAGAAAGTCATCGACACGTACGCCTCCGCGACCGAGGCGAACTGGAGCACCGGGGGCCGCGAGGGGAGCACCATCGTCTTGGGGCCCGCGTGGGCCGACGACGTGATGGTCACCGGCGACCTGCACGGCAACCGACGCAATCTGAATCTCATCCGCCGCATCGCCGAACTGGACAAGCACCCCAAGCGTCACCTGGTCCTTCAGGAGGTCTGCCACGGCGGGCCGACTTACCCTGCCAACGGCGGCTGCATGTCGCATACCATGCTTGAAGACGTGGCGAAGATGAAGGCCCAATACAGGGACCGGGTCCATTTCCTTCTGGGAAACCACGAATTGTCGGAGATCACCGACTATCCGATCCAGAAGAACAAACAGATGCTCAATCTCCTCTTCCGCTTGGGGATGCAGCAGATGTACGGCTCGGCGTCCGACAAGGTCCGGGAATCGTTTGTGCCGTTCATTCAGAGTTGTCCCTTGGCGGTCCAGTTGCCCGGCGGGATCTTCATCTCCCACAGCATCCCGGAAAAGGCCGACACGGTCCGCTTCGACAAGTCCCTCTTCACGCGGAGTCTCGATCCCATGGAATTCTACGACCAAGGCGGCGTGTTCGATCTCGTGTGGGGCCGGGACTACCGCCAGGAGAACGCCGACGCCTTCGCCCGGCTGGTTCGGGCCGAGGTCCTCATCAACGGTCACGAGCCCTGCCCGGAGGGATTCGCCACGCCGAACACCCGCCAGATCATCCTCGACTGCTGCGGCGACAAAGCCTGCTACGTGATCCTCCCCGTCGGCCAGAAGGGGAGCCAGGAGGAGATCGTCAAGCGGATTCAGATGCTGAAGTGAATTGTCTTGGATAGTATATATTGACGGAAGGACGAAGGACTCCCGCGACGACACCGGATAACCGAAGACATGAAGACCACCGTCACAGCGGCTGAAGCGAAGACACATTTCTCGCGCCTGCTGCGGCACGTCGAGGCAGGCGAGACGATCGCCATTTCCAAGCGCGACGAGACTGTGGCCTTTCTGATTCCACGTGCCCGGTTGGAGGCCCTGGTCGAGACGATGGAAATCCTTGGCAACGCAGAAGCCATGAGAGCCATCCGCCAGCATGAGGCGGGGAGACTCTCCTTTCATCCCCTGAGCCTCCCGGATGAAGACGAAGGTTGAGGTCTCCGAACCGAAAAAAGGGACGCACTCTTCTTGGTTCTTCCGAGAATTCCTGGGAGTTGTAGGCGTACGCCACGGAAGTAACGGTGCCTCTTCTCTTTTCCGCGTCCGTGCAGAGAGCGAACAGAAGAGAGGCACCGGTACTTCCGTACGATGTCGTGCGGCCTCCTCCCCTTTCTCCTCTTTCTCCTTCGCTATTCATCCATCTTCCATTGTGGAGTTCGGCCGATGGCTGGGGTAGATCCAAAACCTGATATGCCTGACATCGTGTATCACTACTGCGGAGTCGATGCCTTCTACGGCATTGTGACCCGCAAGGAGATTTGGATGAGTAGCGTCCTTTTCATGAACGACTACTCTGAGCAGACTTGGTTTCTCAAGAAGGCGAGCGGACGCCTCAACGACTTCCCGCAAGGGGAGGATCGGTGTTACATCGACAATTTGATCGAAAACTTCGACAAGCTTGGGCAAACGCCGTACGCTTGTTGCTTCTCAGCCAATGGAGATGTTCTCAGCCAATGGCGGGCGTATGCAGACGATGGTGCGGGGTTTGCCCTTGGGTTCTCCTCCCGGCGGTTGGAGGAACAGAAGGACAAGTACCGGCCGACGGACGCAATCGCTATCTGGAACGTTCAGTACGAGGACGACCAGCAACTGAAGTACCTGGACCAGTTCATCAACGACTTCTTGGCGAGTGTTCACCGTGTTAATCAGGACTCGGCGCACTGCGATCGTACCAGCGAGGCATGGAGGGGGAAGATCCGGGAGGCCGGCATCCTGGCTTTGGGCCGGATTTGGGCCCTCTCGGCGGTGTGCAAGAACCGTGGTTTCCGGGAGGAGGAGGAATGGCGGCTTTTCACCACCGTTCTGCATGACCCGGCTGATGCGCACACGCATCCGCCCGGCTTCGGCACCGGCTTGAGGATGTGCTTCAGGGCGTCGAAAAGGGGAATAATCCCGTACTTCGTCCTACCATTTCCGGAAGAGGCGATCGCGCAGGTTCGGCTCGGGCCAGATAACTGTGCAAGAACGCGCGGGGCGGCGCTGAAAGCGTTCCTCAACGCGAACGGCTACGACGTTGGCCGTATCAAGATCAGCCTCTCAGAAACAACATACGGCCACGCATTCCACTAGAGGACTCGCAACTGGATCACCACGAGCATGCCGTAGCCCGATTCACGCCTTGCGGCGTTTGGTTTGAAGATTCACAATCGGATGGCCGGAACGCGTGGGTGCCACGGCTGGCTCGCCCAGCCGTGCCGAACGTCGCGTGCGGCAAGCACTGCCGGACGAGCCGGCAGTGGCACCCGCGCGCCACGTTTCTTGAAGCAGCAAATCGCCCGTCGGCTTGGCGGATTCAGCATCCGTCGTTTTGCCCATGGTCCTTTTCCAGGAGTTCTCACGGCAGATACAGCCGGCCCGTTCCGCGGTAGTTGTCGATGTCGAAGAGGACCTCCATGAGTTGGGCTGCGACCTGTTCGGCGTAGCGACGATCGCGTTCGACCGCCAGCGGATCAGCCAACGTAAGGACGGGAAACGAAGCCGGTTGGTTCTGAGCACGGATCGTGTTTTCGAGCGAATCGGGCGATTCCGCGTTTCGATTGCCGGTGACCAACACAAGGCCCTCGCGTTGGCATGCCTGCCAGATCTCTGAATCGGCGGCGTCGGCCTGGAGTCCCAAGGTCTCCAGGGTGTACACGCGCAGACTGAGACCTTGCCAGATCTCTTGCCATGCCGGCGAGGTACAGATTCGGATCAGCGTGTCGAATTGTCCGCGGACATCATTGTCCGACAGAAGTCCCTTGAGCATCAATGGCGCTCGTGCTGACGTTGAGTCCAGGCCCCTTGCGCAATGCCTCCAACTTGGCATGACTCGCGCGGAACTTCTCCTCGACCCAAGCGGGGTTGCCACGCTCAATGCGACTGCGGATATCCTGGTACTGCCGAGTGACTTCGGCCTCGTGCTCCCGGATGAATTCCAGGGCCGCTTCCACTTGATCCGACGACACCCCCAACGAAGCGGCAATCACGTCGCGGTGCATTCCGGCGTGCCGGTACTCCAACACGTGAAACACGGTGATCCGCGTCCCTGAAATCTCCGGTCCGCGGCCGCGGTCTATAATGGCAACTCGACTCACGGTGCGGTCTCCCTGAAGTCCAACCTGACTCAGGAGCATATTCCCCTTGCCCATAGTATACTTGCATGACCTGCTTGGTGGAAGGGTGTTGCAAGAGAACCGAGCCGCCTGCCCGTGTGTCAACCCACTTTCCTCGATTTGCCGCGTGAAGTTCGGCCATCAGCGGCTAAGATCGGCGTGCAGGGATCCTCGTTGAACATCGTCTGCTGCGTGAGCAAATGAGCGATTCTCGTCTTCGGGTGCTTCTCATTCAGTTGCCGATCCCGCCGCCGGGAGTGCAGCCGGTCCAAGGCAATGTGCCGCTGGCGGCAGGGTATTTGAAGCTCTTCGCGTTGCGGCAGGGGCTCGGCGACCGGTATGCGATCGATGTCCTTCCGCCGTTCGTTACGAACACGTTTGGCGACCGCGGGTTGGTAGAAGAAATCCTTGCCCGAGACCCCAGGATCGTCGGCTTCACCTGCTACGTGTGGAACATCGAGCGGACCTTATGGATCGCCCGCGAACTCAAGCAGACTCGGCCGGACCTGACGATCGTGCTCGGCGGTCCGGAGATCACGCGCGACAACGCCTGGGTGCTGGCCCATCCGGCCGTCGATTACGCGGTGATGGGCGAAGGGGAGCAGACGTTTTGCGAGTTGTTGCACCTTCTGGCCGACTGTGGGGAAGCGAGGGCTGGGACGCGTGGGGTGACGCCGTCCGCCTCGATCGCGGGCCTGTGGTCGCGCGGCATGGACCGGTCGCCCCCGCTGCGCAAGCCGCTGGACGATCTTGACGCGATCACGTCGCCGTACCTCGAAGGCATCCTCGACGTGGCCGACGAGGAGGCGATGTTCCTTGAGACGAGCCGCGGCTGCGCGTTCCGGTGCAAGTTCTGCTACTATCCGAAGAGCTACGACGCCACGTACTTCGTCTCCCCGGAGAAAGTCGGCGCGTGCCTGCGTCATGCGAACGAGCGTGGGGCGAAAGAGATTGTCCTTCTGGATCCGACGCTCAACCAACGGCGCGATTTCGTCGAGTTTCTCCGCTTGCTGGCCCGGCACAACACGGCCCGCCGGTGGACCTGTTTCGGCGAGCTTCGTGCCGAGGGCATCGACGGCCCGAAGGCAAAGCTGCTCCGCGAGGCGGGCTTCACCGAGGTGGAGGTCGGCCTGCAATCGCTCGATCCGCTCGCCCAGAGGCTCATGGACCGTAAGGTCCCCCTCGAGGCGTTCGAGCGCGGGACGAAGGCGATGCTCGACGAAGGGCTGACGGTGCGGGTCGACCTGATCCTCGGGCTGCCGGGCGACACGCCCGACTCCGTGCGCCGCAGCATCGACTACCTGCACCGGTCGCGGCTTGACTCCAAGGTGCAGGTGTTCAATTTGTCGGTCCTTCCCGGAACGGCGTTCCGCGAGGAGGCCGGGCAGCTCGGCCTGGAGTTCCAGTCCCGGCCGCCCTACTACGTGCTGCAAACGCCGACGTTCCGCCTGGAGCAGCTCTACGATCTGATGGAAGAGGCCCAGGACGCCTTTGGATTGGAGTTCGACCCGATCCCGCCGCCTCGTGAGTTTCAGGTTCATGAAGTTTCACCATTCTGGGAGGGCGAGGCTCCTGCCGAGCCTGCGGCAGGAGCACGTTTTGGCGGATGCACCACGGCTCGGCAGGAGCCTC
>Ga0067045_1028111_pt1 | contig 42785 bp, 47 predicted proteins | sample TerdegcTABiofilm_FD_59184 | JGI IMG/M metagenome (GOLD analysis project Ga0067045, IMG submission 59184) | Combined Assembly of (Gp0054472, Gp0054536) Wastewater bioreactor microbial communities from Singapore -Terephthalate degrading... | reverse complement strand
GGGGGATGTGCGGGAATGAATATGGCAGGAGAGTTTTTAGGGGGGCGGGGATATTATGTAATAAATGGGACAGATGGTATGAAAGTGGTAAGGGGAGTGATACCAGAGGGATATAAATATTGTTCGAAATGCGGGATTTGGTATTTGGGGGAGAGATGTCCGTTTTGTAAATGAGTTAAAATTAAAGAGATGTTTGAGCCGAGGTTGTATGAGAGGTTGGAGAAAGGGGTGGTGAAATGCCAGGCATGCAGTTGGAAGTGCAAGATTCAGCCGGGTCAAACTGGAGTATGCGGGGTTAGAAAGAATGAAGGAGGCAAGTTAAATCTTTTGGTTTACGGGAGGCCGGTATCAATAAATATAGACCCAATCGAGAAAAAGCCTCTGTATCATTTTTTGCCGGGAAGCAAGATTTTGTCGCTGGGGACGGTGGGTTGTAACTTGAAGTGCAGTTTTTGTCAGAATTGGGAAATATCACAAAACAGGGAGGTGTCGGGGGGAAGAATGGGCCCGGAGGAGGTGGTGAATTTGGCGGCAGAGAATAAGATACCAAGCATGGCTTTCACTTATAACGAGCCGACGATTTGGACGGAATACGCGGTGGAAATAATGAAATTAGCCAAAAAGAAGAATATTTATGGGGTTTATGTGAGCAATGGCTATATGAGCAAAGAGACCTTGGATTATGTAGAGGGGTATATTGATGCTTACAATATTGACCTGAAGGGTTTTAGTGATAAATATTATCGGGAAATTTGCCGGGCCCGATTGGAGCCGGTGTTGAAGAATATTAGGGAAATATATAAAAGAAAAAAGTGGCTGGAAATTACAACACTGATAGTGCCCAAAAAAAATGACAGCAAGGAAGAATTAAAAAAAATGGCGGAATTTATTTACTCGGTGTCGCCTTTTATCCCTTGGCATCTTTCTGCTTTTCATCCGGATTATAAAATGATGGATTGGGAGAGAACGAAGGAGGAAAAAGTGCTGGAGGCAATAGAGATTGGAAAAAAGACGGGATTGAAATATGTTTATGGACAGGAGACGTTTTGCCCCAAGTGTGGGACGAGAGTGGTGGCGAGGCAAGGCTTTTGGGTGTGGGAAAATAAAGTGATTAAAGGAAGGTGTTTTAAGTGTGGGTATAAAATGGAGGGAATATGGGAATAGAAATGTTTTTTAGCAAGCCGGTGGCGGAATGCATGAAGGAGGCGAAGAGGGTGAGGTGCGAAGGTAAGGTGAGAGCGATGATAGTGCCGCATGCGGGGTATATTTATTCGGGGGTGGTAGCGGCGGCGGCATATCGTTTATTAAAGAAGGGAGATTATGATAAGGCGATTGTGATTGGGCCGTTGCATGGAAGTGTAGAGAATGAACATTCGGTAAAGGTGCAAATACCTTTTTTGGAATATGTTTTAGGAAAAATCGAGATAGAGACGATTTTGCATGGTATAGATGGGGATATAAAAAGTGAAGAGAAGGAATTGGCAAGGAGGGTGGACGAGAGAACTTTGGTGGTGGCAAGTTCGGATTTAAGCCATTATTTGAGAGAGGAGGAGGCCAGGAGAATTGACCAGATGACGATTGAGTCAATTTTAAATATGAGGATGGATTTTATTGAGGCTTGCGGGAGGGAGGCAGTGCTAATAGTAAATGGTCTAGCCAAAATTAAGGGGTGGAGGCCGCAATTGGTGGATTATCGGACGAGCGGAGAGGTAAGCGGAGATTATAAGGCGGTAGTGGGTTATGCGAGTATTGTTTATTTATGAATCAAGGCAATTTTTTGTTAGAGCTAGCAAGAAAGGCGATTGAAAGCAAGCTGAAAGGAGAGGAGCTGACGATTAATGAAGTGCCGGAGGAGTTTAAAAAGCAGAAGGCTTGTTTTGTGACGCTGACAATTGGGGGAGAGCTGCGAGGTTGTATTGGCAATTTGGAACCGAGAGGAGAACTTTGGAGAGCGGTGGTGTCAAACGCGATTTCGGCGGCCTTTTATGATCCGAGGTTTTGGCCTTTAAAAAAGGAGGAGCTAGAAAAGATAGAGATAGAAATTTCGATTCTAGATAGTCCGAAAGTCTTAAAATATAAAAGCCTGAAAGGATTACTTGATTATTTACAGAAAGAAAAACCGGGAGTGGTTTTGGAAAAAGGCGGGTTTTCGGCGACATTTTTACCTCAAGTATGGGAAGAGCTTAAAAAACCCGAAAATTTTTTGAGCCATTTGTGCTTAAAAGCAGGGTTGCCAGAGGATGAATGGAAGCGAGGGGTGGGGATTAAGGTTTATGGGGTGGAGATAGTTTCCTAAAACCATCAAGGATTTCGACGGGGAGGGTGAAGATAAGGGTATTGTTGGGCCCATTGGTGGCGCCTTCGATGGTTTGAAGGGATCGGAGGGAAATAGCGCCACTGTCGGACATTTGTTTCATGGCCTTGGCAAGGTTTTCGGAAGCGGTCAATTCGCCTTCGGCGCGGATGATGTTGGCGCGGCGTTCCCGTTCGGCTTCGGCCTGGCGGGCCATAACCCGTTTCATGTCGGCGGGGATTTCGATGTCCTGAATCTTGATGGCGGTGACGTCTATACCCCAGGCGGCGGTTTCGGTATCGACGGTGGTTTTAATTTCTTCAGAAAGTTTGTGGCGGTCGGCCAGGAGGGTGTCAAGCTCAACTCCACCGATGACGTCGCGAAGAGCGGTTTGAGAATATTGGCCGACAGCATAGATATAATCTTGGACTTTGAGGATGGCGTCTTCGGGCTTGATAACCTGAAAATAAACAACAGCGTTGATGTTAACAGGGACATTGTCCTTGGTGATGACTTCCTGCTTGGGAATATCGAGGGTGTTAATACGAATATCGACCTTGATGACCCGCTGGACAATAGGGAAAACCAGCTTGAGACCTGGTTGAAGAGTGTAGGAATATGTTCCCAGGGTCAAAACAATGCCGCGTTCGTATTGGTCGACAATGATAACGGATTTGGCTAAAAGCCAAATGATAAAGAAAACAAGGGTAAGGACGAGGTAAACCATGACTTGGTCATTATAAAGCAAAAGTGATAAAATTTTAATATATGAAAAATAAAATTTTGCTGTTGTTGGCGTTAGCGATTTTAGCGGGATGGGGATTGCCGAGAGTAAGGTGGGGCAGATTGGAAATGAGGCCGTCGGAGACGGTGATGGTAACAGGGGAAAGCAAGATGCAGGTAAAAAACCAAATAGCGATTTTTACGGCAGGTGTTGATGTAATCAATGATAGTAAGGATGCGGCGGCGAAAGAAATAAAAAGTAAAATGGATGGCTTGGTGGCAGAGGTAAAGAAGTTTGGGATTGCGGAGGGCGATATTAAAACACAGAGTTTGAGCTATTACCAACAAGAGGAAACTTATTATGATAATGGGGTTCAGAAAAGCAGAAAGGGGCAGTGGCGGGTAAGCAGCACAGTAGAGATAACCTTAAGAGATTTAAGCAAGGCAGATGGATTGGCAAGTTTGTTGGCAGGAAGCGGGGCGAATAATGTGTGGGGGCCAAATTTTAGCATTGATGATATTGGCCAAGCGGAGGTTGAGTTGTTTGAGGGGGCAATGAAGAATGCTAGGGAGAAAGCGGAGGCGGCGGCTAAGGCGGCGGGGAGAGAACTTGGGAAGGTGATTAGTGTGAGCGAAGGTAGCGGTGGCGGATTATATCCGATGTTTAAGGGGGCAGAGGGTGGCGGCGGAGCGCCGGTGCTGGAGCCGGGAACGGGAACGGTGAGCAAAACAGTAACGGTGAGTTATGAGTTGAAGTAAAAGCTATTCGTTTTGTTTAAGCCATTGTTCGCGTTTTAAAAATAGGAAGCCGAGAATCAGGCCGGCGCCGATGACGGTTAAAAGGGATTCGATTTTATCGAGGCCGTGAGCCAGGCCAGTGAAGGCTTCGCCCATTTGAAATCCAATAAAGCCTAGAGTGGTGGCGCGAATTAGAAGGGCCAGAAAGAGCATGGGGTAAAATTTTTGAGGAGGAATTTTGAAGCCGCCGCAGAAACCGGTGATAAGAGAAACGGGAACAACGGGGATAGAGCAGGAAATTAGAACGAAGATTTCGTCGTGGATGGTTTTTTGGAAATCGGAACGGATTTTTTCGATAAGATGCCAAGTGATACCAATATATTTGCCGAATTTGTCGATAAGGGGTTTGCCGCCGAAATAGGCAATGAAATAAACCAAGCTGGTGCCAATCAGGGCGCCGATGGAGTAAGGCAAAGAAACTTTTAAAAATATTTGGGTGAGCGCAGTAAGGAGTGGAAGATTACCGGGTATGAGGAGAGCGCCGCCGGCCATAGAGATAATCGGCGAGGGGATGGGGACGATGATTTGTTCAATTAAGCCGCCGCTGAACATAGCCAAAAGTCCGTGGGCTTTTATCGATTCGATAATCAAATTAAGGAGGTGAGTCATGGGAATATGATAACAAATTAGATGATAGATCTTAGATTGTAGATCGTAGATAAAATAAAAATTTAAAAACACAATTTCGGGTGCCAATTTTTTTTTGATATGGTTTATATGAATTGCCAGGGTGAGGATTTCTGTTATAAATGAGCAGTTATGATTTTGGAACGTAAGTCCGACGCTATGTCGGAGAACGTTCTATATTATTGGAAAATAATATAAATGATATTGGCTGACTTGGATATTAAGGAAGCGATAAGTAGCGGCAGGATAGTGGTGAAGCCTTATGATGAAAAATGCGTTCAGCCGTCGACTTACGATTTGCATTTGGAAAATAAGATCTTGGTATTTAATAATTACGAGACAGGAGAGATTGATGTAAAGAGAAGGGTTGATGTTTCAAGGGTAGTAGAGATAAAAGAAGACGGGTTTGTGTTGCATCCAGGAGAGTTTGTATTGGGGTCAACGGTGGAATATATCGAGATGCCACTAGATTTAGCGGGAAAGCTGGAAGGAAAGAGTTCTTTGGGCAGATTAGGATTGATAATTCATGCCACGGCGGGCTATGTGGATCCGGGGTTTAAGGGACAGTTGACTTTTGAAATGTCAAATATTTCCCGGTTGCCGATTCGAATTTATGGAGGGATGAAATCGGCGCAGATTTGTTTTATGAAAATGAGCCGGGAAGTAGAAATACCTTATGGGGACAAGAGGCTGGGAAGCAAGTATTTTGGCCAAAAAGGGCCGACGGCCAGTAAGGTTTATTTAAATTTTAAGAATGGCCAGAGAAGCTAAACTGAAAGTAAAATTGTTGGCTTGGACAAAAAATCCGGAGGAGAACGTGGCGGCGGCAATCAGACAGTGTTATTCAGCAGTTGGAGCAAGTGATTTAAAGAAAAAAACCGACAAGGAAACGAGGGAGAGACTGATAAAACAAATTTTGGAATCTGGCCATACTTCAACAATTGAACACGCCAGTTTTACGTTTGCGGTTGAAGGAATATCGAGAGCTTGCAGTCATCAATTGGTGAGGCATCGGATCGCCAGTTATTCTCAACAGTCGCAAAGATACGTAAGCGAATTGAAGGGAGGAATGGAATACGTGATCCCGCCGGCAATTAAAAACAGTAAATTGAAAAAACAATTTAAGAAAGCGATGAATGAGGCCGAAGAGAATTATAAAAGCTTAATGGAGAAGGGGGTAACGGCGGAGGATGCGAGATTTGTTTTACCTAACGCTGGTGAAACAAAAATAGTGGTGACGATGAACGCAAGGTCGCTTCTAAATTTTTTTCAACAAAGATGCTGCCAGCGGGCGCAGTGGGAAATCAGAACATTGGCCAAGGAAATGTTAAGATTGGTAAAGAAAAAAGCGCCATTGCTATTTGCCAATGCCGGACCGACTTGCGTTTCGGAAAAAATTTGCTGGGAGGGGAAGATGAGTTGCGGCAGATATAAAAGTTTGGGAGGGGAATTAAGAAGCAGGGGTTAAAAATGAAGAAAAAAGGGAAGTTTATAGTAATCGAGGGGATTGACGGGTGCGGTAAGTCGACACAGATGGAATTGTTAAAAAAGAAATTAGGGGGCAAGGGGATTTGTTTTACCCGGGAACATACGCGGGATGGACCGGTAGGGAAACTGATTGAGAAGGTGGTGAATAAAAAGGCAAGACTAGATCCGGTAGCACTACAGTTGTGTTTTGTGGCGGACAGGATTGACCATGTGAAGCGAGTGGTGGAGCTGGCTTTAGGGGAAGGGAAAATAGTAATTTGTGATCGGTATTGTTGGTCGACAGTGGCTTATGGGAGCTTGGTGGCTGATAAAGAATGGTTGTTGTCGGTTAATGAGAAAGTGGCGAGGAGGCCGGATTTGGTGATACTTTTGGATATTGATGCCAAAATAGCGGTGGAAAGGATGACAGGGACAAGAGGAAAGAAGACAATTTTTGAAAAAAGAAGAAAGTTGAAGAGAGTCAGGGAAACTTATTTATGGCTGGCGAAAAAATTCAAGAAAAATTGTCTGGTGGTTGACGGGACGAGAAAGCCGGAAAGAATAAGCCAAGAAATATTAGATGAATTAAGGGGGAGATATGGTTTGTGTTGAATGGATGAGACAATATGAAGAATGGCAGAGACGAAGGCAGGAAATGAGGAAAAATTTTAGTAGGGTAGGAGTTAGAAGGAGAGGGAGGGGTGAGAGACAGAGAGGGGATATGGGTGGTTTCAGGGGAAAAATGGAAGGGGGGAAACCGAGGAGTCTGCAATAGAAAGTGGTGGGTTATAATTAGTGCATGGATGAAATTTTTGAGCTAATAAAGGCGGAAGGGAAGAGACAGGATGAAGGGGTGCAGTTGATTCCAAGCGAGAATTTTGTGAGCCAGGCGGTAAGGGAAGCAATGGGAAGCATTTTAATGAATAAGTATTCAGAAGGTTACCCGGGGAGAAGGTATTACCAAGGGAATAAAATAATTGACGAGATTGAGAATTTAGCGATGGACAGGGGTAAAAGGTTGTTTGGTGTGCCACATATCAATGTCCAGCCGTATTCGGGGAGTCCGGCAAATGCGGCGGTGATGTTTGCTTTACTTGAACCTGGAGACACCATTAGTGGATTAAGGTTGGCGGCGGGGGGGCATTTAACCCATGGCCAGCCGAAGATTACTTTTTCGGGGAAGTATTTTAAGAGTGTCCAGTACGATGTTGAAGCTGATGGGCGGATTGACTATGACAAACTGGGACAATTAGTGATCGAAAATAGACCAAAATTAATTTGGGCGGGGACAACGGCCTATCCGTTTATTTTGGATTGGGAGAGGTTTGGCCAGATAACAGAAAGTGTTGGGGCGTGGTTGGTAGCGGATATTTCACATATTGCGGGACTGGTGGCGGGCAAAGTGCATCCCAGCCCGGTGCCTTGGGCGCATGTGATTACGTCAACGACACATAAAACTTTAAGGGGTCCGAGAGGAGCGTTTATTGCAGTAACAGAGAAGGGATTGGCCAAGGACAAAGATTTAGGAACAAAAATAGACAGAGCGGTGTTTCCGGGGTTGCAGGGCGGGCCGCATGATAACACGGTGGCGGCGATGGCGGTAGCGTTTGAAGAGGCGAGCAAGCCGGAATTTAAAGTTTACGCCGAGCAGGTGGCAAAGAATGCCAAAGCATTAGTCGAAAGCCTAAAGTCTGAAGGTCTTAAAGTCTATGGGACGGAAAACCATTTGATGCTGGTGGATTGCGGTAAAGAAAGAGGAAAGGAGGTAGCGGTAAGATTAGAAGAAGAGGGAATATATTGCAACGCCAATATGATTCCTCATGATGAGGGAAGTCCGATGAAGCCGTCGGGAATTCGGTTGGGGACGCCAGCAATGACGACGAGGGGGTGGAAGGAAAAAGAATTTAGGGAAGTGGGGAAGAGAATTGGAAAAATAATTGTAGAGCAATAATAATGGAAGGGCCGCATATATGCGGCCCGTACAAAATAATGATAGGAGCAAGATGCTGATTGCCAAAGCGATTCAAAATTTTAAAGCGGCAGTTAGCAGGATGACAGGAAAAAAGAATATATGGCAGACATCGTATTTTGATGAAATTATTCGAGACCAAAAAGGGTTAGAAAAAATCCGATGGTATATTCAAAATAATCCAAGAATATGGGAGAGAGATAGGAATAATTTAAAGAAGTGATTGTGTGACAAACGACCGCTTCCAACTTAAGTGGAAATATGCGGATATTATATAACAAATATGTATATAAGTCAAGATTATGGGATAGATGTGGTTTAGACTTTAGAACGGTGTTTTAGGGTAAAAATGAAGGTTGTGGGGATGAGAATTAGACCGAGAAATTCGAGAATTTGAGGCCCGCCTACGTCCCGCTGTTGCGGGACTTCGGACGGGTAAACCAAAAAAAGGTTAAAGGGATGAAAGCTAGACCAATAAACTCCAATATTTGAGGCCAGAAAAGGACATAGATTGTAGATGGTAGATCGTAGACCGTAGAAGGGATTGTCCACCCATTGGCCCAGTTGTTGATGAGGGTGTGATTTTTAAGGAAAACGGGGCGGAGACCATCAAAATAGAAGGCCAACCAGCCGGGGTGGAAAGATTGATATAAAACGTAAAATTGTTTTGAGGGAACAGGTTTGGAGTTGATGACGGTTTGACTAAGTTGCTGATAATCGATAGCCGTGATTTTTACTTGATCAACAAGACTTTTTGACGGAGAGTATTCGTAAGAAATAGCGTTTAATTCGATGCGGTAACCTTGGTTTTGACCGGAGGGGGGAACAAGGAAATAATCCCAGGCAAAAGAGGGATTTTTTGATAATTGATCTTCGATCTGACAAAGATTGGTATAAAGATTTTTGAGGCAGAAACGGATGGGTAAACCGGAGAGGTATTGGGAGCGGATGCCGATGATATAACCAGAATGGTGGGGAAGATTTTCGAGATTAAAAGAAATGCCTTGAGTATTGTTGACGGCGGAGAGGGTGTGAAGCTGATTGTCCGAGAAGACAGATGGTAGATGGTAGGTGGTAGATGGGAATAGGGGGTTGTTGATATTGATTTTATCTTCGGGAGTGAGAATGTTACGGAAAGGATAGAAATTCTGATTGGAATCGGTGGAATAATAATTTTGGTTCTGGTATTGGGCGTCGGTGTAGTGCCAACGATAGGGAGGGTTAACTTCATAAGAGAGAGTAGTAATTTCGGATAATTTAGAGTGGTTGGTTTGGTAGAGAGAGAGGGAACCAAAAGAGGCCAAGAAAGATAATTGTTTTTGAGCAATTAGGTTATTAATGAGCCATTGAGTTTCGGGCTGGAAGGTAATTTGGGAAACATTTTTGGGTGAGGTGGCTGTTTTGCTGGTGTCCCAAAGAAGATAGCGGATATGATATTTGTTAAGGGTTTGGTTAAAGAGAGTGGGGTTGTTTGAATAAAGAGCAGTAAAAAATTCTCGATAAGATTCTTCGTTGTATTGGCTCCAGCGATCGGAATCACGGTCAAGGATGCCTTGAGGTAGACCAAACCAGATAAAGCCAGAACCCTGATAACCCCAGGAATAGTAATTCCAGCCGGATGGTTCATGAAGCGGGAGAGCTAGGGTTAGGCCTTGGGGTTTTTGTTTCATAAACTGCCAGAATTGAAAATAGTAGTTGGGGATTTTGGTTCTGACTTGGGGGGAGATAAGCTGACCCTGGAAAACGGGGAAGCTAAAGATAATAAGACAGGAGGCGAAGAGAAGAGAAAAGGGAAGGGTGGCAAGAGAGAAGGAATGGAAAAGAAAGACCAGAAAATAGGCAAAATAGATGGTAATGCCGAAAAGGAGGAGAACGGACATTTTGGTAAAGATAAAACGGAAAGTTTCCTGGAGGAGGGAGTAATTGACTAAAAAGTCAAAGATTTTGTTGAAGGGAAAAGTGCGGTTGGAAAGAAGAATAAAGGGGATAAGAAGAAAGGGGAGGAAGGTATACAGTTGGCGCTGGCGGTTATAAAAAGAGAGGAAGAGGCCGGTGAGGGAGAAGATGGCGATAAAAAAGCCGAAGAAATAAACAACGGGTTGATTAATATGTTGTTGCCAGAGAGGCATTAATTTTTCGAATTGGTCAGTGTTAAAGTTGTAGATATCCCAGTTGAAATAAAAGCCGCGGTTGATTAGGGCATCCAAGACGGTGCCGGTTTGGCGGTTACGCAGAAGGAATTCCTGGGAATGAAGGCGGTTGCTTTTGTTAAAGCGAGGAATATTAGACGAGGTAAAGATGTAATAAAGGTTGGGGAGGAGCCAAAAGGAGTTGATAAAGAGAGTGAGAGAAATAAGGATAATTTTTAGTTTTGGTTTTGATTTTTGGAGGAGAATAAAGAGGCAGTAAATAGCAAAGAAGGGATACCAGAGGTGGGCGGCGTAGGCTTGGGGAGTAGCAAGAAGGGTGACGAGAGAGAACATAAAAAGATGGAAACGAGAAGATTTTTTAAGAGATTGGAGAGAAAAGAGGATGATCCAAGGGAGAAAGGCCCATTGAGTGGGAAACATTTCGAAGGGAACGTAAAAAACTTGGGCAGTAGAGAGATTGAAAAGATAATAGAATGCGGAGAGAAAGGAAGCCAAATTATTTTTAAAAAGAAATTTGATTAAAAAGTAGATACCAAGAGGACCTAAGATAAGACAGAGGAAAATATAAGAATAACGGAGGAAGTTTAAGGGAAAAATGAAATGAAACAGCCATAATAGAAAAACACGGGGAAGGTCGGCCATGTGAGAATGGCCAGAAATATCGCCTAAGCCTTGATCAAAACGCCAAAAAGAAAGGAGTCGGGAAAAATTGAGGGGGAAATCAAATTCGGGGTGAAGAGTGTCCCAGCCGGTGAGAAAGGTGTTGGGGGTGTAGTTTTTAAAGGAGATTAATAGACAAAGGGAAACCAAGATTAATAAGTATTTCACTACATTAGTTTATACTAAGACCGGTTTATTTTTGAGGCGACAAAACAATACCTTTGCCTAAGAGACATTGATCGTAGATATATTTTTGGGTTTCAGAAGTGGTGACGAGTTTGTCACCTTCTTTTTGCTCGACTTGGTAGAAAGAAAGATTGTAACAACCATCAATGGCTTGATTGCGGACGTAGGATTTAGTAACGGTGACCAGTTGGAAACCGACTAATACGATGGCTAAAGCGATTAAAGCAAATTTTAGAAGGTCAATTATATATTTCATTGTGTAGTTTCGATCCGTACTTGGATCTCATCAGTCCCGCAGTGGCGAGATACTACTAATCCGCAAAACTCAACTCCTTTCCCCACCCGGGACATATCACCAAGGGGTGATAACAAAGGTCCCGGAGTGGGTGAGGATGGGGGGTGCTACTTGAGCGACGTATCGATCACTACTGATCCGCGGACGACGACCCAGTCGATTTCGAGGCAACCGTTGCCGAGAGAGCAGTTTGGTGCCTCTTTCATCGCCTTGATGCGGTCGTTGAGCAAGGTGCGCCAGTCGGTTTCGGTGGGGGAGTTCGTGTAGCGATATGCTCCGTGCCAATTCGCTCCTGCGACAACTCCGGTGACGGTGTATTGAATCACCTTATCACTGGGTAGCAGAATGATGATTGAGCCGCGAGTGGCGCCACCGGGCAGAGATTTGTTGCTGATGGTCATAGGACCACCGGTGACTACCTCGATCTCCTTCGGGCTGACGTCTAAATAAATAGACGTGCCGTTGAAGGGAATACCGCCTTCGTTTTCGTAAAGTTCGGGAGCATTGCTGCTGGTGGTGGCGGCTGGCGTAGCGGTGGTAGTGTTGGTCGCGGCGGGCGTGGTCGTAGCAACGAGGGTCGGGACGAACTGGGTCGGCGCGGGAGCGTCGGCGAGCTTGGCCGTGGTGTTGAGCGGCACAACGGTTGGGGCGGGCGGGACGGTAGTGACGGGGTGTCTGAACCACAGGGCCCAGACGAGGAGTCCACCGAGGACCAGGATGGTAACGATTCCAGCGATACCGATAGTGATAGTACGACGGTTCATTTTTTTGCCTCCTAGGGCTTTTGCGCACTTGCGCAGGTTTAAGAAATACATTCGAGCAGATGCTCGTGCTAGATACCAAAAAGATTTGATACCCAAGACGAGCAACTGCTCGGCCAAAGGAGAACGATTTTTATGAGTTTTGCGGATTGTTAAAGAACGGGCAGGGGATAAATATGGCAAACGCTATGTTTGTTAATTTAGTTCCTGCTAATTGGTGGCGAACCGCCTACGCTAAAAGCTACGGCGGTCAAGGTCACCAAAAGAGAAGGTCGGTCCGACGTAATGTCGGACTGGCCAGCTCTCTTCTAGCGACTTTTCTGCAAAGCAGAACATCTAGTTGTTAATGATTAGGATTGTATCATTTTAAGCCTATAATGTCAAGATATGGGGATGGGGGTTTTACCAAAAACCCCCTGCAAGGCAGGGGATTATTGGTGAATTATAAATTAACTTTAGAAGATAATATCAGAAAGGATAGATGTGTGTCAAGGGTGTGTATTTTGGATGTGGCTTGCAAACAAATTTTTGCAGTCCTCGCTACCTTCGGGCTCGTCCGACGTAAAGTCGGACTCGCGTTCGCTGCGGGCTGAAAAATTATTTGCTGCGCCACTTACAATTGTTGCGCTTGGAGGAAGGAGCGGATAGGTTCGGAGAGATCGGGGTCCTGAAGGGCAAGGGTAATATTGGCTTTGAGCCAGCGCAAAGGATCGCCGGTGGTCATCCAAGTACCATTTTTTATTTCCTGGGCCATAACCACGTCGGTTTGGGCGAGGGTGTTGTTGGCATCGGCAAACCAGAGTTCGTTGTCTTTGGACAAACCTTGAGTTTCGAGGACGGGAAAAATTTTGGCGCCGGAGACAACAAAACGGCCGCCTTGGGCAAAGTTGCTGGGGGCCTGATCGGCCGGCAGTTTTTCCAAGACAGCAGTTACCCGCTGGGGATAATTGGGGTCATCAATAAATTTGATGGAGGCGTATCGATTAATTTCTTCCCAAGGGACATATTGGCCGCCTAAAAGAACGGCTGGCTGATATTTTTCGAAGGTAGCAACAAGCTCCTGAAGGTATTGGCCGGGAGCAGGTTCGATGGTCAGGTCGTCGCCAAACATATAGACAAAGGGGTCGGAACCGATAAAATCACGGGAAGCTAGGATAGGCGAGGCGTTACCGTAGGGCAAATCAGCGGTTTGAAAAGTAAAATGAATTTTGGCCTTAGTCCAAATTTGTTTTAAGCTGTCTAAATATTGGGTTTTATTGGTTTCGGCGAGGTATTTTTCCAGATCAGGGTCAGGGGTAAAATATTTTTCGATAGCGGTTTCGCCTTGCCGCTGAACAATCATGATATCGGTGAGACCGGCGCCGATGGCTTCTTCAACCAAGAACTGAAGATTGGGTTTGGATAATAGGGGAATAAGCTCTTTGGGGTAAGCTTTGACGACAGGCAGAAAGCGGGTGCCGCGGCCGGCGGCGGCGATAAGGGCTTTGGTGATTTTGGGTGATGATTTCATAAGTATCATATATTAAAATGTTTGAGGACTAAAGTCTAATTGTTAGAAATTAAAAGGTTAAGATGTCGAAAACGAGCTGTGAGTGTAAAGGATTTGTATGTAGGGTGGGTTTAGATGGTAGGACGGTGGTTTGCAGAAGAAAGCCGGGTGATAAGGAGGAACAGCTGACGGAAATTCGGGTGACAGGAAATGGCAAGGGACTGTTTACAATAGATGGGTGTCCGATTGCTGGGGCGAGGAAAGAGAAAACAGGCTGATTTGTGCTAGAATTGGAAGTTATCGGGCTCGTAGCGTAATGGTTATCGCGCTTCGATGGCATCGAAGAGACTAGGGGTTCGATTCCCCTCGGGTCCACTGATGGCAGAAAGGGTGGGAGTGGCAAAAAGCATGCGGGCGGTAGCGGAGACATTGGTTTCTCAGGTGACAAGGGAGAAAACGGGGATGATGACCTGGCCGATTGTGGCGGCGTTAAAGGCCAGCTTACCGGAAAGAAAGCTTGAGTGGCAACGGATAAAACAGGCGGAGTGGCTATTGTCTTTGGGAATTTCGCGGAATGATATGATGGATATGGGCGTAGGAGAGGGGAGAAAAAAGAAAGAGGGGTATGAGGCTCTACATCGAAGATATTTGGAGACGAAGATAGGGTGGCAGGCGGAAGTGGGAGATTATGTAAGAGAGTTGTGTTTTTTGGAGACTTGGGCGAAGAATAAAAATAATTGGAGAGAAGAAGAGATAGTCGAATATCGGGAATTGGTTAATGCAGTATCGTGGATGGGGGTTTTGGGAGTAATTTATGGAGAGAATTTTTTGGCGGAAAGACGGGAAAGAGTGGCGAAACTGGGTTTGGAGGGAATTAGGGAAAAGTATCGATGGATGAGACAGGAGGGCGGAAACTTGACTGAAGAGGAGAAAGTGGCAAAGCTTTGGTTTAAGGTAATAATGGCCGGGCAGATTAGAGATGATGTTTGGGGGAAGGAGTTGGACAAAAGATATGGAGTGGTAAGTTTGGGGGAATTGGGAAGGAAGAGATTGGAGACAATGAAAAGGCAGTATTTAAGGGAGGCAGAAGAACTTGGATTGACAAAGAACGTAACGGTATTAGCTGATAAGGTAATGGAATTAACACTTAGAATGTTGTCTGGTTTTATGAAGATGAAGGACTTTGTACCATATAAATGGAGAAATAAAGCGGGGAGTGTTTTTAGGAGAGAGATGGAAAATTGATGATAAAATAAGAGGTGTTTTAGGCCTGTAGTGAAATGGTATCACCAAGGTCTCCAACCCCGCAGCGGCGGGGCGAATCCTGCAGATTACTTATAAAATCATGTATTATGTGTATGTTTTAAAAAGTTTGAGTGATGGAAATATCTATACCGGTTTTACGTCTAATTTGAATTGGAGATATCAGGAACATTTGAGCGGTTTAGTTGAGTCGACGAAAGACAGGAGACCGCTGAAGTTAGTTTATTATGAAGCTTTTTTGAGCAAGCTGGATGCAAAGAAGAGAGAAAAGTATCTCAAATCTGGCGGAAAAGCTAAAAATAGTCTAAAATTGCAGATTAAGGAAAGTTTAGGCCTGTAGTGAAATGGTATCACCAAGGTCTCCAAAACCTTTATTTATGGTTCGAATCCATACAGGCCTGCAAAATTAAAATTAATCACCAAGGTCTCCAACCCCGCAGCGGCGGGGCGAATCCAGACAGGCCTGCCCGAAGAGTTTTGGCTGGCAAAGTGATAGGATAAGTTAATGACAGAAGAGAAAAAAAGCGTAGCGAATTTATTTCATGATTTACCATTAGGCGAAAGGGCGCCGGGAGTGGTAAACGTGGTGATTGAAATTGAAAAAGGAGGAAAGAATAAATATGAGTATGATAAGGGTTGGGCGTTGTTTAGGACAGACAGGGTGTTGTATGGGGCAGTATTTTATCCGACGGATTATGGATTTTTACCACAGACATGGAGCGAAGAAGAGAATGACCCGGTGGATGTAATGGTAGTATCGACGAATCCGGCTTTTACGGGATGTGTGGTAGAAGCGAGGGTGGTGGGGATTTTTAAGATGGAGGACCAAGGAGTTTTGGATCCGAAAATTATTGCGGTGGCGGTAAAGGATCCGAGATTTAAACATATTAAAAGAGTGGCTGATTTGGGGCCGCATTTTAAAATTGAGGTGAGAGATTTTTGGGAAAATTATGCGAAGCTACAGCCGACTAAAAAGATCAAGGTTTTAGGGTGGGGGACGAGAAGAGAGGCGAGGGCAAAAATAATGCAAGCCCATGAGGTTTATAAAAAGGTTTTTGTAAAAGGATGAAGGAAACAGAGAGAGGGGGAGATAGAGAATACGCAAGTCATTGTATGAAATGTGGGGTTTATGTAAAGATAAAACGGACGACGCCGGATACATATCCTCCAGAAGGTAAACTAGCTGATTCTTTGTGTTCTAGATGTAAAGATGAGTGGATAAAAGAGTCTAAGGAGAGAATAAGACAGAGAGGAAAGTGAGTTTGTTATAGTGTATGTGATATTGTAGTAGAGTATGAGGAATATCTTGAAATTGGTAGTGTTGGGGCTGGTGGTAGCAGGAATGTTTTTTGGTGTAATTTATGGGAAAAAGTATCTGGAGAATAAGCCGAAAATAGAGAGAAACAAATATGTGGCGTTTGCGGATGAAGTTTGGGGGATTATCAAAGACAATTATTGGAACAAGTTAAGCGATGAACAGTTAAACAAGATTTATGTTTTGGGGTTGGAAAAAATTGCGAGCCAGAGCGGGGTAATGGTACCGACAACGAGAGAGGGTTTGAAGGAGCTATTAAGGGAGGAGATAGGGAAAAGAAAAACTGACGAAGAGAAGGAAAACTTAGTGGTTCAATTGTCAGATATAGTACTGGCTAATTTAGAACCGTTTGCCAGAAGCCGGTTATATTCCTTAAAGGAAGAGCAGGAGCTAAGCAATAATGTAAATAATATTAATCCGACAGTGGATAGATATCAGGAGTTGGGGGTAGACAGGGGGGCTAGCCAAGCGGCAATAGAAGAAGCTTTTAAGAAGAAACCGGAGGCGAAAAAGGCTTATGAAATTTTAAGCGATCCGGAATCAAAGAAGAATTACGATTTGGCGGGAATAGAACCAACAATGGAGTATAGGTTGATCAGACCGAGGATTGCTTATATTCATTTGACGAGGTTTTCGCCGACAACGATAGACGAGTTAAGCCGGGTGAGCGAAAAGCTAGACAAAAATAGTCAGGCGGATAGTCTAATTTTTGATTTAAGGGATAATATCGGCGGAGCGATTGATGGTTTGCCGTATTTTTTGGGACCCTTTATTGGCAACGACAGGTATGCTTACCAATTTTGGCATCAAGGGGAAAAGCAGGATTTTAAGACAGTAACGGATTGGCTGCCGGGATTGGTGAGATATAAAAAGGTGGTAATTTTGATAAACGAGAATAGCCAGTCGACGGCGGAAGTAATGGCGGCGGTCTTAAAGAAATACAATGTGGGGATTTTGACCGGAGTAAGGAGTAAGGGCTGGGGAACAGTGGAGAAAATTTATGAGATAAAAAATCAAATTAGCGATAAGACCAAGTATTCGGTGTTTTTGGTACACAGTGTGACCTTAAGAGAAGACGGTTTGCCGATTGAGGGGCGAGGAGTGGAGCCAGTGATAAATTTGAATGATAAAAGTTGGGAAAGGGAAATGATGAAATATTTTGAATATCCACCGATGGTTGAGGCGATTAAGGAGCTATGGAAATAAGAAAGTGACAGATCCGGTGGTATAATAGAGACATCCCCCAGATGGAGCTAAGATGATTAGACTCGAAAGAAAAGGCATAATTTTATCAAAAAGAGATTTGGAATTTGAAGAGGGAGGGGTGTTTAATCCGGCCTGTGTGATGAAGGACGGAGTGGTGCAGATGTTTTATCGGGCGGCGACTAGGGAAAATTTTTCAACGATTGGTTTTTGCCAGATAAGAGAGGGAGAGGTGATATACAGGATGGACAAACCGTTGCTGGTGCCGGAATATGGTTTTGAAAAACAAGGGATGGAAGACCCCCGGATTACTTATTTAGAAGGCGTTTATTATATGTTTTATACGGCATATGATGGCAGGAACGCGGTGGTGGCTTATGCGACATCGACGGATTTAAGGGGTTTTGAAAAGAAAGGACTGGTGACACCGAGGATAAGTTATGATGAAGCCGAGGATATTTTTAGAAATAGCGGTTTAGACAAGCGATATAGGGAATATGAGAGAGAATATAGGCAAAAAAGGGGAGAAGAGGTGCTGTTATGGGAAAAAGACGCGGCTTTGTTTCCAAGAAAGATTAATGGGAAATATGCAATAATTCATCGGATTTTACCGGGAATACAGATATTGTATTTTGACAACTTTGAACAGCTGACAATAGAGTTTTGGAAGGGGTATTTAAAGGAGTTGGGAAAGATGATTGTTTTGGATCCGAAATACTGGTTTGAGGAGTCGTATATAGGCGGGGGGTGTGTGCCGATAGAAACAGAAGAAGGATGGTTGTTGATTTACCATGCGGTGGTGATCGAAGAAGGGGAAAAAATTTATCGAGCGGGGGCGGCATTGCTGGACGGGGAGAATCCGCAAAGGGTAATCGGCAGATTGAGGGAACCGCTATTTGAACCAGAAGAAGAATGGGAGAAAAGGGGAGTGACAAATAATGTGGTATTCCCGACGGGGGCGATAATTAAAGGGGAAGAACTGGAGATATATTATGGAGGAGGAGATCAGAGTATTGGGTTGGTTAGTTTAAAAATTAAGGATTTATTAGCTGAATTGAAGGAGAAAAAATAAAATGACATTAAGAAGCCTGGCAAAAAAAAGAAAACCGATTAGAGCAATCTATGTATCGACTTATATTCCACAAAAATGTGGAATAGCAACGTTTACCAAGGATGTGACTAACGCCATAAACCTGATGAACCCGCATGCTTTGGCAGAGGTGATGGCGGTGGTTAAAAGCGGTGAGGAACCGGACTTTCCCTGGGAGGTAAAGTTTAGGATTCGTCGCGATAATTTACAATCTTATCTTCAGGCGGCGGATTATATCAATAATTCTTGTTGCGACATAGTGATGATTGAACATGAGTTTGGGATATTTGGAGGAAGGTGTGGCGAATACGTGATTCCATTTATAGAGGCGATTAAAAAGCCGGTAGTGGCTACCGCCCATACAATCCGAGAGGATCCGAATGATGAATATGGAATGGTATTTAAGAGGATGGGAAGTTTGCTGTGGGGGGTGGCGGTAATGCTAGAACAGAGCCGGACAAAATTAGTAAAAGAGTATGGGATGGACAGAAGAAAGATAGCCGTTATCCCACACGGAACTCCGGATATACCGTTTACAACCCCGGAGAAATATAAGAAGGAAAAAGGTCTTGCCGGGCGACTGGTTTTGGGGAATGTAAATTTGATTTCGGAGAATAAGGGTCTGGAATATACAATTGAGGCGGTGGCGGAAATTGTTAAAGAAATACCGGAGGTGTTGTATATTGCAGTGGGACAGACTCATCCCGGGGTGTTGGAGCGGGAAGGGGAAAAATATCGAAATTTTTTGAAGAAGAGAATAAAAGAATTAGGAGTGGGAAGAAATGTGAGGTTTGTGAATAAATATGTATCGCTAGAAAATTTAATTTTATGGTTAAAAACAATGGATATTTATGTAACGCCTTATTTGGATCCGCAACAATCCTCCTCGGGTTCGCTGGCTTATGCGGTGGGAGCGGGGAAGCCGTGTATTTCGACACCTTATAGATATGCCAAGGAAGTGCTGGGGAGGGAAAGAGGGATATTGGTGCCTTTTAGGGATAGTAAGGCAATAGCCGAAGCAGTATTGGATTTATGGAAAAATCCTGAAAAAAGACGAAGGATACAAAAGAGAGCTTATGAATATGGTCGGTTTATGACGTGGACAAGTGTGGCCTTACAACATTTGGACATGTATGAGGCAGTGATCAGGAAATATAAATTGATGATGAAGAAATAATGGAGAAAAGGGGTTTATTGTGGAAGATAAGGGAATTAACAACTGAAAGAGGAATATATCAGCATGGGTGTTTAGATAAGGCTGATCCAAAATTTGGTTATGCTTTAGACGATCAGGCGAGAGCGTTGATGGTGGCCGAGGAACTAGAAGAGAAAAATTTGGCGGAGGTATATTTAGGTTTTATTAAGGAGTCATTTAAAGATGGGAGGTGGCACCAGTTTTATTACGAGGATGAAAGGGGTTGGAGGGAAGGTTGTAGCGAAGATGCGTTAGGGTTAGTTTTATGGGCATTATCGAAATGGAGGAAAGAAGAGAAAAAGCTGATAGAGGATATTAAGAGGAGAGCTGTGGAGTGGAGACATATAAGGTCAATATCGATGATTTTGTTGGGATTGAGAGAGAGATATTTGGCAGACAGACTGATAGAGATTTATAACCGGAGGAGCGAGGAAGAGTGGCAGTGGTTTGAAGATGAGTTGATATATGCGAACGCAATAATACCTTGGAGTTTGTGGGAGTTTGGAGAAATTGAAGTGGCCAGAAAGACAACTGATTTTTTAATTAAAGAGTGCCAAGTGGGGGGGGTGCCGGCACCGATAGGGTGCCACGGTTGGTATAAAAAGGGAGGCACGAAAGCAATTTATGACCAACAACCGGTGGATGTAGCCTATATGGTGTGTTGTCTAGAACAGGCGTTTAAGCGGACAAAAGAGGAATTTTATTTGGAGGAAGCTAAGAAATGGTGGGGGTGGTTTTGGGGAAATAATACTAGAGGAGTAAGAGTGGTAGACGAGAAGGGAGCTTGTTTTGATGCAGTTACTGACAAGGAGGATAAGGTGAATTTAAATCAAGGAGCAGAGTCAAATATTTGCTATGTGATGGCTTATTTGGCGGCGGAGAGATTAGGATTTATTGATTAGATCAAGGAATTTTTGGGCGATGACTGAGGGGGAATAATTTTTGCGAGCGTGTTTAAGGGCGTTTTGGCCCATTTGAAGACGGAGTTTTGGGTCAGTAATCAGGGTGTGAAGGTGTTTGGCGAGGTCATTAATATCGGCTTTAGCAAAATTGGTTTCGGAAAAATCGCGTTTGGCATGGAAACCGGTTTGGCCATGGACGACAGTTTCTTCGGTGGCGGTGGTAGCCAAAGAAATGACTGGTTTACCACACATTTGGGCTTCGACATGAGGAAGACCAAAGCCTTCGATTCGGGAGGGAGCGGCATAAATATCGCAGATATTCATCAAGGCCCTCATATAAATTTGGGAGTATTCGGCGGAGACGTAGCGGATGCGGTCGAGAACGCCAAGTTTTTGGGCCAGATCGAGTTCTTCAATGGATCTTTTAAAGACAACCGATCCTGGCCAACTTTTGATGACGTAAATCCAAGGAAGGGATTTATCTAGTTTGGCTAGAGCTTGAATAACTTCTTGGGCGCCTTTTTTGGTGGCATCGCCGCCGGTAGTATAGACGACAGGGATGTGTTTTTGGTGGATATTAATCATATTCCACTGATTTAAGGGGTTGGGATTGACAATGGGGATGGTCATATATTCTAGAAACGGCCGAAGATTTTCTTCGCTTACGGGAAACCAAAGGTCAGGATCAACCGCTTCGGGAATAACGTGAAGGATCTCTTGGTTAATGCCGCTGCGGGCAAAATTTTTGAGACAGTGATAACTTGGGGTAACAATTTTGCCAAATTCATTATATTCATTTATAAACTGGTCAATAAAATGCTCATCTGAAACCAGCCAAGGAAGGCAGGGGTAGCCAAGCGATTGGGGGGTTTTGACGAAGAGATCAAATTCGGTCCAATTGCCGACACCGATAACGTAATCGGGGCGGTATTCTTTTAACTTAGATGTTAATTCTTGACAGTTGTTGGCTTTAATAAGTTGGGTTTCTTGATGGAGTTGAGAAAGGCCTTTGGCCAAAGCTTCGGCTTGATTGACATAGCTGTAGGCGAGGTAGGCGGGGACAGTAAGCAGAATTTTCATATATCGAAGAATAACACATTAATTATCTTCTGCCTCTATTGATGGTTTGAAAATGGCCGGTGGGCTTAAAACCGATATTAAGTTTTTGGGGATTAAATCGGGGCGGAGGAGGAATAAAGGCTGGTTTGGTGGTAGTTTTGGTAGTATTAGATTTTTTCATAGTAAAAGTATTTTATATCATAGACGAGGTAGGGAAGTAGAGAACGTCTCCAATGTTGGGAGTATCGGCAAAAAGCATGGCGAGACGGTCGACGCCAAGACCGATACCGGTGCAGGGAGGAAGGTGGCGGTTAGATTCGACAAAATTTTTGTCGTAAGGATGGAGCGGCAAATGGTGCTTTTGGCGGAATTCGGTTTCGGCGAGGAAATTTCTTTCGAGAGTATCGGCATCGGTTAGTTCGGTATAGCCGTTGCCTAATTCCATACCGCCGATGTAGAATTCGAAACGTTGAGAAAATCCGGGAGAATTTGGACAGGGTTGGCATAGAGGAGAGAGAGTGGCAGGGTAGTCGAAAATAAAAACCGGTTTGTCTTGGGGAAGATTTGGTTCGATTTCGTTGACAAAAATTTGGGTGTAAAGCGGTTCCCAGGTGGTGATGCCATCGGTTTGATAATTTTTAGATCGGGCGGTGGCAATGATGGAGTTGCTGTCTAGGTTTTGCGAAAGGTCCATATTGGCAAATTTTTGAAAAAGTTCTGACAGGGTAAAACGGTGCCAGGGAGGAGAGAGGTCGATGAGGTGGTTTTGGAAGTTGAGTAAATTATTTGTTTGGATATTTAATTTATTTTGTATTCCGCAGTAAATATTTAGCACTAGATTTTCGGTGGTTTGGGCGAGGTGATGATAATCGAAGCCCATTTCATACCATTCGAGCATGGAGAATTCGAGGTTGTGGGTGGGACCGATATCCTCGAGGTCGCGGAAGACTTTGGAGATGGCAAAACAATTGCCGATACCATCGGCAATTAATTTTTTTAAAGAGGATTCGGGGGAGGTGGCGAGATAGAAGTCGAGGTTTTTTTGACGCCAAGTGGTTTTGAGAGGGTAGAGGTTGGGCTCGACGGGCAAGGATGGCATTAAAATTGGTGTTTCGACTTCGTGGAATCCACGGTCAATAAAATATTTCCTGATCAATTGTATTGTCCATTCTTTGATAAAGTTTTTTTGAAAATTTTTCATGGATGAAAGGATTTTATAACATCTTGGCAGCTGGATAAGTTTAATTGTTTTTTGTAGTTGCAAAGGAAATCAGGACAACAGCAGCCAGAACATTTATTTTTGGCTTGTAAAGGCAATTTTTCGTGCTCACGCCCTCGGATGAACCTCGGATGATTGCGCCCGAAAAATTGGTTTACTTCGCCGATATATAATTTGCATTTTTGGCAGGTTTTTAGGGAATCGTTAAAATTTTTGATGATAGTGGAAATCGGGTCGGAGATTTTGGCGATAGGGGTCGGCGATTCGCAACAGCCATAAATCAGGCCGTCGGATTGAAGAGCGAGTTGGAAACAACCAAAATTTTTGGCGGGGAAGGTGTGGTAGTGTTGTTTGATATCAAGAATTTGCGAAGGGGTGAGGGAGCCGAGGCGGTCGGTAAGGTAGGTTTTGGGGAGGTTAAATAAGTTGAAAGAATCTTTGTGGGGATAGGAATCTTTAGTGATTAGAAAAAAGATTTCAACGGGAAAACCAAGATCGAGGGCGTGTTTGACAAAAGCCTTTGATTTAGCGAAGTTGCCGATACCCCGATTAGCGTCGTGAATGTTTTTTGGGCCGTCAAAAGAGACAAGGAGTTGGCAATTTTGAGGGTCGGTGATTTTATCAAGTTGATTAATGGTGCCATTGGTAATAATGGTGATGAAAATTTTTTGAGAAAGCAGAGCATTAACTAGCTGGATAAAATTAGGAAGGATAAAGACTTCACCGCCGCAAAAGATAATGGATCGTAGATTGTGGGTGGCAGATTGTAGACGTTTTATAAAATCAAGAATTTGGGTATTGGAAAGGACAGTATTAGTTTTTTGGGTATAACAATAACGACAGTGAAGATTGCAGGATTCGAGAGGGGAAATGTAAACTGACTCTAAAAAATTTTCAATTTTCAATTTTCAATTTTCAAATTCTTTAAGGCACTTCTTCTACTTGAGTTTCTGGTTTTCTTTGTGTTCGGTGTGTTTTTTACACCAGCGGCAGTATTTTTTTAGTTTGAGTTTGTCGGGGGTATTGGTTTTATTTTTGGAAGTAAGATAATTTTGAGCGCCACAGACTGAACAGAGAAGAGCAAGCAGCAAGCGCGGGGTTTTCTTTTTACTAGCCATGGGGGATATTTTACATTTGGATTAGTTGGTTGTCAAAGATGGTTTTGGCGACGATGTCGCAAAAGAATTGGCCGCCGTAGCTAGAGGGGTGGAGGTGGTCTTGGCTGCTGATTAAGTTTTTATTGCCTTCGCCGTTAACCAAGCTAGGGTGATAGGCGTCGGCGAGGGGGAAATGCTGGGAAGTGGCGAAATTGACTAAGTTTTGGAGATAGAGCTTGATAGTATTGGTCTTTTCGATTTTTTCAAGAGAGCTGAATTGAGTTCCGGGGATGCTGTTAGCGAAAATGACGGAGTTTGGGGCGATGGTAGCGGCTAAGACGATTTTGGTATGGGGAAGAAGCTGGCGGATATTGGTAGTGATGGCGCCGAGGGCGAGCCATTGGCGGTCGATGCCAGATTGGGAATTACCAAAATTATTGTAAGCGAAGGATTCGACGATAATAATGTCGGGTTTTTGAGAAATGATACTAGGATATTTTTGACCAAGATATTCGTAAGAATTAAGGAGACGATAAAGACCGTCTTCAATGTTTTGACCACCGGTGCCGTTGTTGGTAATTAAAAATTTGATATTCGGGTAATATTTTTGCAGGGCTGATTCCAGCTGGGGCAGGCCGGGTTGTAAAGTGTCGATCATTGAGTCACCGAGGACGGCGATTTTGACGATTTGGCCTTCGCCGCCGATGGTAGGGGGGTTTCGGGAGGAAAAGTAATTGAGGTGCCGAGGATTTGAGCGGGGAGAGATGGAGTGGGGTTAGGAACAGAGAAATTAGGATAAGAGAATGATACAGAAGAGGAGTGGTAGGCAAAGATTAACTGATGGATAAGGGGAATTTGGGCGGAGACAGCTTGGGGCTGGAGAAGAAGGAGGGATAACAAAAACAAAATCATAGCGATGATATATCTTATTTTAAAGCTTTTGTGATTTACTCTGTTTTGTTCCTCCAAATACCAAAATCAGAGAGATCGATTTGGTGGTCACAATTAATGTCTGATAACCAAACTTGGCGGTTAATATGATTTTTAGTATCAATATATTCGCTTATCCAGACACCGAAGTCACTCAGATTAGTGACTCTGTCACAATTAATATCAGCGGTATCTTTTTTGAGAGTTCCATCGGGACAGGAGCATTGGAAATTATCTGGGATAGAAGAGGTAGGAGTAGGAGGGTGGGGAGTATTAGTAACGGTAGGTGAAGGAGGGGCAGAAGGGGTAGGGGTGGAGGTAAGGGTGGTTGGCTGACAGCAACGGTAAGCGGCGTATCCGCAACTAACAGTACTGTCGGGAGGAATGACACAGGCTTTAGGCGAGGAACAGTTTCGTTCGCAGGTGACTTGATAACCATAACAACCAGTACAGGATCCAGAGATAACTTCTGTAGTAGGTATGGGGGGTGGAGAGGTGGGAGAAGGTTGAGGTTTGGCGGTAGGCGTAGGAGTAGGAGTACGCGGGTCGGGAGTGGGGATAGGGGCGCGGGTAGCAGTGGGATAAGGAGTGCCGCCGGCGGCGAGAGGGCCAAAGTTCCAGAGTGGAGCTTGCCAGTTTCGGGGGATAACGCGGACCATATGGATGATTTCGTTGCCATCCATATTACAATCAAGACGAAAACTATCACCTTCGGGGTTGATTTTATTTTCGTTGTTGAAACGGTGTTCGGGCAACTCGACTATTTCGCGGATGAATTTGTTGGTATTTGTTTTATCAATAATCTTTTCTTTAGAAGCGTTTGGCCCATACTGAATTTTTATCTTGTCGGTACCTTGATCTAGGTAAGTGATTTCGATATCAAATCCAGCAGTTTGCAAGGCTGGCCATTGCGGATCAATTTGGAAATACATATAGCGGTTACCCGAGGCTTGATCGGTACGACGGAAAAAGGTTTCGTAATCGGTGGAAGTGATCTTTCGAATTGCGGCAATCATTTGGTCTTTGGTGGGATCGGGGAGTTGAGAGGCGGGGACGGTGACTGTTTTGGCTTGGGGGCGGTTGACGTTATCGATATCTCTAGCTTGACCATTGCCTCCGAAGCCAAAAGGGGTGTTGCCGACATAATTTAGGTTAGCCTCGGGACGATAAAGATAATATTCATAATCGCCTGGTTCGCCAGTGCGGCCATAACGATAAGTTTCTTTGAAGTTGGTGTCGCGGAGGACGATCCAAACGTCAGGGGTGTTGGTAATGTCGCGGCCGAAATGGTCTTCGGCGAACGCCCAGATAGGGAAGTAATCAGCTGAGGTGTTTCGATTAATTTGATTTGAGCTAAGAGCGGTTTCGTATTGTTTTTGCATTTGAGCGAAGGTAATCAGGTGACGCCTAACGTCTTTTGTGTCGCTACTGTCGATAATAGGTAGATCCATGAGGGTAGTATGCCTGGAGAGGGCAGTAAGAATAGCCCAGTAGCTATGCTTGAAGGTGCTAGCAAAGAAGTGTTCATAGCCTAAAAGGCCGATCTGTCCGTTTCTTTGGGTGGTTTTCCAGTAGTCGAGAATGGTTACCCAAGGGGCGTTTTCATCGCTATTAGCGTTGGGTAAATCATAATCTAGAGCGTTGTGTTTGATACCTATGGGCGGGGAGACCGAGAGAGCATCGGTAGTGGCGTCGCGGCGAGCAGCGGGAGCGCTATTGATGACAAAAAGCGGTTTAGTAGGGAAGAACTGTCGGTATTTTTTGATAATGCCTATATTGGTGGTGCTGGAAGTGTCGACATACCAATAGAAAAAGTTGCCACCATTGGCGATGTCGTAGGAACAGTAGTGGTATGAGGAGTCAGAAGCGCTGGTTTTGACAGCGCAGGACGAGGGCCACTCTGTTTTATTTTCGCCATAGATGGCGCTGGTGATCCAAATGGAGTTAATGCGAGGATCAGTGTCATATTTTTCGCCTAGAGCTCGGAGCATATTATCATAACCTTGGATGAAAGTGGGTGAATTCCAGGGCGGCACTAAAATTGCGGAGGAGCAATCGCCAGTTTTGATTTCGTACTCCTCGCAGTTTCTATTTTGATAGCGAGGTTTAATGGGAACGCCGCCAGCAAAAGCGTAGGCAGGGATTGAGGATAAGCTAGCTTGGTTGATGATACTGGGGTAAACCATGATAGAGAGAGCAATAGGTTTTTTGATTTTTTGACCGTTTTTGAGAGTGGTAATTTTGTTGCTTTCTGAATTAAGGAAGTTTTCGATAACTTCGAAAGAATAACGGTTTTGGCTGGGTTCTATATGTTTCCAATCGAGATTAAACCAACCACCGAGGGCGCCAGCACCGGCAAGATCGTTTTGCCATTGTTCTTGGTATCCTATACGGTCGTTCATGATATAAAGTATGGGAGCAACGCCTTGGGGTGGAGTAACAGAGGTGGCGGCGTGTAGATTAGTCTTTACTAAAAAGAAGAGGGAGAGGATGAAAATAAAAAGCATATTTAAATATAGCCTGTTTATTTTTGGGAGTCTAGTCTAGGTTAAGGCAGGGTTTTAAATCGAAGGTTAAGGAAAATTCGTTTGGGTTGCTAGAGATTAACGCGTTGATGCCTGTCTGGTTGATAAGATGGTTGGCTAATTTACTCCGTACCACTAGGGCTCAACTAATCACCCCTGAATTAGCCAAGATAATGGCCGAAGCAGGTTGTAAATCAATAGGAATCGGAGTGGAATCACTTTAGGACGACATTCAGAAGAATATCGGCAAAGTGTTAAATACGCACCAAGTTTTGGAAACGTTCAGAACACTAAAGGAGGTAGGAATTATTCCAAAGGGTTACATTATGTTAGGGCTACCCGGACAAACACGCGAGGACGTTTATGAAACAATAAGATTAATAACTGAAGCTGGCGGAGAGGTTCGTCCCAGTTCCTATTCTCCTTATCAAAATCTTAATCGACACTCAACTCTTAAAGAAATTGCGGCCATGAATCGTTACACCTACGATATTAATGCAGTAAAGGGTCTAAGTGCCATTGAGTTTTTAAGAATTATATTTGAACGAGACCTCGAAGATCATCAGCACCATTATGAAGATTAAACTAACCGAAGAAGAATTAAAAAAGACTAAGGAAAATCGAGGTGTCCGTCCAGTGCGGGTTAAATTCCAAATAACTAATGCCTGTAATGCCCGATGCAAACATTGCAATCTCTATTTAATTAAACCCGACACCTTATCTCGTGAAGTTGTTCTCCAAACTTTATCAGATTTACATGACTTAGCTTGTCGTGATGTTGATTTCACTGGTGGCGAACCAACAACTCACCCCAATCTTATTGAGTTTATGGAAACTGCAAATAAATATGGTTTTAACGTCAAGACCAACACCAATGGATTTCTCTTAACTGAAGAGTTGGCTGAAAAAATGATAAAAGCTGGCTTAAAAGAACTAGCTATCTCGATTGATTCTCATAGTGCTGAAGAACACGACAGGCGTCGCTGTATTCCCGGAGGTTGGCAACATGCAATTGACGGTATTAACTACATCGACAAATACCGAAAATTATACAAAACTGATACTAAAGTCATTCTCTATTCCATATTGACCAATAAGAGCTACCGATACGCTCCCGACATAATTGATCTTAAAAAGATTGCCAACTTTGATGAAATTAATTTTATCCCTATTAAGGACGCTGAAAATCAAAAAGACTTTTTATCCAAAGAACAAATCCAAGATTATTATCAAAATATCAAACCAATTCTTGTTCAAAAGTATCAAGAATATGGATTTACCGGAATTTTTCGCACTATCGATGATCCGTTTGGAGTAATTGCCTCCAAAACTGACGAAAAATCAACTATTGCCAAATACACCGAAGAAATCTATAAAGACTTGCCCTGCTATATTTCAAACTTTTATGCCTATATCATTTCTGACGGTTCAGTTGTTCAATGCTGTGTTGCCCCACATCATCTTAAACCGGAATATATCATGGGCAATATAAATGAGCAGAGTTTCAAAAAAATCTGGCACTCTGACCGATATAATCAGCTCCGGACATTACTTTTAAAGCCTTGTTTTGAAATTTGCAAATGCTGTAGTGGTCATCACACTGCCTTTAATTTGGATGTCCACCAGCAGTTAAAAGAGTATGAGAAACGTTGAAGATCTATTGAGTCGCGGAGAGTTAACCCCTTTGCGTCAAGGATTAGTCAAAGAAACCTATCGTTATAAGGATGCGGTTGTTGGGTTGGTTAGAGTTAACCAGTTGGATGTTCACGATCGTGTTCCCTCGTATATGTGTGAATCAGTTAGGAAATATGTGGACGGACTAAGAAATGCGGGGGTTCCAATTGTTGATGTGATCGAAGTTGAGCTTCAAGGCTCAAATTTGGTTATGGTCACTAAATTCATGCCTCAATTTCTTGATTTAGCGATGAAATCTGGAGAAGTTGATTTTGTAGAGGGCAGCCAAAGAATGCTTTCAGATATTGCCAAAACCAAAGACACTCAAGTTGGCATTGACCCAACCCCAAAAAATTTTGCTTATACCGATCATGAAATCCAATATGCCGACTTCTTTTATCCAATAACTCGAGAATATTCCGAATGGAAAAAGAGTCGAATGACACTCGACACTCCGCGTCGTCGTTGGATCCACTTTGCCCAAGACTATTTTTATTATCCCCATGTTTATACTCACGCTGTTTGTGATCTTGCCGATGTTGGTATCCAAACTCGTGATCAAACACTTCAGCTAGTCGATGGCTTTTGTCAGCAACGTGGTTTTAATCTTGATCTACCCAGCTCCTTGACTCATTATTTAGAAACCCGATCTCATCATGGCCAACAAAAACAATAAGCTGATCCAAAACACTACCGTCTTAAAAGGTGAAGAACTTGAAATCGTTAAAAATATCGATGTTCTTGTTGTTGGAGATACGATCAAGGCTATTGAGAAAAATATAAACACACAAGACTCCGAAATAATTGACGGTCGTCAATTTTTACTTTGTCCCTCGTTTACTAACGCTCACCTCCATTTAGACGACAGTGCCATTCTAGATATTGGGGTTGGTCAAACTTTAGAGGAGTTAGTTTTTCCCGAAGGTACAAGAGACAATATAACTTCAGTGGGCAAAATAGAAACCCGAAAGGCAATTAAACGGTCTGTCTCCCAGATAATTAGAAGCGGTACCGGGTTAATTTGTAGTTTTTGTGAAAATGGAATTGAGGGTGTAAAACTTGTCAAAGAATGTCTGCCGTCAGAACTTAAATCTGTTTTGGTCGGACGTTTTAAAAGTAAGTTCCCCTATGAATCTATAGTTACAGATCTCTTGAACTTTGCCGATGGTTTTGCTCCTGGTTTTATAAAAGATATCCCAATTGAAGATCTTCAGAATTTGTTCAATGAAGTGATAAGTACTAACGGCTTTATTGCCATGCACTCTCTTGAATCGAAAGGGTTGCCGGTTGAAAATTTCTATAAGGCTGTTGACTATCTACACCCAAAATTCTTAGTCCATCTAGTTCAAGCCACCTTTAAAGAAATTGAATATCTTCGTAACAAAAATATTGGTGTCGTTTGTTGCCCCAGAGGAAATTCCCTCACTGGAGTTGGTTTTCCCCCTATTTTAGGCTTATTAAATCAAGGTACTTTAGTTACTTTGGGTACTGATAACATCTTTCTAAATTCTCCTGATATGTTCAAAGAAATGGAATTCACCTCCCGACTTCTTCGTGGTTATTCTCAAAACCCTTCCGTAATTAGTTCCCGTGAAGTCCTTAAAATGGCCACTATTAATGTGCTAAATTACTTGGGCTAGGTGAGCAGTATGGATCAATAGAGCCCAACAAGAAAGCCAACCTAATATTCTTTAATCTTGATTCTGATAATTTCTCCTCCTCGGCTGATTATCTATCTACAATCGTCCACCGAGCAAACTCAACAGACATTACCGGAATTTCCTTAGGCGGAAATCTGACTTTTTTCTAAGTGACTAGTATCATTCCAGAATTTTACTTCAGCTTTGTCATCTTCAATCTCTAGCAGAGATAATGCCCCACCAGTAGTGTGTTCCAACTTCATGCCAAATAGGGAATTAAATCGACCGATAAAATGACCGTGAGTGATAACTAAAATATTTTCATAACCCGATTCCTCGATCAATTTCTTAAATTCCGCCGCTCTCCTTTTAACATCATTTTCACTCTCTCCGCCTTTGCATTTAAAATCATCAGGATCTAAGCCACTACTATCACGGACGGCGTAGTACTCGGTAGATGGTTGTCCCTCATATTCTGCTCGGTTTATTTCTCTTACCAAATCAGTCACAAAAACTTTTTTTGGATCTATTTTAAACCCGCCCTTAAATATTTGATCCATTGTTTGAAGAGCCCTAAATAAACTACTACAATAAACAGCGTCTATTTTGATGTTTTCTTTAGCCAATCTTTCCCCTAACTTCTTGGCATCAACCATACCTTTATCAGATAAGCCGGTGTAAGAAAAAGCAATGTAGCCTTCAGCATTACTAACTGATTCACCGTGTCGAGTTATATATACTTTCATGGTCAAAATTATAGCACTTAAGCAAAGATTTTGTTGCTGATTACCGCCAAACCTTTTGATACAGCCGTGAAAGGTTCAAAAAGCATTACCTTGTTCTTTCCAAACATTTCTTCCATCAAATATCTAAATTTAGGAATAAGACTTGATCCACCAGTCATAATAACTTTATCAATTTCATTTTTCGAAACCCCTGCCATTTTTAGAGTTTCATTAACTATCATTTTTGACTCATCCAAATAATAATCAATTGATTTCTCGAAGATTGGTCTCTCAAAATTCTCTCTAATAGTTTTAACCACAGTATTAAATTCAAACTCAACTTTTTCGTTATCTGATAGTTTCTCCTTAGCTTCCACAATCTTTTTCCTTAAAGGGAATGTCAAATTAGCTTTGAGGAAAAAGCGAATGAACTCAATTGTATCCGGCTCATTTGCCATATATCTGACTGAATCAAGATAATCAAAAAATTTACGAGTACGATATTCAGCAATGTCAAACCAACTGATCATGTGGGAAACAGCTGATTCAGAATAAGTCATGCGATTTTGACCATAGTGCAAGTTCTTCCATAAATATTTCGCGACGTAGTGGACATACCAAGCCAAGAAACAAAAACTACTCAACGAAAAACTGGATGTTGAGCAGAAAATCAGGGATTTTGAACAATCGGGAAATAATTGGCTCGAACCGATGAGAGAAATGATTTTTGAGGCGAAACAAGCCAAAATTCTATTGTCGCAGGGCGACAATTATCAAATCCGGGAATTTCTAAAAAATGTCGGCTCGAACTTTATTTTGAAAGACAAAAAATTCAATTTTGCGCCTAAAATTGGCTGGCGAGCCCTCGCAGAGGGCGAGCCAGTCTCCACATTTACCAACTGGCGGAGGGTGAGGGAGTCGAACCCCCGAAGGATTTCTCCTGCCAGTTTTCAAAACTGGTGCCATAAACCACTCGGCCAACCCTCCCTTTTGAGCCTGGGACGGAACTCGAATCCGTGACCTTCCCCTTACCAAGGGGATGCTCTACCAACTGAGCTACCCAGGCGAGTTGTTTGTATTTTATCAGGAAGCCATTGATTTAGATAAAACAAGGTTTATACTACAAGTGTAGTATGAAAAGGATTTATTTAGACTATGCGGCGACGACTCCGGTAGATAAACGAGTATTAAAGGCGATGGAACCATATTTTGAAAAAGAGTTTGCCAATACGATGTCGATTCATGGGATGGGAGAGAAAGCGGCGGAGGCGGTGGAGAAAGCCAGGAAACAAGTGGCTGGTTTGATAGGGGCAAAGACAAGCAGGGTTTTTTTTACGGGTTCGGCAACTGAAAGCAATAACTGGGCAATAAAAGGGTTGGCTTGGGCGAATCGAGACAGGGGAAAACATTTGATAATTTCGGCGATAGAACATGATTGTGTGCTGAACAGCGCCAGGTGGTTAAAAGGTGAAGGTTGGGAGGTATCGGTATTGGGAGTGGATGGTGACGGACTGGTAAGGTTAGGTGATTTAGAGAAGATGATAAAAAGCGATACGGTTTTGGTGTCGGTAATACACGGAAACAACGAAGTGGGAACAATCCAGGATTTGGAGAAAATCGGCCAGATTTGTAGAGAGAGAGGGGTTTATTTCCATACCGATGCGGCCCAAAGTTTTGGCAAGGAGAAAATTGCTGTAGAAGAGATGAAGATTGATTTGTTAACGGCATCGTCACACAAGATTTATGGTCCTAAAGGAGCGGCTTTGTTATACATAAGAGAAGGAGTGAAAATAGCGCCATTGCTTCATGGGGGCGGCCAGGAAAATCGAATGAGATCGTCAACTGTGAATGTGCCGGCGATTGTAGGTTTTGGCAAGGCGGCGGAGATTTGTAAAAGAGAGATGGAGGGGGAGAATGAGAGACTGAAAAGGTTAAGAGATAAACTGATTAAAGGGATTTTGGAGATTTCGGGAACGAAACTGAATGGCCATCCTACTAAGCGGTTGGTTAATAATGTCAATATTTCCTTTAAAAATATAGAAGGAGAGTCATTGCTTTTGAGGTTAGACATGGGAGGAATTGAGGTGTCAACAGGTTCGGCCTGTTCTTCGGCGAGCCTAGAACCAAGCCACGTGCTTTTAGCGATGGGATTAGGGGCCGAGGCAGCTCACGGATCGATAAGGTTTAGTTTAGGAAGGTGGACAAGAGAGGAGGAGATCGGCGAGGTATTAAAGAAATTAACAAAGATTGTTAATAGTTTAAGGAGGATGTCACCATATAAGGATTATGCTTAATTATTCGAAAAAATTATTAAGCCATTTTAGACACCCTCATAACTTAGGAAAAATTAAAAATGCCAGTGGAGTGGGGAAGGTAGGAAATCTGGTTTGCGGGGATGTGATGAAGCTATATATCAAAGTTAAAGATGAGGTGATTGAAGATATTAAGTTTGAAACTTACGGTTGTGCGGCGGCGGTGGCTACTAGTAGTGTGATAACAGATTTGGCAAAAGGAAAGAAGATCAGCGAGGCATTAAGGATGGACAATAAGAGGATAATCAACTCATTGGGGTATTTACCGCCGGCCAAAATCCATTGTTCTCTGTTATCGGTGAGGGCTTTAAGAAAGGCGATTGAGGATTACCAGAAGAAGAAAAAGGCGTAGCGGGTTGGTATAATTTCATTGGAATTTGCCTTTCTAGCTTAGTGGTAAAGCGGCGGTTTTGTAAACCGTTGACGGGAGTTCGATTCTCCCGAAAGGCTCTGATGAAAAGAAAGAGAATTTTGGTATTGACAGATAATTATCCGTGGGGCCATAGGGCAATTGCCAAGGCGATTTTTGGTTATCTAAAGAATAGACAACGAGAGAATAATTATTGGGTGGATTATACGGAAGTAAAAATGGAAGTGGGGTGGGCAGAGGATTTGTATGTTTGGCTTTATAGATATATTCCAGCGACTAACCGAATTGCCCATAAAATAATGTTAAACGAAACGGCGAGAGAAATGGCGGAAAAAATTTCCTTATTGAATATGGAAAATTTAAGGAGAGTAGTTAACCGCTATAAGCCAGACTTAATAATTTCTTCGTATTTTTTTCATAGCCATGGATTAGCAGAGATGAGAAAAAAGGAAGGGAAGGAATTCGAATTATGGACAGTAGTGGCTGACCCTTGGACAATGAATCCGATATCTTATGTGAAGGAGGCGGAACTGCATTTGGTCTATGACGATAAGGGAGTAAAGATGGGGAAGAGATTGGGAATAGACGAGAAGAAAATTTTGGCTACGGGATGGTGGACAAGGGAGGAGATGTTTAAGCGGTATGATCAGAGTGCGGCCCGAAGAAAGCTGGGGATAGATGAGGATAGGATAGTAGTTTTTGTAGGAGGGGGAAGCATGGGGACGAACTCAATAACAAAAATATTACCGACTTTACTGTTAATAAAAAGGAAATTGACAGTGATTTTTAATACCGGGACGGATAAGCTGGGTTATAGGTTGGTGCAACAGTATATGAGATTATTTGGGAAGTTAAGAAAAGATGATTTGGTGGCGATAAAGAATATGGGTTGGATAGAGAATATGGGAGAAGTATTATCAGCATGCGATATAGTTTTTGGCAAGGCTGGGCCTAATTTTTTATTTGATACAGTGGCGGCGGGAAAACCATTTGTGGCAATTACTCATATTGGGGGACAGGAAGATGGAAATATTGAAATAATTAAAAAGAAAAAGTTGGGCTGGGTGAAGGAGGACAATGGGGAGGCGGGAAGATTTTTATTAGAATATGTGGCTGATCCTAAGAGATATAACGAGATGTTTCGAAAGGATATTGCTAAGGAGGCGGCAAGGAACCGGAAGAGTTTGCCTTTAATACTAGAACGGCTGAAGTAAATCCTGCCAAAGTTTAGTCTTTGATATTGGCTTTTCCACGCAAAAAAACGTGGCGGAGAACTACTTTGTAGCCCAATGGGATACAAAGACGCGTCCTCCTTAAAGTGAAGGTTAGCTAGAAAAAACACCTTCTCAAAGACTGCTTTAGCAGGACAATTAATTATAACATTTATAGATAATTGGTTGTGGTGTTGGGGGTGTGGAGATTTTTGTTGGGGTTTTATTTATTGTTTTTTTGAATGTTAGCGGGACCAGATGGACACAGTGGATTATAGACAATTTGCCAACCTTGGTGGGGCAGTGGACCTTTTGGGCAGCGAAGACATGGCTGCTTGTCTGGTTTTTCTCTTGCAACAGGATCTTTTTGTATTGATATCCATAACTCACGGGGTTTCTTTCCGGTTCTCTCTGCTCTTTCAATTATGTCGGCACTTTCCCACGGAGGACATGTTGACGGTCATCCTTCTTTCCGATTGCCTGGTTTTGGCATGATTGATTTTTGTACTATTGTCAGTTTTTATAGTTTAGTTTGATACTAACAGAATTTTAGGAAATGAACAATAGTGTAGAATAGGAGATGATGAAGACAAAAAAGAAGATTGGCAGGAAAATGTTGATTGGGGAATTAGCAATGAATTTCCCTAAAGCGGCGGAGGTGTTGATAAATAAATACGGACTGCATTGTGTAGGTTGCGGGATGGCGATGATGGAAACAATCGAAGATGGAGCCAAGGCTCACGGGATGAGCGAAAAACAAATAGAGAAGATGCTAGTAGATTTGGAGAAAGCGGAGAAGTAGGCGAATAATTGGAGAAATAATTAGGTTAATTAGATTAGAATCCCCGAAGGGGAGAAAGAGCAAGAGGGCGATGATGAGGTAGCCGTATTGTTCAAATGCTTTTCGCCATTCCAGATATTGGTCGTGGGGGAGGAGGTTAAGGAAAATTTTTGAACCATCCAGGGGTGGGAGGGGGAGAAGATTAAAGACAGCCAGGGTAACATTGACAAAGATAAAGATGTTAAGGAGGGGTAGACGGAAGAGTGAAAGTATTATGGCCAAAACCAAATTAGACAGGGGTCCGGAGAGAGAAATTAGCAGTTCGTCACGGCGGGGATGGGCCAGATTATAAGGATCGATAGGTACAGGTTTTCCCCAGCCGATACCAGCAAAAATTAGCATGAGGGTGCCCAAAGGATCGAGGTGGGCGAGCGGGTTAAGAGTGAGGCGTCCGTAAGCCTTGGGGGTAGGGTCGCCTAACCGGTCGGCTGTCCAGGCGTGAGCATATTCGTGGAGGGTAAGAGAGACGATGAGGGGAAGCAGGTAGACAAGATTGCCCATGTTTGTGATATAGTATAACAATTATGAGAAAATGCGATATCTGCGGCAAAGGAACAAGGGTTCAAAGGAACCGTTCTCATGCCCAAAATCGAACCCCGAAAGCCTATAAGGCAAACATCCAGAAAGTGACATTAGAAATAGCGGGTAAAAAGGTAAGCGGTCATTTTTGCACCAAGTGTTTGAAGAGGATGAAGATGACAAAAAAAACGGCTTAAGAGCCGTTTTTTTTGATTAGTAATCCGAGAAATTTTTCGGATTATTTTCTTCTTTTTTTAGCAGCTTTTCTTTTCTTTTTGGCCATTTTTGCTCCTTTTCCGGAAAAAATAATGGTTTGTTAATTAACATTAAACAAATTATTGGAGACATTGTCAAGATTTTTTTTTCTTAAAGAAAGGCGAAATATTTGTGGTTTAAATTCAAAAAATCAAGAAAAAGTCAGCGGACCAATTGATAATATGATTGTATATTTTCCCAAGAAACAGGTTTTTTCCCTTCTACCTGAACGGATTGAAAAATTAATTTTTGATTTAAAATTTTGGCAGAAAAAATTTTCATCTTTAAAGTTTTCCCAGAAGGATTGGTAACAAAAGTCCAGGCGATTGGCCAAGGATTGAGAGCATTAATGAAACGGAAAATTTTTTGATTATCCCAAGACCAATTAATTTTAGCAGAATTTTTGGTAAATTTTGGATAGTAAGATTTTTGGGAATGGTTTTGGGGGGTTAGGGATTGGGGATGAGAAAGATATGATTTGAGGGTAATATCGAGCTTAGATGCGGCTAAGGCAAAGGCTTTAGTATAGAAAGTGTGAGCAGTTTCGTCGGGAGAAATTTTGAAAGGGATTTGGGAAATGATTGGCCCATGGTCAGGAAGAGGATCGACTTGAAAGAAAGTGACAGCAGAGGCGGTTTCGCCGTTGATGATTTGCCAAGGGCCGGGAGTGGCCCCGCGATATTTTGGCAAAGGAGAAGGGTGAATGTTAACAATTTTGTATTGAGGGATGTTAATCATTTCTGGGGTGAAGAAGGGCGGTCCGTAGGCGACACAGAGCCAGAGATCAGATGGCAGATGACAGATTGCAGATAAAAAATTTTGGTTAAAACTTTCTGGCTGAAGAAGGGCGAGGCGGTGATGATGGGCGAATTGGGCTACGGGATTGGGGGTAACCGTCTGGTTTCGGCCAACAGGCTTATCGGGCTTGGTGACGACGGCGACGACTTGAAAATCTGGAAGCTGGAGAAGTTGGCTTAAAATAATATTGGAATAGTCAGAGGAGCCAAAAAAGACAACTTTAGTCATGTGGTTTGGTAAAATTGCTATATGAGAAAAATTATACTTTATCCCAACCCGATTTTGAGGACGAAGACCGAAGCGGTGATTAAGGGGGATGAAAGAGTGGAAAGGGAGATAAAGGAGCTAAGGGAGGTTCTTGAAAGCTGTGAAAACGGGGCGGGGTTAGCGGCGACACAGATAGGGTTGAAGAGCAGATTTTTTGGGGTAAAAGACTTAAAGACAAAAAAAATAAGGATTTATGTCAACCCAAAAATAATAAAAACTTTTGGGAAAAAAGTTTATCTGAAGCTGAAGGACAAGGAGGGCAGGGAGACGGACTTTTTGGAGGGTTGTTTATCGTTTCCGAATTTGTTTGGGACAGTGAGGCGATTTTTAAAGATCGAGGTGAGTTTTTGGGGACAGGAGTCGTTGGTTTTAGAAGGTTTTGAGGCAGTGGTATTCCAACACGAGCTGGACCATTTGGACGGGGTTTTGTTTGTTGACCATATAAAAAGAGACAAGGGGAAATTATACCGTTTTATGGGGGAGAAGAAAGAAGAAGTAAGTAATTTTTAGCGTCGGTATTGTTGGGAGCGATTTTTAAGGTTAATTCAAGATATTTTTTGGCCTCGGGGTAATTTTTTTGGTCAAAATAAATTTTAGCCAAGGCAAACGAGGCATGGTCATAGTTGGGTTTTAAATCGACGGCCTTTTGGTAATATTTAATGGCCGAAGGGGAGTCTTTGATGGTGTCGTAGAATTGCCCCAATAGGTAATAGGATTTGGCGTCGGTAGGGGCGAGGGCAATAGTTTTGAGTAAGGAGTCGGGAATTTGGGAGAGATATTTAGGGTCGAGAGAAGAGAGGTAGTAATAAATTTGGGCTCGTTCTTTCCAAAGATTGGTGTTGGCGGGAGAGATCGACAGGGCTTTGTCGGAATTAATAATTGATTGAGAAATATACTCTGTTTTTTGGGTGGAGACGGCTAGTTTGGCCTGGATTGAAGAGAGCCGGATAAGGTAGAGGGGTTCGTTGGGGCGGTAAATAATGCTGGTTTCTATCTGTTTGAGGGCTTGGGGAAGCAGGTTGGAATTCTCGAAGTTTTCGGCTTGAGAATAATAAATATCTGCCAAATAAAAAGAAGAGAGTTTGAAGAAGAGAAAAAGCGGGAGAACGAGGGCGGGGAGGAGAAAGAAAGAACGGCGAGGAGGCAAGGGGGAGATTTTGGGTTTTAGAGCGAGTATGGGGAGAAGATAAAAATAGAGAGAGGTGACGACAACAGAGAAACCGGCAAAATTGGTGATAAGAATGCTTAAAAAGGATATTAAGCAGGAGGGATCATTATGTATGAGGTATAGGGAAGAAAAAATTAAAAATAAATAAGCAAGAAAGCCGAGGGCGCCGGTGGTGGCTAGGTAGTTTAGGTATTCGTTGTGGGCTTTGTTGTAAAGGAAATCCCATTCGGAAGTGAGATTATGAGAGGCCGGCCTAGTCCAGTAATAAGAGTAGGCAAAGGTTTCGACGCCAGTGCCAAAGAGAGGAAATTTTTTCCAGAGATCGACGGCACCCTGCCAGACAATTTGGCGGATGTTTTCTGACGGAGTGATATTAATAGTTGGGTTGGGGGGCAGGGAGTAGGGGTTGGCGGCGGGGAATATTTTATATTTAACGGGGTTATTGATAGTAAGAAGGAAAGTAAACAGTAAACAGTAAACAGTAATAGGTAAAAGAGTTTTTTTAGTTTTAAGGTAATACAGGACTAAGTAAAGCGAGAGAGTAAGGATGGCGGCTAGGATACCGGATTGGGATTTGGTGTATAGGAGGCAAAGCCAGTAAACAGTAAATAGTAAGCTGTAAAGAGTAAACTGTAATTTGGATTTAGATTTTGATAATTTATCGAGAGAAAAAGGAAGGAGAATACAAAGATAGGCGGCGAGCCAGTTGGGCTGGCCGAGGGTGGAGAAGACCCGGTTTTGGACGTCTTGGACCCAAAGGTGCCGATCGATGCCAAAATGTTCGGCGATGCCAAAAAGAGAGACGAGAAGCCCAGAAATAAGCGAAGAGGAGAGAAGGTGATTTTTGAGTTTGTCATCTAAATAGACCAGAAGGATTTGGGAGAGAAGAAAATAGGCGATTAGGGAGAGGAGCCCACCATTGAGTCGAGAGTAATAGCCAAAAAAGGAAGTATGAGGATCAACCGAAAGGAGAGTGGAAATGGTTTGGGAGAGAAGAAAGAGGAGAAAGGGAAAGAGAAGAGGGTTTTGGCGGTAGAGAGGAGAGGTGCCTTGAAAATACCGAATGAGATGGAAAAGGAGGATGAGAGTGGTAAGACAATAGACAAAATACATTTTAGGAAGCTCAAAGAGTTCGGAGTTAAAAGATGTAAAAATTAAGGGGGTGACAAGAAAAAGAATGGAGTAGAGCCATTTCATGGCAATAGTATATCTTGTTATAATTTTGAGGTGGGAAAATTTTTGAAGTGGTTGTCAAATTTTTATTGGCAAATGGCGGTAGATTTGGGAAGTAGTAATTTAAGGATCTATGTGGATGGCAAGGGAGTAGTGGTTGACGAGGCGACGATGCTGGCAAGGCAAAAAAGGAGGAGGTGGATAGGCTTATCAGCGCCGGGAGTGAAAAATTTACGAATAGTGGCATATGGCGACAGGGCAAAGGAGATGTTAAGCCGCGAACCAAAGTCAATCGAAGTGATTAATCCGGTTAAGAATGGAATTATTTCTGATATGGAAGCAGTGGGGCAATTGATTGGCTATTATTTGCATTTAATTTACGAAATACCGAGCAGGTACCCGAAGATTTTCAAACCGAAAGTCTTGGTAGGAGTACCAAGCTGGATAAACCAAGTGCAAAAAAGAGCGGTGAGGTCGATTTTTTTGGCGGCGGGAGCGAGAGAGGTGGTATTGATAGAAGAGGCAGTGTTGTCAGCAGTTGGCTTGGGTTTGCCGATGGACCGATCGACCGGCCTTTTAGTAGCAGACATCGGCGGAGGGAAGAGTGAGGCGTCGGTAGTGTCGATGGGAGGGGTGGTGGTGGGCAAAGGAATTAAGACGGGAGGCGATAGCTTGGATGAAGCGATAGTCAATTATCTACGGATGAAATACGGCATTTTGATTGGGAAGAACAGCGCGGAGCGAGTCAAAATAGAGATTGGGAGCGTGGCGGAGGGGGGAGGCAAAGAAGCTTTGGTGAAAGGGAGGGATTTAGAGACGGGACTGCCTAGGAGTATTAAGGTTAACGGGTCAGAAATTAGGGAAGCGATAATACTGGAGGTTGGCAAAATAGTGAAATTAGTAAGGGAGGTTTTGGATGAATCCCCGCCGGAACTGATGGAGGAGCTATTAAAGAGGGGGATTGTTTTGGTTGGCAACGGAGCAAAATTGAAGGGATTAGCGGGGTTGCTGGAGAGGGAGACGAAGATTAACGTGAGGGTAGCGGAAGAAGCTGGTTTGACAGTAGTGAGGGGAGCGGAGGAGTTAATGGAGAATAAAGAGTTATGGAAACAAATTAGATTGGTGGCAGGATTTAAACAATGAGATACTGGTTGTTAAGATGGGGATTGTTTATAAGTTTTGGAATTATGTTTACGGGAATATTTCGGCTGATGGTGATAAAGGGGAGGTATTATCGAGATTTGGCGAGAGAAAATAAGATGCAGGAAGAGAGGCTGGAGGCGGTTCGGGGGAGAATAATTGACCGCAAGGGAAGGATAATGGCGGAGGGTAACCCAAGACGGTATTTATATGGAGAATCGGCGGCTTTTGTTACCGGCTATGTGGGTAAGGCGAGCGAGGAAGAGATAAGAGTTGATAGATGCAAGGTGGGAATGGACGGGGAGGCGATGGTGGGACGGGGAGGGGTGGAGAATTATTTTGATTGTGAGTTAAGGGGTAAGGACGGCAAGAGATTGATAGAGGTTGATGCCAAAGGAAAATTTATAAGAGAGTTGGGAAGGTTAGATCCAGAGCCGGGTCAGGATTTGGAGCTTAGCATTGATGCTTTCTGGCAGGATAAAATTTATCAGCTGATTAGAGGGAAGAAGGCGGCAGTAGTGGTTAGCCAGCCTAGGTCGGGGAAGATTTTGAATTTGGTTTCATCACCGGCGTTTGATCCGAATGTTTTTTCGGCCGAGAGAGATAATCAGAAGATTAAGGATTATCTTGGCGACGACAAGAATTTGCCGATGTTGAACAGGGCGATAGCGGCGAACTATCATCCGGGATCGGTATTTAAAATTGTGGTGGCGAGCGCGGGATTGGAGACGGGGGTGATTGATAAAAATACCCTAATTGAAGATACGGGAGTAATAAAGGTGGGCGAGTATTCTTATGCCAATTGGTTATGGAATAAGCGAGGGGCAACTGATGGGATGGTGGATATAGTCAAGGCGATAAAGAGGTCAAACGACATATTTTTTTACAGGGCGGGAGAGTTGGCCGGGGTGGATAATATTAAAAATTGGGCGGGGAAATTTGGGTTAGGGAAAAAGACCGGGGTGGAGTTGGGGGGAGAAGTGGCGGGCTTGATTCCGGATGAAGAATGGAAGCTAAAAGAGAAAGGAGAAAAATGGTTTTTGGGGAATACCTACCATATGGCTATTGGACAGGGGGACGTGAATGTAACGGTGTTGCAGGTGAACCAGATGACAAACGTAATCGCCAATGATGGCAAGAGGTGCCGGATGAGCATTTTGGCGGGAAGCAAGGTGGAGTGCCAAGATTTAGGGATGAGCAGGGGGAACGTGGAGTTAATAAAAGAAGGGATGAAGGCGGCCTGTAAACAGGGAGGAACGGCATGGCCATTGTTTAACTTTAAGACAGATATTGCCTGTAAGACAGGGACGGCGGAGGTGGGGGATGGAACAAAAGACACCCATGCCTGGTTGACGGCTTTTGCCCCGGCAGACGATCCGGAAATAGTGATAACGGTGTTGGTAGAAAAGGGGGGGGAAGGGTCGGATGCGGCGGCGCCGATTGTAGGAGACATATTAAAAGAGGGGTTTGATGAGC